>Ga0115567_10000259_pt1 | contig 53184 bp, 52 predicted proteins | sample COGITO_mtgs_1204_2_FD_88679 | JGI IMG/M metagenome (GOLD analysis project Ga0115567, IMG submission 88679) | Pelagic marine microbial communities from North Sea - COGITO_mtgs_120412 | ecosystem: Environmental > Aquatic > Marine > Epipelagic | place: Germany:Helgoland, sampling site Kabeltonne...
ATCACCTTGCATACGTCCTTTTAATCCTGCTGCTTGTCCTGCTGGTGCAGCTTGTCCTGCTGGTGCAGCTTGTCCTGCTGGTGCTGCTTGTCCTCTGGTGCTGCTTGTCCTGCTGGTGCTGCTCCTTTAGCGCCTGCTACAGCTCCTTTAGCCATACCACCGATTGCTTTACCTATTTTACTTATGGCGCCTTGCTTCTTAGGCTCTGCTGTTGCTGCTTGTCCTGCTGGTGCTGCTTGTCCTGCTGCTGGCGTTGCTGCTGCTGGCGTTGCTGCTGCTGGCGTTGCTGCTGCTGGCGTTGCTGCTGCTGGCGTTGCTGCTGGTGCTGGCAACTCAACTTTTGAGGCTGTGCTAACTGCTGATATGCCTTGGCTATCTAAACCTGCTTTTGCTAAAATACTAGAAACGCTAGGAGCATCTGTTGGAGCACCTGCATTTTTCCATAAACTGTTTAATTTTTTAGCAGTTACTTGCTGTCCAAGTTCACGGCCTGCAGACTTCGCGCCCTGTGCAACTTTGGCAGCACCTTTTGCTACTGCACCACCAACTGCGCTTGCAGCTTTAGCGGCGCCTTTCTTAATAGCATCTAACGGGCCTTCATTTAAAACTTGTTGTTCTGTTTCTGTAAGTAGCATGCCAGACATATATTTTAGTTTAGCAGTTTCATACAATGCATTATGTTTATCAACATCTATGCTTTCTGCCCACATATAATCATTATCTAATTTACCTGCCGCCTTAAGACTGTCGAGACTTTGTCTAATTTTAGTATATATATTGGCGTCAATTTTACCAACTGCTTCTAATTCTTTGTAATACTCCAATGGATTTACACTGTTTTGTTTCATTACATTAAGTATTTCACCACCCGTTGCTGTTGGCAAAATATCGTTATTAATTAAACCCTGTGCAAACTCTGGGCTTGGCATTAATCCCATTTCATCAGCATACAATACTGCCTGTTGATCTGAACTTAATGAAGTAAACGCATCAGACAGATCGTCAAACCTGCCATTTCCTTTCATAGGTATATCTTCAATGTTTATTGCAGATCCAGCGTCTGCTGCTGCACCGGCTGCTCCGCCTGCCGCATCTGCTGCTCCGCCTGCCGCATCTGCTGCTCCGCCTGCCGCATCTGCTGCTCCGCCTGCCGCATCTGCTGCTCCGCCTGCCGCATCTGCTGCGCCGACTGCCGGGCCTGCAAAGTCATCTTCCATACCTGCTGCATCTAACTTATCAAACGCACTTCCTGCAGGCGGTGCAGCTACTCCATTTTCGGCACGCCAAGCATCCCTTAACTCGTTGAAGTTCTCTCCAGGAATTACGGGATCTACTCCGCTTAATATATCTTGAGGCACCGGCACGCCATTAATTTCTACAGGCACTCCCATTTGAAAATTAGCCTCAAACGGTGGTTTTAATCCCATCTGCCCGCCTACATCTTTCATGGTATCATTCATGTCTTGCAAATCCATCATACGCCCTTGCCTACTAAACTGCTGGTAAGGCATCCTAGGAGGAAGTGCTTCTCCTGCTTTTTTGGCGGCTGCTGCAACTTGTTCTGGATCGTTTGCTACTGCTGCTATATCTTCTGGACTAGCTATATCCTGAAATACTTCTTTTGCAAATTCAAATGCTTTGCCTGACAAGTAACCCATTGCTGCTGTCTTCAAACCTTTGCCTACTGCTGTGCTGAGTTTTTCACCTGCAATTAAATCACTTGCGCCTCTTAATACATAACCTGCTGCGGCGCCGCCTGCCGGGCCTGCTGCTAATGATGCTGCTACTGTTAACGCACCAACTAAAAACTTTGTTTTGCCAGGATGATCTTTTGCCAGTTGGCTTGCTTTCATTATTACCTGATTTACTTTAGAATCTTTACCGCCTAGCTTTACATATAAATCTTTTTTTGCTTTTTCAAATGCCGCATCAATGCCTTTAATGGGGGCAGTATCTTGTATTGCAGCTCCCAGTTTATTAAGTTGGGCATTAGCTTTAGCCATTACATCAGCAGCAACTTTAACACCGCCCACTGCTGCTTTACCAGCATCTGCTGCTTTATTGCCTACTTTGCCTAATTTAGTTTGGAAACTGCCGCTATCGACAGCATACTGTTCTGCATTAGTAAAGATATCATTAATTTGCTGTGGCGTTAATTCTGCTTCAAATATATGAGCATTTTCTTGAAGATATAAACCCAACTGGTCCCATTCGGTTAAGTAATTTTGGGTATCTTCATTGAGCGCTTGCCATACGCTTTCTGTTAGTACAGTCCTTGAAGTCATAAAAAAATCCTGACAAATAATAGTTAATACTATTTATCAGGATTTATGTTTTTTACAACTAGGATTTAGTTGCCATCAGCTGGTGCTGGCACAACTGGTGCTTCTACATCTTGTGCTGGATTAGGTACCTGAAATTCATTTTGGTAGATACGTGCAACTTCTGCTTTAGATATAGGCTTGAGATAAAAGTTAATGGGCACACCAATTTCGCTGTTGTGTGCAAGATCAACATAGTCATCAAACGCAGTCATCAAGCTGTTGGTGTCAATAATACGATTATTTTCATTGTCTACTTTGCTTAATGATGATACAACACTACTAGTATAGTCTTGATTAAGGTCTTTAAATCCTGCCCCAACTTTGCCGTCGTTTGCTTCTGAACCCATTGTGCCAACACGCTTGTTAGTGGCGCCCTGAATTGCATTTATTTGACTCATGATTTCATCTGCACTAGGTTGCAATTGGCTGATAGATGTCTTAATAGCATTGCTCTTGAGAGTTGGAATCAAGCCCATTGTTACAACACTACAATGTGTTTCAACGTCACTGGTGCTTAACATGTCCTTGATATTATTGCTAAACTGCTGATCTAAACCAAACTTGCCTTGTGCTTTACTAAACCACATGCCTGCTTTAAACTGTGTTTCCATGGCAGCAGTCATTGCTTCTGAAGTTTGTGAACTGGTTGTTGCTTCTGCTTGTAATACGTGAACCATGCCTACAAAGCTAGAACCATATGTAACACCGCTCAATACATTAATAGGTGGAGATTTTGCTTTAGTCTCGCCTTCTTCAATCGCCGCAGTTAGACCAGCATAATCTGTATCCAGTTTGTCATCTTCTCTGCAGAAGTTCCAGGCATCAACTGCTTTCTCTGGGGTCAGTACCATTGGTGCAAACAACTGTGCATTTTTATGTGTACATACTGCTGTAATAACTAAAGTACCAGCAACCGTATGTTTGCTTACTTGAGATAATGCTGTACTTGCTACACTTGATGCTGCACTGCTGGCTACCTTGCCACCAAATATACTTGATATCTGTATGCTTGCATGACTAGCAATTTCTTTTGCGTGAGCTTCACTGCCATCTGCTTGTGACTCGTTACGTATGTATTGTGCATCTAATATCATTGAGTCGGAACTGATAGGAAACGTCTTAAGTGATGATTTATCCCAATCAACTGGTGATTCAACTGAGTAAGCAATCATTGAACCATTTGCTTGTGCGCCTGCTGCTGTTTTTGCTTCCGCAACGTTTTTTAGTCCTGTTGCTGATTTTTTTACGTAATCTTTGGCGGCGTCAGCAATATCTTTATCAAGCGCAACCATTGCATCATCAATTTCTTTTAATGCTTTGTCGTCAATATTTAGATTTACTAACTCTAATCGAGTCATGTCTAAACTACGCTTGGTTTTTAAATAGTTGTTAAGTTTTTCTTGTGCTGCATCAATTGGTGCTTGTGCTGCGGAAATCTTCATTAACGCTTCGATTCTGTCTTTTTTGATAATTTCCCCTAGTACTAAACTAGAGTCAAATGGTATACTGGAAGGCATATTGCTTCTCCTGTGTGTTAGTTATGTATGTATTTATCTAGGAAGAGTACGGATTAGCTAAAAAATCCATGCCTTCCCAAATTTCTTCTATTTCTTTTTGTATACGTTCTAATTTATTGTTTATTTTGTCAGCATCTTGCATCATGTTTTCTGCTTTTTGCACTAACGTTGCTGTTTCAGTGATTTGTTTTTCCACTTGTACAACACGTTCTTGTATAGCAATCAGTTCACGTTGACGTTCCATGATAGTTTCTAAGTTAGCGCCCAGTGTAGCAAGTTTTCCCTGAAGTCCACTAACATCGTTGTCCTCTAGTTCTTGTGATACCTGACCCATTTGAACATTAACAGTGTTAACTTGTTTATCAATAACTTCTTTAAAATCATCAAAACGAGTGCTAGTTATTTCGCTTTGAGTAAGTGCTTGTTGGACTGTTTCTTCTAATGCTGATAAGCGGGAAAAGAATTCAGAGGCGGCCCAAATGCCGCCGCCTATTGTGCTTGCAAATGAAAAGAGGATGGCGATCCAAACTCCTTTAATCTTGGTACCGCCAACGTCTAATTCCATATCTTCTATTGCCATGTGTGTTCTCCTGTTGTATTATTTATTATGATGGTATGTAACAAGGATGACCAGGGTCATTTCTTTGTACTTCCGTAGCAAAAAAGCATTGATCTGCTGTAGGACCAGTAGTATAAAACGAATCTGCTTCTCCCCACGATTCTACCAATTCAGTTGTTGCTGTGAAGTTAGCAGTTACGTCTTGTGTTAATGTCATTGCTGCGTTTAAAAATGAAACATGTGCTGCTGGATAATCAATCTCCGGTGCATCATTACCAAATCGTGATAATACTAGATCACTTGCATCAATAAAGTCAAGACCAAATGCATCTGCCTGAGATTGAAAATTGTCAACAAACTGTTGGTTATCTCTGATTGCTACAGCAGTTGCATATTGCTCTGCTCTAAGTTCAACTGTTGTAAGCGAATCGTTGTAGGCAACTACTTCAGTGGTTGTTAAAATGTATGCAGGATCATTATTAATTACCTGTTGTAATTCTTTAGCAACTGCGTTGTCACCACTAAGTTGTGCTTCTGATGATCGTACACTGATTTCAGTGGCCATGATAACTGGGGTTGCTGCTGATACGAATGCATTAACCGCATTATCAAAGTCGACAGCCTTATTATCTGCTTGTTCAGTAAAATATTCAGCAGCAGTTTTAGAAAAAATATCAGCTTGTACTGCTTCAAGAGCTGCATTATAAGCTACACGTTTTTGTTCAGTAATTGCGGCGTCAGTATCTAACATACCGTCTGTTGTGTGTATTTCACCTGTTGCTGCTAACGACCCGAGGCCAGCTATTCTTTTAATACCCATATCAAATGTGTCTCTGATGTCTCCACTAGCTGTTACTAGCTGATCAATACTATTCCACTGATTTGCGTGAGCTTGTCCTGAAACGCTCGCTAACACTAACAGTAGCAACATTTTCATTTTCGTTCCCATTGGTTGATTCCTCATTCCCTATGCCTAATACTGCGTCGTAGAAGGCTTTATTTTTTCTGTTTTTATACTGAGGGATGTATACTTCTGGATTTGTTTTCATTGCTAAAACAGCACGTTTACCAAACACCAATTTGCCGTTCACCATAATCGGGCATGGAGAACCTGACATGAACATTGCTTTCCAGTTCTCGTCATTTTGACACATACGGCTTAATGCCGCAACAGTCATACCGAGATCTTTAAACATTTTCGCATCCCTGCGTCTATTACACTCTTCATCTTGTTTGTATGCACCAGCTGATAAACCCATGTCTAATATTTGCATGCCACCTGACTTGCTTTGTAAACACGTATCGCTGCCACTACTCATAAGAGATGGTGCTATGGCTGTTGTGACTGGTGTCGGGCTGCCTGCGCCTGCACCTATGTTTGTGGTACTTTTATTATTGCTGTCTACTACAGAATTTTGTGTGTTAGTATTCAAATCACCTTCCTGGCGATTATCATTTGGAGCCGGTTGCGATTCTCTTTCATCACCTGGCAACTCACCTGGCAACGGCGGATCAATTATTGGCTCTGCGTGTGTGTACATAGTAGAGAAGCATAGTATAATTCCTATGATTACTCTGTACATTGTGTATTTCCTTTATGTATACTGTCTAATTATTTATTTCTTAGTTGTGTAAGCATGTCCGCCAAAGAATGCTGCTACAATAGCTGCAACTGACACAAAGTACGTTGCTGCCATATCGCCCAAAATTGTTGCTGCACTTGATAACCCGAATCCAACTGCAAGCACTACACAGAATGGATACAACAATAAACCGAATAACGCAAACCATGTCATCTTGCGTTGGGCATCTCTCATTGCATCTAAATCTTCAAGTTCTTTACGTCTATGCTCTAGGTTTAAATGTGATTCTAATTCTTCGTCAGATATGTGCCCGTCACCATTGGTATCGGCACTTTCAGGTAGATTTACCGTGTGTTTCTTTTTACCAGCCATGTTTGTCTCCCACAACTAACTTAACTTAGTGTTATTTATCAGATTATATCGGGATCTGTGTAAGTTTCAAACTTTGGCAAATCTGTGTATATGGCAGCCTCTAAACCTGCATCAAAGCCAGTACCAGTAGGGACAGTTTCGTCTGCCTCCTCTTCTATTAAGTCATTGTAACTCATTTTGCCCTTACCGTTGTCTTTGTCTTTGTCCTTGCCGTTGCCTTTACTTTCTTCGTCTTCCTCTTCCTCTTCTGTGTCATCATCTGAGGAGTTTTCAGCATTGTTATTGTCTTCACTGCCGCCAGGTGCTTCTTGGTCTCCGTTTCCAAAACCATTGTTAGCATCTGATCCGCCGCCGTTGTTGCTATTGTCGCCGTTGTTGCCGTTGTTGCCGTTGCTGTTGCCAGGATTGCTTTCGTCAGTACCATCCTCATCGTTACCGTGACCATTGTTGCCATCTCCTTCATCATCAGGCCATTCTTCATAGGTAACAGTGTCCTCGCTAGTAACTGTTTGAGAACTTTCATAAGTGCTGATTGTTTCACTTGTGGTAGAACCCGTTAGAACAACCACAGTGCCGTCACTGTAAGTGTAAGTGCTTACGGGTGTTGTTTCTGTTGTGGTTTGTGTTTCAGTGCTAAACGTTTCCGTTGTTGTTACGGTGGTTGTTATAACATCCCGCTCGTTTTCTTCGTCCTCTACTGTTGTTACTGTGGTAGATTCCTGTGTATCAGTTAACACTGGATCTAATGTTACCTCAGTTTCTGTTACAGTATACGTGACAACAGGTGCAATATTAACTGTGCTTTCTGATATTACAGTTTCTCTGTTTGTAGTCACACTGTCTGTAGTGACCACATCTGTGCTGGTACTAGTACCGTATTCTGTTTCTGTTGATCCGTCTGAGTATGTTAACGTATAAACAGGAGTCAAAGTTGTAGTTTCAGTTGTGGGAGTTGTAGCAACGTCTGTGAAGTACCTAGTAACTGTGGTAGTCTCAGTTTTGTTAGGTACATCTTTTGATGTTACTGTTTCATCAGAACTGGTTGTTTCAGTGGTTGTATCTCCAACCACAGTTGTAACTACCTGTTGCTCAGAGGTCGTTATAACTGGCTGCTCGTATTCAGTATCACTGGTAGTTGTTGTATCCTGTGTAACAGTGTCAACAGTTGTGCTTTCAACCACACTGGTTCCACGTTCAACTTCTATTGTGCCATCGCTGTAAGTGTAAGTGTTGACTGGTGTTGTGGTAACAGTTGTTGTTACTGGAGTTGTGTTTGTTGTTACACTTACTGTAACAGTAACCACTGACTCTTGATTGCTATCATAATCAATTGTTCTAGTAACTGTATCAGTGTCAACTGTTTCACTAACAGTTTCGCCAGAAGTAACTTCCGTGACCACGTCGTAAGTAACTACCAAATCAGGCACATCAGTATCAGTGTAAACTTCCTGTCTAGTAGCAGTTGTTACTTCAGAACTATTAACTGCTTCAACTGTGCTAACACCCTGTTCTTTCTCTACAGTACCATCTGAATAGGTTAATGTGTATTCAGTGTACGTGGTAGTAGTTGTTGTTACAGGAGTAGTCGTCTCATCTGTAAACGTCCTGGTCGTTGTAATAATCTCCTTATTAGCATCCAGATCATTTTCAACCACAATCTCATCAGTGTAAGTGGTAACAATTTCACCTGTGTCCTTGGTGACTTCCACTGTGGATATAACTTCCTCAGTAATTACTGGCTGCTCATACACTGTGTCTGATTCTGTGCTGGTCACAACATCCACAGCGTTACTGGTTTCAACTTGAGTTGTGATCTCTCCGTTAGTAACTATCACAGTGCCATCACTAAAGGTATAAGTGTAAATAGGTGTTGTTTCTGTTGTAACCACAGTTGTTACTGTGGTAGTAGTTTGATATGTATCAACAGTGATAACATCTTCCCTGTTGTTGTCAGTGTCTATGAATCTACTTGTACTTGAATCTATCAACACTGTGTCAATAACTGGATCACCTACCACTGTGGTAACAGTTTGTTCGTAAGTTGTTTCAGGTTGGACGTTCACTGTGGTTGTGGATATTACTTCTGAACGTTCCACAGTTTCAGTTGCATACGTTGTGCTGCTGCCAACAGTGGGATCGCCTTCAATACTTTGCACTTCACCGTCTGCATAAGTGTATGTGTATGTGAGTACAGTTGTTACTGTGGTAACTGTTGGCGTAGTAATGTTATCAGTATATGATCTAGTGACAGTTGTAGTTTCGGTTAATTTTTCCGTATCCTTAACTGTTTCGGATGCATCACTAAAAGTTGTTTCAGTAACAGGAGTTCCTGGTACACTTTCAGTTGTCACTGTATCAGTAATAACTAATACTGCATCTGCTGTAGTTTCGTTAATAGTCTCTGAGCGCTCTACTACTTCAACTGAATTGGTTACAACTTCTGTAACAACAGGCGTACCGTATTCTGTTTCTGTTGACCCATCTGAATATGTAAGTGTATACACAGGCGTAATAGTTGTTGTTTCAGTATTAGGGGTAGTAATCGTGTCAGTGTAATTTCTAGTAACAGTTGTAGTACTAGTGTGTGCTACTGTATCGTTTTGGACTGTGGTTACGTCATTATAAACACCTTCAGTAACACTTTCACCTGTTTCATTTGTAACTGCGGTAATATAGGTAGTTTCTATTTCTGGTAGTGTTGTGCCTTCGTAAATTACTTCGCTACGCTCAACAACATCCACACTATCTGAAGTGCTAACTGATTGTGTTGTTTCGCCCTGAACTGTTCTAACTTCGCCGTTTGAATAAGTGTAAGTCAATAGGCTTGTGGTTGTTTCTGTTGTTGTGGTTGTTGTGGTAATCGTGTCAGTAAAATTGCGAGTAACAGTATCGTTCTCTATATTATTTTCTAAATCAATTTGCTTACCTTCAACATCTTGGTACACTGTTTCAGTAACAGGATCGCCTACAACTTCTTCTACTACTGTAGTGTAAGTAATCACAGGCTCAATGTCCACTGTGGTTTCACTAACCACAAAAGACCCTTCAGTTGTAGTTGGTACACCAACATTTTCTTGATTGCTTACAGTGTCTCTTACTATCACAACCTGTTGTCCGTCAGTGAAGGTATAAGTATCTGTAGGCGTTAAAAATATGTTTGTTGTTGTAGTTGTTACAATAGTATCCGTATAATCTCTGGTTACTGTAGTTGTTTCCGTGTGAGCTTCGTAATCCTGACTAACGGTGGTTGTATCAGTAGATACCCGTTCTGGTTCACTAACAGTAACAGCAACTTCTTCCACAACATCTATTGTTGTCACAGGCGTAACTGTAATTTCTGAAACACTATCTTCTGATCTTTCTGCTGTAAATACATCATTAGTTGTGCTAATTTCTTGCACAGCTTCGCCAGTTTCTGTTTCCACAGTGCCGTCCGAATATGTAATAGTATATTCTGGAGTAGTAGTTGTGGTTGTTGTGACAGGAGTTGTAGTTACATCCGTGTATGTTCTAGTAGTAGTGGTTGTCTCAGTTTTAGCCTCAAGGTCGATCTCAGTAACAGGCGTGTCAACGTATGTGGTTTCTGTAACACTTTCTCCCTGAGTTTCCTCTACTACCACAGTGTATGCAGTCTCAATAACAGGTTGTTCAACACCAGTAAATATGATTTCTTCCCTGGTTGTTGTGACTATCTCTGTGCTAACAGTTTCAGTAATAGCAGGATCACCGCGTTGCACGTCAACTGTGCCGTCACTGTAAGCGTAAGTGCTAATTGGAGTAACAGTGATGATCACAGTTGTAGGTGTCGAATTTACATCAGTGTGCGTTCTAGTAACAGTCACATTCTCTACATTGTTTTCTAGATCATTTTCTGTAACAGTGTCATCCACATAACTTGTTTCCAGTGTGGTGTCGCCTACAACAGTTTCAGAAACTTCCTCATAAGTAACTACTAGTTCAGGTTGTCGTGAACTGTATTCATATTCTGTGGCTTGCTGATCAACTACCACAGTTTGATCGTATGTGGTGCTTGCAACACTGTCAGTTACAGTTGTGGTAGTGCCATCTGGATATGTATACACTGTTGTTGTAACAGTGGTTTCTATATTTGTTACAGGCGTAGTAGTTGTGGTAATTGGCGAGTAACTAACCGTTATGTTTTCTATTTGATTTTCCAAATCATTTTCAATTACAGTAACACCTTCACCTCTTTCAGTAACTGATGTAGGCTCGCCAGGAATAACTTCTGTGGTTGTTGCAGTTGTAACTGTCACTTCCGCATCCACTGTTACAGTTTCGCTTTCTGTTCTAGTCTCTGCCGTCTCCGCTACATCTGCTGTTTCTGTGACTACACTTTCGCCACGTTCTGTTTCTGTTGTGCCATCTGAATATGTAATAGTAAACACTGGCGTAATAGTTGTAGTTGTTGTTGTAGTTACTGATGTTGTATCTACATAAGTTATGTCAGTTGTTGTTACATAAGTACGATCTTCATTATTAACTTCTGATGTCACTAGCTCGCTACTGGTTGTTGTAAGCACTGGTTCACTCACTACAACATCAGTAATTACTTCGTCTTCAGTAGTAATAACAGGTTCTTCAGTGCCAGTAAAAATCTCTTCACTGCGGGAATCTGTTGTGGTTTCAGTTGTTACTTCTGTTAATATGTCAGGTTCACCCAGTTCAACTACTTCAGTCCCATCACTAAATGTATACGTGTACACAGGAGTTGTGGTTGTAACGGTAGTTGTATCAGTATTGTTAACGTCAGTGTAGTTACGTGTTATGGTTACGTTTTCTACATTGTTCTCTAAATCGTTTTCTCTGGTTGTTACGTCTTCGTAAGTGGTTTCTGTTAGCGTGTCTCCCACAGTAACATCTACAGTTTCCTCATAAGTAATAACAGGCTCTACTTCCAGTGTTTCTACTGACAATACTTCTTCTCTGTCAGCAGTGGTAGCTGTGAATTCTGAAGTAATCACAGTTTCTGGGTCAGTTTCGCTTACGTCTTGCGTGTTATTATTGTATGAAACAGTAGTAACGGTTTTCGTAATAGTGGTTGTAACAGTTTCAATAGTGCTAGTATCAGCATAATAACCTGTTTGAGTTGTCACTTCAGTACGATCTTCTGTGTTAATTTCTGTAACCGAAATTACGTCTGTTTCTTCTGTTGTTACTACAGGATTTAAATCAATTACTGTTTGATCTAATAACACTATCTCGTCAACAACACTGGTCACTGATTTCTCTAGAACAGTCATTGTTACAGTTGCAGAACTAGTATCGCCGTTAGAGTCAACTATTTGGTATGTAAAAGTATGTGTTCCTGTAAGACCTTCGTCAACAGTATAAAGAAAAACACCATTTGGTCGTAATGTTACCGTACCAACTTCCGGCTGAGTTAGCAGTTCGAAAACAGAGTCAGGATCCTCAATGCTGTCGTTGCTAGATAGATTACTAGTAACTTGTGTCCCTTCAACTATAGTATAGTTGTCGTCTGCTGCATCTGGTATTGTGTCAGGTAAATCGGATGCCAAGTTTGCACTAAAGGTGTTACTTATAACACTAAAGGTAAATCTAGCAACACTGGTTTCACCATCTGCATCAGTTACTGTGATCTGTGTTCTGTTTAGGCCACTGTAATTTTCATCAGGAGTATATACAAAATTACCCTGTTCATCAATTTCTAATGATGAGGAAGTTGTGGAATTTAAAATCTCTACAGTGAACGGTCCATCACCTGGCGCACCACCTTCAAAAATATTACCTGTAATAGATTGTCCTGCGTCAATAGTGAAAGATTGCTCTACTAATAATGGAGTTGCATTCGTAATATCTTCTCTGGAAACTATTTCCACATTCTCAGTTGTGCTTGCTGTAACCACTGGCTCTTGTTGAATTGTTTCTGTAGTACCATCACTGTAAGAAATAGTTGTGCTGGTTATGCTAGTGGATGTTGTTGTAACAGGAGTTGTAATTGTATCAGTATAAACTCGTAACTCTAAATTATCTCGGGTAGTATCTTCAAACTCTGTTTGGGTTACTGATTCACCAAAAGTTATTTCTTCTGTAACAACCGTTTGTTCTGTGCGATTTGTTTCTACAACAGGTTGGATCTCTACAGTATCTTGTGAGCCTGTATCATTAGAGCTATTGTTCCCATCAACATCATTTGTCCCGCTATTATCTGAAGTATTATCTTCAGTGCTTTGGGATCCAGTATCAGTGGCAGTTCCTGTATCAGTTGGTGTGTCATTAGTTTGATCTGTTGTATCATTTACATTGCCTTCCAAATTAGTAGTGGAATCATCACTCCCAGCATCATTAGTGCCGCCATCGACAACGGTATCAACATTAGTCCCATCCAGTGGAACGGTTCCGGAGGAATCTTCCTGATCAGTTTCAATAGGAGATGCATTATCATTATTATCCTCTATAACATTTGTCTGGTCTGTATTTGTTTGATCTGACGTTCCGCTTTCTGTATCTGCTGCTGATGATACTTCTTCTTGTTGTGAAGTATCACTATTGTCTGTTTGTCCCGATGACTCAGTATCTGTTCCTGTATCTGCTTGCTGCTCAGATTCAGTGGTGGTACTATCGGTAGGTCCGGTATCCGGTGTAGTTGATTCTGGTTCGCTCGTGTCTGTGCCTGCGCTTGCGCCTGCTGTATTTTGGTCTGCATCATTCTGTCCAGATCCTTCAGTGTTTGTATTTGATTCTGAGTCAGTTGTGCTGTCTGAGGCGGATTCGTTAGTGTCCACAACTGATTGCTCAGTGCTATTATCCCCACTATCACTAGTATTGTCAGTGTCCCCAGCAGTAGATTCAGTGCTAGTGTCTTCATTTGTATTATCCTCTACAGTGTCCGATGTGTCAGTTGTTAATCCATCGTTGCTATCGTTACCTCCAGTACTAGCAGTATTATCACTATTGACATTAGTACTATCGGTTGTTTCAGTATTAGTATCAGACGTTTCATCGCTGACTTCCTCCGTTACTGCGCTTTCAGTTGTCTCAGTTTCGCTCGCTGTTTCTGTACCTGTGCTTTCACTAGATTCATCAACGGTTGTATTTTCTGCTTCCACATTGGTCTGAGTAGTCTCATCAGTTCCCTCAGCAGAATCATCAATAACACTATTGTCACTGTTATTATTATCTGTAGGAGTAGTTTGGTCTGGTTGTAATAGTGTATTATCATTGTTTTGTGTTTGCTCTGTGTTGAGCAACTCCTGTGCTAGTGCAGAGGTTTCGTCACCTGCTGTGTCTATTCGTTCAGCTTGAACAATTGTGCTACCACCTTCACCAGTTTCCTCTGAACCACCTGCCGCTGTTGCTTCTAAGTTATTTAGATCTAACGCATCAAAATCAAATTCTGCTACGTCATCCGGTAGTAATTCTGCTAGTAATTCTTTATCAGAAAACTGCTGGTTAAATGCAGGTAATACTACAGCTAGTGCAAGTAAGTCATATAATTCTGATGAAGATAACTCTAGTAATTCTTCCAGAGTTAAATCAAATTCTTTTAATAAAAAACCTACAATATCTTGTATGTTTGCATTTACTGAAATACCAAGTTGCCCCAGTAATTCAGGTGTTAATAATTCTTTTATCCTGTCTTCAGCATCCTTGCTGATTACGAGAACATCCTGTCCAGACGAATTGTTACTTATTTCCATAACCATTCTCCTGTATTTTTATTTATCGTCTAGTGAATCCGAATCATCGTTTATAACAGCCCAAGCGACTGCATACAATGTCAACGTTACTACAATGATTATCGCTATTGCTTCTAATAAAAAACTCATTGAGTTCAACTCTTAATTATTGGAGCGGGTATGGAGAATCGAACTCCACTCTGAGGCTTGGAAGGCCGCAGCATTACCACTATGCTATACCCGCAGTTAAATTGGTCGGAATAGCTGGATTCGAACCAACGACCCCCTGCTCCCAAAGCAGGTGCTCTACCAAGCTGAGCTATACTCCGATATAATTATTATACAGCAATTTTTATATTGTGTCAACTAATTATTGAGGTTTAGAATTCCAGAGATCAAACAGTGTTTCTATTTTTTCACCCTGAGTTCGAATTTCTGCGTCGTGTCCACTTTGAACTACTGCCATTTGACCTATAGACGACAGTTGCTTTTCTACAACTGCTACACGGTCTTGAAGGAAAGAAATTCTAATTTCTTGTTCGTGATTTGTTCTAACTGATTCCTGAACTTCGGGCGGTGGTGCCCAATTAACACGAAAGTCAGAATTGGCTGTTACTACTTTATTCAATGCAAGTATTTGGCTGTCTTGCATTACATCAGCAGGCAATGAACCTAGTTCACCCAATGGCCATTTAATGCGGAATTCGCTGTTTTGTTCTATATAACGTTCTGCTAAATGTAAATCACGTTCTAACATTGTGATTCGTTCAGTTAATTGGAAATAGCCCATTACTACAACACCTGCTGTAGCAATTAATCCAATAAGGTTACGTAATGGAATTGTTATGGAAGAATCATCGCTTATAGATAGATTGTCGTTTTTAGCCATAACAATGCCTTAATTGAGAGTCTTCTTAACTCCTCGAGCAAATTTATTGCTGTCTCTTCCTCGAATGCTGTTAATAAGCCTGTTAGTTAGATCTTTCGCTGTTTGTTCGTCATAGTTTTGTTCAATCTGTTCAATGAGATGAATAGCACTAATAATAACGTGTTCACCACGATTCTGTAATACCTGATGTCTGTCTCTGTCAACTGATATCTGGTTAAGTTCTTCCAGAATGCTTCTACTTTTACGCACAGCAATTCCCTCTAGCTATAGTTAACAGTATTTATCATTTTCTTTTAAGAAAATCTCTTAACTGCAAGCTGCTCTCAACACTTTCCTCTTTGGGTTCATCATTGATTGTGCCTGATTTTTTAAGTTGAGACATAAGGCTGCTTGTAGTCATACTCATTGCGTCCTCATCACCTTCTTCCAAATCCTCAATACGCAGTGTATCCTTGTCAAATTTTAAGTCTACTTTTTGTCCTACACCACTACTGCTTCTGGTTTTCATAAACTGTATCTGATATCTACCACGCTCACGCATAGCATTACTAGTAAAAATACCCACAACATTGTCTGCTGTGTTAATCTTACTAATACCACCCGCAATATGACTGTGGTCAAACTCTATTTCTTCTACTGCACTTCTGTTTAACTGGCTTGCTGTTACCATTAATAGGTTACGTTCCATTGCTAAATTACGCAATTCTTCACTCACATACTTGTCTTTAACAAACATATTCTCTGCTGAAATCTTAACACTGATAGGACTCATTAAGTCTAAGTAATCAACTAACAAACAATCTACTTTTATACCACTTTGAATCTCATACTCTCGCAAAAACACACGTATATCATTTGTTGTCATTCCGCTAGGCATATACTTAACACGCAATTTTCCAGACTTTTTGCCTTTCATACGCACTTTTAGATCAACATCATCCATGTTACGCATAATGTCTTTTGCTGCATATCCACTTACCATGCTGTCTAAACGCATACTTACTAACTGCTCACTGAGCTCTAAACTAATGTAAACAACATTTAATCCTGCTAATGCCCAGTTAACACCAAAGTTCTGCAGGAACAAACTTTTGCCCGAACCTGAACCACCTGCAAATATTGTGATCTCACCTCTGTTTACGCCGCCATACAGCTTCTGATCAATGCCTTTCCAGCCCGTACTGGTTGCGCCACTCTGTGCTTTAATCCACTCTAAACGTTCTTTGGGATTGTCAAAATAGTCTAGTCCCAAGTCTTTCACTAGCCCAATTTGAACTGCCTTCTTAATCTTGTCTTCTACTGCACCGTAATTTTGCTTTTCCAAATCATCAGTGCTTTCTATGATTGCTTTCTCTAATGCCTTGTGCCTACAAAAAGTCTCAAACTCGTTAAGAAACCAGTCTTGATGCTCAGGTGTTACATTCTGTATTACCTCAATATCAATTTTGCCCACAGCACGTATTTGCTCCAGTGTTGGAATCGTGTTATAGTCTTTACTATGATTCATTAATAATTCTATTGTGGGTTTAAATTTACGATTCCAATTATCAGCATCCACGATGTTTAGACATCTGCTAAACAAATCAGGGTCACTCACTAAAAATTGTAAAAACAAATGCTGTATTTCTTCTGTGTATTCTGTAATTTCGCTCACATCATCCTCATCTTAACTTCTTTTTTAATATCATTGTCTGTTGCATGTTTAATTATACTTGCCACAGTTGCGAGCCTTCCGTATTTGGCGCAAGCATCTGCTGCATCTTTTATGTCAGGTGCCCAGGGAGGAAAACTTACTTCCCAACCTAATGCTATACTTTGCTTAATTAACTCTTTTCCTGCTTCATCTTTGTCAGGGCACACGATTACTCGCTTGTTTAATTGTGTTATTAGATGTGCCTGTTCTGCTGTAACCTTATTACCTAGAATGCTTACTCCGTCTACAAGCAAAGCATCAAATATGCCTTCTACCACAATAATTATTTCTCGTTCCTGTGCTGTAAATTGATCTATGTTAAACACATATCCTGGTTGCAGATTATGTAAATATTTTGCTGTGTTTTTATCAGAGGGAGCTATATGTCTACCGCTCCAACCCACAAGTTCATTATTAAACATAAAAGGTACTATTACTCTACGTTTGTTTAGCAAATCTGTAAAATGTAATAACGGGTACAGTCCATATATTCCTCTGCTTTTAGCATATTCTACAAGTTCGTGATTTGAAGGCAAGTCATCTATACTTATAGCACTGTCAGGTAGTTCAACTGGATCAAACTTTTTGTTTATATAATTAAACGATGTGTCTATTTCTGCCGATTCTAATTCTTCACTGTACTTCAAAAGATCTAATTGAACTGCATGAACTGCTTTATTGTCTGCGCCTAACCTAGACGCAATTTCCTTATACTTTTTGCCTAAGAATGGACTAGGACTCCAGCCAGTTTTAAACCCGCAATTAAAACAATTATAACTTATACGAGGACCTTGCTGTATAATTCCTGCACGTTTGCGTTTGTCTGGACACATAACACAGTCAAAGGTTATCCAGCCACTAGGCGTTTTAGAATTGCGTATTGGCAAATGTTCTGTTAGTAGACTGTGTACAGATGAAACTATTTCTTCTAGCATTTAACTAGTATAGCACAATTTATTATTTTGTCAATTGCGAAGTAGTACTTTAGAAACATCACCTGTTATTGGTTCGCTAACTACCCGAATCCAATTACAGTTAATTTGAAAATTAGTGTGGGCTAGTGTTATATTAGCGTCTGAAATTGACAAGCTGTTTACATCGAACCAGTCAGTACTTAGGTCCTCTAAGTCAGGAGTTGATCGCATACAACTTGCTTGCACTGTGATGTTTCCTGTAAAGCCATCCAGATAGAATGCAGCAGTGTGGGATGCGTTAGGAAAGTTCTTCTCTAGATTACCTAGTAATGCATTTGTTACAAAAATATTTGCATCATCGCCTAACAAAGTGTTAGATGTTTGTACAAAAGTGTTTTGTTCCTGTGTAGCAATAGGACTTGCGTAACCTTGATCACTGATTTCTATAGTAAAGCGCATGTTGTTGTTTTGATCAGCGTAAAACGGCGTATCTTCGTTTTCTACGGTAGAACGAGTTAGGAACATATGATATAAACCCTGAGATAAATTTTGTATGTCACCTTCAAAGATATACAGTTTAACTTTACCTAAATCTAGTGTGTTTTCTAATATTTTAGTTACCACTCTAGTACCGGTAGTAGGATCTACTATGTAAGCTCTTATTGTGTCGGGAGCTACATTTTGCAACTTCCTATCCCTATTTCTTACATTAAAAATAAGTTCATTTGATACACCTTTGTGTATTTTTAGATATCTTGAATTCATAGGCCTGTTATCCACATAAATATGATCAGTTGTTACAACTAAATCAATGCTGTTTTCATAGAGATATAATTTATTGTCAGTATTACTCATAACTATATTTATCTTTGCTAAATAAATACACATGGCAGGCGACAATGATAATTACGAGAATTTAGAGTTTCTAACTGGTATTTCCTATGCAGGAAAAGAATATGTAGGGATTGTAATAAATCAAGATAACCAAATTACTACATTTTACGACGTAGAGTCAATTCATTCAGTAAATCTTAAACAAAAATTCTTAGAACTTGGAGAATTATGGTGGTGGGAAAGTAACCGGCAAATCCCTATTGACATTTTTCTTAGGCACGAAATGATTGGATTCAAGGAATGTATCAAAACATTTTCAAACAAAGATGTAAAAATACTTTTTGGTCCAGTAACTAGCATGCAAACACTTTTAAAGAAACGTATCAAACGCCGCAGTATCCAACTAATCCGCAAAACTACTTAGTTTCTCACAAATTAAATTTAATTGAACACAAATAGCTATTGCATAGCTTATGGCGTGAGACTTCTTGAAATAGTAGGAGTTATCTACTGGGGCTTGCCATACAGTTTTGGTAACATTTGACCAGTCCAAGCCCCGTAAGTGTCGCTTGGCTGGTCGGATAATTGCTAGCAGCATGGCTAAGTGTTCTACGCTACTAGGCTTATACTCTTGCATTAAGTCAATATACTTATTAATATGAAACAATTGGTTGACAACTTCCTCATGTTGTAACAGTTCCCATAAAGGTTCTCTGTTTAGCAGTGTATCTAAATGATCTTCGTTACGTATATCTTTGTATATGCTATTGTTAAGAAAGTCTACTTTAAACCAGCCTTCTGTTTCGGCACGTTTATGATCTATTGAACTATATCCTTCCAACGGCATTACAGGAATATTTTGCAAGTATACACCTGTATTGTGTTTTGTATACTTGCCATCCTTTAATATACTAGCTGGGGTATGATCCAGTATGTTTAATATTTCAGATCGATCTGCTAAGTCAATGTCTACATCAAAATCATATTTCATATGTATATTATATAACTAACCATCGGTTGTTGTCAAGTGTCCATTTTACCGTTTGCTCTAGTCTATCAAACACAGGTTGAGGTTTCCAGCCCATTTGTTCCATTTTTTCGCCGCTAAGTGCATAACGTAAATCATGTCCAGGTCTAGCACTGTGGAAATCTAGCATCTCATAGTTAAGAGGTTTGCCTTGCACATCAGCAATAAACTGTGCTAGTTGTAAATTGTCTAACTCCTCTGAACCCACAATATTAAACTTCTGGCATTTTGCATTACCATAGTCTGGTTCCAGCTTGCTTAAATCTGCATTCAATAAAAACATTACTGCACTGCTAACATCCTCAGCATGAATGTAATGTCTACTACCTGCTTTGGTTTTAGCTGAGTTACTGTGCACTGTGATAAGTTCACCATCTCTGGTTCTCTTAATGCACATGGGAATATACTTTTCTGGATGCTGTCTTTCACCAAACACATTCATAGTGTGAGTAATAATAACTGGCAAGCCATAAGTGTTCTCAAATGCAACCGCCATCTCCTCACCACCTGCTTTACTTGCGCTGTATGGATTGGTACTGTTATAACGATCGTTTTCAGAATACTTTACACCATCTGGCGCTGGTCCAAATATTTCGTCTGTGCTGAAGTAAATAAACTGATCTAAACTGTCTAAGTTACGAGCATAGTTTAACAAGTTTGTGGTGCCTACAACATTGTCCATTACAAATTCCATGGGATTACTAATACTGCGATCCACATGTGAGCCTGCTGCTAGGTGTGCAATAATATCCACTTTGCCTATAGTGCTAACAATTTGCGGGTTAAGTTCTGCTTTTAGATCGTGATGCACAATACGCACACGCTTGCGAGTCTCTACTGGATATGCAGACACAACTTCATGTAGCCTGTTGAGGTTTCCACTATAGTCCAATCTGTCCAAGCACACTATGCGCCAATCGGTTGTTTTTAAAATTGTGTCTATAAAATGATGTGCAATAAATCCTGCACCGCCTGTTACTAGTATTGTTTTCATGTGTATCCTGTTGGGTTATTGATTTGTGTAAGGGGCAAATTCCATTTCAAAATTTTGTGCTGCCATTATATTTTCAAATTGAAATGTATGCTCATATACATTAGTATACTTCAGAAAATGCCATTCTTCTTGAGAACACTGTCGCTTACACCAGTCCTTGCCACGAGTTTCTAGATCGCTGTGTAATCTTACAGCGTAACCAGGTCTCCATTGGCGTTTGTGCTCAGTTATTTGTTGTGGGGTCATCTGTTTCTTCGCAAAAATCTGTGTAGTTTAACCAAGGTTGATTCATTGCAATTTTGAATTGCTTGATCATCCATTCTAAGTCATCAGCAGAGTCAGCATCCATTGTGATTGAATTTTCTGTGCACATGTCAGGCTTACCATCGTCATCATAGTAGACTTCATGTATACCATATATGTCTTCTTTTTTAACTACTCTATAGCTCCAGCTCATCAGAACACCAAGTAGTCTATTACAGCATAAAGAACAAAACTAATGGACGCTGAAGCTATCACTAAATCAGTTTCATCCCAGTTAAATTTAACCATAATATCATTTACGTTTTTTCTTACTTTTTCCACTTTTATTTTCCTCTATGCTAATTATTGTAGACTTTTCTATATCCATAATACAACCATCAGTATAACTCCAAACTAGCATTTTATCACTGTTTGGGTTGTTAAAATGATCGGGCATTTTTTTACAATCTTTTACTACCGTCTCGCCTGTTTTTAAATGTTTAAATGTTATTTTCATATACTAAAACTGTTTCCACATCCGCAGGTTGTTTTTGCATTAGGATTTACAATAAGAAATCTTGCACCCTGTAAGTCAACTCTATAATCTACAATTGATCCATCTAAATATTGGTAACTTAGATTGTCAACTAACATGGGCACAGAAGTTTCTATAACAATATCATCTTCTTCTGGATCTTCATCAAAAGTAAATCCATACTCAAACCCTGAACAACCACCGCCTGTTATAAACACACGAAAATGCATTCCTTGCTCTAGGTCACTGAGCAAAGTTTCTACTTTAGATGCAGCAGGTAGACTAAGTTCTATTGCCATGTTAAGTTTCTAACTCATCCATGAGAGGAAAAATTTCTGCTATTACTTTTCCTACTGCATGAGCAATATCCATATGTTCTTTTTGCGTACCGTTTTCACCGCGGAGATCAATGTAGTGGATCCAACTGCGTAGTGTGCCATTCATGTACATACGGCTTACTGTGTTACCTTCTGGCAGTACTGCTCTGGCTTGTTCTTTAGCAATACCGTTTTCGATAGCCCAGTTGTATGCGTCTGTGCTTGCTTTGATTACTTCCCTTTGACGCCGATGCCATTCAATCTCTAAACCATCGTTGTCAGATTCTATACTGTTCTGTCTGTTCTTGGGATCTTGTAGTCTTGCTGCTCTGGTCACGAAGCTGAGATCTTTTGTGGGATCTGCATAACGCTGACTGAACTCCTGGAAGCTGAAACTTCTGTGACGCAGTATTTGTCTAGCAATGTCTCTGGTTGTTTCAATCTCCATACAAGCGCTAACCATTTCAAGAGGTGACCAATGCTTGTGTTTAATTAAGTACTTGACCAGTTTAGCACTAGTCTTTTTGTTATTCTGATTGTCAGGGTTACTTACTCTGGCAGCATGAGCAATTAAGTCCAATGCGCTGTTGTAATCATTGATGTCATTTATGTTCGTTAATGGAGTTTGGCTATAGCTAATTAGTTTTACATTCATTATAATTTCTCAACAACATAATTGGAACGGTCTTTACCTGGTTGTGATCTCACAATTTTAAATCGCTGTTCAATTTTAGGAGTCCACCATGTGTGTGGTTCTTGTACTAAATGCAAGTTTCTACCATCAGGTAAAAAACGAACTTCTGGAAAATGTGCAATCTGTATAAATCCTGCTTTAAGTGTACAACGCTGTAAATCATCTAATACATTGTCGACTAATTCAGGTTCAACGTGTTCCATGACATCAACACAAACTAAAAAATCATGCGGTGTGTTATTGCTAGAAAATGCTGTAACACCAGGATCATAACATGTTACTGTATACTTACCAGGATACTGAACCTCAAGTATATTTTTAAGGAAGCCTCTGCCTGAACCATAATCTAAAAAACCGGTACAGCCAAATTCATCTACAATGTCACTGATTTCCTTCCACTGTCTTTCACTAGTTCTTCCCCAGTCACCTGGTTCGTGGAGTTTTTCTAAATCTTTTTTATAATTATCTGATACTAAGTCCATATTATGTTCCTTATCTTTTCCATGTCCATTCTGGATGTTCTTTTAAAAATTCTGACCTGCTATCATCAACGTCCCACTCAAGCCCATACAGGAATGAATTATGTCGAATACATGTCATGCCATAAGCACATCGCGAATCAACTATCCTCTTTAGTAACTCTTTAAATAATTTACCTATTATAGGAGTTTCTATAAATGACTTTTCCATTCTGATAGCAAAATTATTCATCACATCATCAAATGCTAATTGGACAGTTAAGAATCCGTCCCAAAGTTTTGTTTGACTTTTGGATGCTAAGAATTTTTCCTTGTTAAATGTTGGATCGTTAACCATTAACAAATAACTTTCTAAGATTTTTGCATGTGTAATAATTGAAGTAACAATTAACGCATTAGCCCTTTCTATAGGTGTACTACCTGATTCTGCGTAAGTGTCAACAATACTAAGTAACCACCTACTGTTCCAATTAAGTTTATAATGACTGTCGAAATGTTCTTTAAACATAGTGTCAATATAAAGCATGTTCTCCTCTGGCGCCCAAAATCTCCTACAACGCACAATGGCTTTCATTACATTATTATCGAGCTCAGGATTTGCGGCAAGGTTCGGTTTCCATGGCAAATGTGTAAACTGGCTTCCTATATTTATATCCTCTTGCTGTTTTACATAGTCTGGTTGTTTTTTAATTATTTCTTCATCTGTTATAAGCTTCATTTTATATACCTGCGGCTTCACACATGTCTTGTACTTCGGCCACTTCTGTTGTGTTTTCTTTAAATATTTTTAACCAAAAGTTAGGGTCTCTAATTTCATCAATCATTTTTACTTGTTCGTCACTGAATCTAGTTAGCAATTGATCGCCAGTCTCACTTAAATATAATAACCAGGGAGATATTTTTCCTGCTCTGATATCGTATACTGCTCTGTTAGTACTTACCACTTTAAAGTAATCTTGCCAGGGTTTTCCTGTTTCAGTAGCCCAGTCTGTGAGATACATTATAGTACGTTCCATTGCACGTAAACCTGTTTCACGTTTCACATACTCTAGCAAATACTTATCATATATCTTATCCTTACTCCAGTCTGCAAGTTTAACTCCGTTCTTGATTAAGTGTTCTGCATATTTTTCTGGATATAACCACTCATTGAATATACATGCTCTGCCAAACTTTGTAAACCCCTCATAATACTGACTGCGTATAAAATCTTCCAGGCTCTTTGGCTTACTATTCATCACACTCATATCATAAAACATCTGGAATACTCTGTACCCTAAACGGCAGTGTGTCATATCTTTGTCTGCCCAACGTCTTTTCCTAACACACATATGAGCGATTAATGTGCGTTCGTTACGAAAATCCTTTTCGCACCATTTACACTTACTTACCGAAGATGTCTCTGATTTGTTTGTCATCGTATCCATGTGCTGCTGCGAGCTCTTTTAATTCCTCTTTACTGTTAATTGCTACTAACAGTTCTATCTCATCTCTCTTTATAAGAGGATACAGTTTGTACAAAAATTCACTAACCTTATCCTTTTTCTTTCTAGCATTGGGGGGCTTAATATAAGGATGAAATTGCACCTTGCCTGTGCCCGTTGCAGTTAATAACAACCATTGCAGTTCAACATCCTTGATATCCATGAAGTGATCGTTAACAAACAGGTTGGTAAAATACAAATAATGAGCTGCATCTTTACCCTGACAACTGCTTACATAACGATGAATCATCCAAGCACTAAACGCTTTCTTTTTCTCTGCAGGAAGATTAATATACCAGTTACGATCTTTTTTATCTATCGCAGTCATAACTTCTTTTATAGGTAATTGTGCTGCTTTAGCCATTAAAAGAACCACCTGTATATATAGTATACGGATCTTTCAAAATAAGTCAACCGATTCCCATGGTAAATCAGGCTTGCCAAAATGTCCGTAGTTAGTAGTGCGAGTAAGATCTAAATTAAACAAATCAAATTTGCGAATAATACCTAATGGAGTTAAGTCAACATTATCTGTTAACCAATCCGCTAAGTCAGTTCTAACTTTACCATCAGCATAAACATACACACTGGTTGGTTCTTTAACACCAATGGCATAACTCAGTTGTACTGTGGCGTTTTTGGCCTTACCACTTGCTACAATATTCTTTGCTAGGTATCTGGACATATATGCTGCTGATCTGTCAACTTTAGTACAGTCCTTGCCAGAGAATGCGCCGCCACCATGTGGCGCATACCCACCGTAAGTGTCAACAATGATCTTACGTCCTGTAAGTCCACTATCACCATCAGGTCCTCCAATTACAAATCTACCTGTAGGGTTAATTAAGAACTGGGTGTTATTTAAATCACAATCTGACAGTTCGTCCTGGATAATTTGTTGAATGCTGTCTTGCACCATTTGTAAACTAACATCTTCCGAATGCTGGGAACTGCACACAATTTTGTCAATACTAACTGGTGTATTAATATCAGAATAGCTCATGGTAACCTGACTCTTGCTGTCTGGTCCTAACCATGTTTCAGTGTTGCGTCTTTCTGCTGCTAATCGTTTCAGTATTTTATGGCTGTAATAGATTGCGCTTGGCATGTAATCTGGTGTTTCTGAACATGCATAACCAAACATAAGTCCCTGATCACCGGCGCCAAAATCGTCTGTGCCCAGTGCAATGTCAGCACTTTGTCCATGTAAACGATTGTCAATGGTTAAGTTGTTCCAACCGAAACCTGCTTGTTCGTATCCTAACTCTCTGACAACATTATTTGCTATACCTTTGATTATATTATCATCAATAATAGCATCTGACTTAAACTCACCTGCTACTAAAACATAGTTTGTGGTTACTAGTGTTTCCACTGCGGCACGATGTTGTTCATTCCCGCCAATTATGTGTGTTGCAATTGTGTCTGAAATTAAATCTGCTACTTTATCTGGGTGGCCTTCGCTAACACTCTCACTTGTAAATTGATACATTTAATTAATTCTCCTAATCATTTCAAAAATTTTGTAGGACATGTATTTTGCATGTAAGTGTCCACAGTGAAGCATATCTCTACCATAATCTATTGTGTCAGTAAAGTGTAATGCAATACCATCAAATGTAACTAACGGTATGTCACCACACACAAATTTTAGTTGATCTTTAATCATATTAATTCTTAATTTAGGTATGTGATACCTATCACTTAAATCCCAAAAAGGAGCTAAATCAGTTAAATAAGGATGACCCTGAGCCCAAGGACCACACAATAATACAGATTTTGGATCCAACGGATGTGGCATTGCAATTCTATCCATAGCTGTATGCTGGAAAATTATATACTTAGGTTTTTTAAATTTAGATAGGAACCAAAGAAGATTGTGCATACTAACCATATCATTTGATCCACCTATTCCCATATTATATATGGGCATACCTAATTTTTTTTCAAGGTATGAAGTATATCTTTCATTTTCAAATTGGCCTGATCCGAAAGTTATAGAGCATCCCACAGCAACACAATATTCTTTTACACTGTCAATGTCAAAATTATTTCTAAAACCGTACTTATCTATATTATAAGTCAGTTTACCATTAGAGTCTGAATATCTCCACTCAGGAAATTTATTTTTTTCAAATAATTCTTCACTATCATAACCAAAGAAATCGTAACAACCTTGTATAATAGATATTTGTCCAGTTTCTTGATAATAAACTAATTTATCAGCATCAGCATCAGCCTTTTCTTTACTGGCATCAGCTATTTCTTGACCGACAGCAGCAGATTCTTCTTGCAGTATAAAATCGTTAAACCATGCATTTACAATATCGTCATCGCTTTTGCCACTATACCCGGTTGTTTGTAACATTGTAACAAATTGCTCGTTAAAGTCAAGTTTAACAACACCTTTCTTAGGATTTACTGGATCAACATCTATTTGCGATACGTTTACATAAGGCTTATATTCGATAGTGGCAAGTTCTTTTTCTAATCTACTACCTGTTAAATCTCTTTTAGCAATAGCAATACGTCTATCTTTTTTGCTCTTGAACCACAGGTCCATTATATTTTTATACGTCATCTTCGCCATTCATTAAATTAAATCTCCTATTTCTAAATCACATACTTTTGTATGCTCTTTTACAAAAAATACACACATGGGGTTTTTTGTATTTTGTAAAGGTAGTGCTAATACATGCCCGTTCTTGAGTTTAGGAAAATACCATTTTATATCTTGGAAGATATTGATTATACTAATATCTAGACTTTTAAGTGTGCTATCTAGCATAGGGTTCATAGCCACTGCTTTAAAATCTCTATTATTAATACTGGTTAACGGCATTACTTCTACTTCGTTAAAGTCCTCATCACATATTAAAATACTCCAATCCATGGGCATTTGTATTCGAAAGCCACCAATACTTAACGATATAGCAGGGGCATAAAAACTTTCTAAAAATATTAGAGGAAGGAAATATACATCAACGTCATCACTGTTTGAGGCATCTAATACACAATAACGAATATCATCTATCTCATCTGGTACTGTGTCTAAGTCAAAGGACTCATTTTCTACTGTTAAAATTCTCATCATTTATACTCTATTTTGGTTACTTTATACGGAAACTCTTGATCCGCATAAAATTTCTTACGCTTAGTAAGGTGTCTTTTACTGTATTTCAAATTGCTAGTAATATCTACTACTTGCACATAATCTTTGTCAGCGGCTTTGCGTATACCTCGCCCAATGCTTTGTATCACTCGCACAAAGCTCTTTCCTGGCTCAATCATAATAAGATTAAATATCCTGGGTATGTTAATTCCCACGGCAGCAACACCATATGTAGCCACAATTACTTTGTTATCGTTATCTGAAATGCCGTCATACTCTTTCTGTCTGTCTTTTTGTTTGGTTGCACCACTTACAAATGCCCACTCAGGATTACGTTCAGCAAAAGCATCACCTGTTGCAATCCTGTCAATTAACACTAGGGTATTACCGTTCTGCGCAAAACTATTAATAATTTCACTGATGTGATCAATACGCTTTGGATCACTAACTAACCATTTTAACTCTGATGCATAACTATCAAACCCAAGTATACCGTCTTGTAGTTGTAGTACACTTACATCCAATTGGCTCAATACACCCATGTCCTGTAATTCTTTGCTAGTGAGTTGTCCTATTACTGGACCTAGCGCACAATTACATGCAACTGCTTCATAGTCTGCTTCTGGTATTGTGCCTGTTAATCCCCAACGTATGGGAACATTTTTAAACATGCCACTAAGTAGATCTTTAAGTACATCAGCTTTGGCTTTGTGTACCTCGTCAACCATTACGCACACTACGCCTTCCATAAACTCATCTACAGGAATATCAGCAGTGCCCTTCTTGGTGTTCTTTTCCAATACACTTAAACTTTGCCATGTGCATATAGTGTGTGTTTTATGGAAGTCTTTTCTATCTCCAAAGAACACACCAACATCTAATCCCATGTTAATGTAATCACGCTCAGTTTGCACAACCAAGTCTTTGTTCGGAACAATAACAATAGTACGTCCCAATGGTTCACATTTGTGACTGAGTACTGCTGTGATTAAAGTTTTGCCTGCACCAGTTGCAACTTGCTGTAGTGCTTGTGGATTCTCTAAAAATTTATTTACTACTTCTACTTGATAGTCACGTAATATTATGGGCATTCCGGCAGCTGGGTGTTTATCTGGCCATGCTACATGATCATAAGAAGTTTGTTCTACTAGAGTAAAATCTGTTTTGAATGGCTCTCTGTCGTCTTGTATTTCTAGTTCGTAGCCAGCAGCCATAACAATAGGCAATAAGCGATCTAACAAATTGAAATAACTACGTCCACCCACATCACAATAACGCACACACCCATCCCAGCGTCCTAGTTTGTAGGCTGGCATGTGGTATGCATGTGGTAAAAAATACTTTAGTTCATCTCCCATTTTCCTGCGGGTAGCAGTATCTAGACCTACAAACCTAATATTAACTTCATCTTTAATGTGTAGAGTACACTTCATATAACTATTATACTTTAATTATAGTGGGCTGTCAAGCAAAAATCCTCCCCCTGTTACCAAGGGGAGGACACAAATGAAGCAGTCAGTTGTGGGAGATTAGATCCGCTTCATACACGTTCCCCGTGCCAGGTCTTGCCAATTGTCCTCATCCATCTTCTTGAGGTCAGCAATCTTGAGTACCATACGCAAACTAATTTCACGTAATCGTTCTGCATGGTCTTTCATAAAATTAACTAAGTGGGTAACACCTTCAGCACCAAACTCGTACTCGTCAAGCATACCGTCTTCTACAATCTGCTCAATGCGTAAGAATCGATCTTCAATGCCGTCCATTTCTAAATCAACATAGTGACATCGTGATTGCAATGCAGCTAAATGATCCTGAATCTTCTTGCTACGGACGTTATCAAAGTTCACGTTAGTAATAAAGATAACACCACCTTTAAAATCAAACCTATCTGGAATTCCTTCTCGACGTAATGCACTGCTTTCTGCTTTCCAACTAATTGTTCTCTTCTTACCAGAGTCCAAAACAGCCTTTAGCATGTTTAAACATACTTCGTCAAACAAGATGCTGTCACAATCATCAAACACCAAAATCTCACCTGAGTTTTTCATGTTGTACAGTGTTTGATACAGTCCAATAGGAGTCATGCTACCTTTGACAACTTCTGTACGGTTGTGCTTGCCGCCTTCCAGCTTGTACATTGCTTCGTAGTCGTCCAGGATTGTCTCGACACCGTAGCTCTTACCCACACCTGGAGGTCCTGCTACAATCAAACCGCGGACAGTGCCAGCGGCTACAGCGTCTGTCATCTGATCTAAGATAGCAAACCGTTTGCGAATGTTTTCTTTCTTTAGGAAAGTATTATGCAATTTAACATGATTATCAAATTGCGGGCCAGTGTCAACTACTAATGCTGCAACTGGTTCTGGTGTAAATTTAGTATCCTGGATACCGTGGTATTCTATATCTTTGGGATTATCTAACAAAATTCGGATATTTCTTCCTGGCTGTTTAGTTAACTCTGATCCATCTACAGTAACAAACAACCCTTTTCTACCTCTAGATGCAGGTCGTACTAAATTAAAAACCTGATTAACAACTGGCTTGTTTGCATAAACACCGTTACGAACTAGGACTTGGTTTGTCATATTTTGTTGCTCCCACAACGTTAAACATGTATATATAATAACAGATCTTGCAGATATGTCAAGCTGTAAGTTATTGATATTAAAGGAAATTTAAATCAGTTGTAAGTTATTGATTTTCTTACAGTTTTATGCGCTAAAATGTGTAAATAATTGACACTTTTATGCACTTTTATGCCCATTGCTTGATTGTATACGCAATTTTCCGTGCCATTTCCTCGAACCATTCTTTTGGTCTATTTTTAGTAGTTTCTGCGGCTGTGCCAATACGTATACCACTAGTTTCGCGGAAGCTCTTGGGGTCATTAGGCACTCCGTTCTTATTCACGATGATTTTACATTCTGATTCCAGAACATTTGCTATCTCTTTGCCGCTCACACCCTGACTCTGCAAATCTAACAAAAGAATATGGCTGTCAGTCCCACTAGTAACTAAATCAATACCTTCCTGCATAAATATTTCTGCCATTGTTTTGGCATTGTTTACGACATCTTGTGCATAAATCCTAAACTCTGGTTGACTTGCTTCTACAAAACACTGCGCTTTTGCTGCAATCTGATTCATTAAGGGACCACCCTGTGTACCAGGAAAAACACTGCTATTGATTTTTTTACTAAACTTAATGTCATTCCACAGAATAACTCCGCCTCTGGGGCCACGCAACGTTTTATGTGTTGTACTAGTAACTACGTCTGCATATTCAATTGGGTTGTCATATACACCACCGGCAATCAAACCAGAATAATGAGCCATATCTACAAGTAAGATTGCACCCACTTCATCAGCAATCTTTCTAAACGATTCCCAATCAATTTGTCTTGGATACGCACTTGCACCGGCAATGATCATTTTTGGTTTATGCTGTTTTGCTAACATACGCACTTTATGGTAATTAATCAAACCATTCTCTTCAACACCATACATATGAGAGTCAAACCATTTGCCTGATATATTTACATCTGCACCATGGCTTAAATGACCACCGCTTGCTAAATCCATTCCTAATATACGATCATCCGGTTTTAACAGAGCATTCATTACTGCAAGATTAGCATTAGCACCAGAGTGTGGTTGGACATTGGCATAGTTTGCACCAAACAGCTCAGTGACTAAATCTATTGCAAGTTGCTCGATCTCATCCATATGCTTGCAACCGTTATAATACCGTGCTCCTGGATAACCTTCTGCATATTTGTTTGTGAAGATACTGCCACTAAGTTGCATAATGGCTTCGCTTGCAAAGTTTTCACTTGCAATAAAACACGCAGTTTCTGTCTGCCTAATTTCTTCTGCTTCTAATAACTGTTGTAGTGGTTGATATATTTTCATATTTTCCTAATTATAATTTTACTGAACACAGTATTATCTACTATGGTGCAGCCTATTCTATTGCAAACTTTGCTTACTAAAGAAACCATTTTAACGCTATTGCCGCATACAATTGTTAAAGGAACATTATCCTGATTAGTTAAGATAAAGTTTTCAACTAGTAGTTCTACTTCATGATGTCTCACACCATGTAAGTCTAGTCTATTACTATATCTTCCAGTCCTGCTGTTCTCAACTTTGTTATATGACCAATTTGCCATTGTTTGACATCCAAACCTTTAAGTATGCCTAAAAACTTATTTCGTAGCAAACTAAATTCATTACACAGATGAGTTAAGTCAATAACACTTTGCTCACCATCAACAAATTTTTCAGCATCTCTACTACTAAGAGTTCTATTGTAGCTTTCTAGGTATTTACGAAACACTGAGCTACGCTCTTTACGTAACTCAATGTTTAAATGTTCCAATATTGCGTCAATTTCTTGTAGCTGATTGAAACGGTGTTCCGTAATCCCTGGAAGTTGGGCGCTTAATTTTTCTAGGCTTCCTTTAATAACGCATTCATATTTGGCATCCTGTAACTCTGATTCGTAATAAGTTAAACATTCAACTATTTTGCCTAAATTTCCTGTTACAGAATTGTACCAAGTACTCATATATCACCAGTCTGAGGATTGTGATTCGTCTTCGTCTTCGTTGTATTCTTCTTCTAGTCGAGCAGAAATTGCAACTTTCATTGCACTATCAAATTCGTTCTTGTAGACTTCTAAATCTTCCAAGTCTACATGCTCTTCAAATGCAGATATCACTTCCTCTGCTACTTCTTCTCGTTCTTTAGCATGGACGTAAGGTTTTACAATACCCCATACTTCTTGTAAAAGTGCTACTTCAGGACTCATCAATCATTTCCTCTTCAGATAATTGTAATTCATCGGGATCAATATCCTCAGCTTCAATTTCGAGAGCTTTAGGATGCTGTCCCCATTCGTCTATAATTATCTGAAGTTTTTCTCCTGTCCAACCTTTCCGGAATTCTTTAATAACCTCACCAGTAACTGGCGATACATACTCAAGTTTATTTCCTACTTTGGTTACAATGCCCTTGGCCTCAACCATATCAAGCATTCCGCTATAAGGATCCATACCTGACTCATATGGGATCTTAATTTGCACACTCTCAAACGGCTTGCTGTAACGAGACTTCATTACTTTGCATGCTGCTCTGATACCTTGTACAGTAGTAACCTTGTTACCATCTAGATCTTCTTTAAGTTTAAGTTTACGCATTGCTACTACAATACTTGATGCATACACAAAACCTTGCCCGCCTGAGATCTTATCATCTGGGTCAAACATATCTTGACTTGCATAAGTGTGGTTGGTTGCCAGTAGCCCAATTGGGAATGGTGCAATTTGGTTGACAGTGTTACGGACAAGTGAAGTTAACGCTTTAGGCTTACGGCCCATGTCACCTTTCATGTCACCTTTATTAAATTGATCCACATCAGTAGGAGTCAATAACATACCCAAACTATCTACCACAAACAACAGCTTAGGCATATCATCATACTCTAAATCACCGTAGCTACTTTTGTAGTCTTTCATGAATTCACTAATTGCCTTAGCAACATCGTCAATCATACTCACGCCAATTTTAAGCAGTCTTTCTGGTGATGTATCAACACCAAGTGCCTTCAACCAGTCTTCATCAAGTGCGTTTTCTGAATCAAACAACACTACTTGACATCCTAATGCTTGTGCATTACGCACAATATTACCTGAGCAAATAAAGCTCTTACCTGAACCAGACTCTCCAGCAAACACAGTTACCTTGCCAAGGGGGATTCCACGATTGAAATCCCCGCTGACTAGATAGTTGAGTGTGTGATTGCCAGTGCTGATCCAATCTTTAGGATCATGGAAACCTGCACTGATACCGCTAATGCTTTTCGTAAGGCTTCCGCGAAGCTTCGATAAATCAAATGGCTTTTGCATGTGTGCTCCTTATGCGTTTTGACGATTGCGGATCATTGCAAGAATATCATCCGCTGATTGCTTGCCTGTATCTGCTTGTGCCGCTGGTGCTGGAACAGGTTCTACAGGTGCAGGTTGTAACTGTGGCGCTGCCTTTTCTTCTATAGCTGCTACTTCAGCTTCAATACCTGTTAGCTTTGGCGCTGCCGCTGCTGCTAATGGTGGTAGACCAGCACTTGGTGCTGATGCAGGAACTTCTACGCCATATGGCTTGTAAAAATTACCCCACTTACCAGGATCATACAACTCACCGTTAACACTTGCTTCAAACATCTCTGCAATAGCAGTATAATGATCAGCAGTTGGTTGTGCTGGTAAAAAGTCTTTAAGGTTATACAACCCATGTGCATCGATTGCAGACAGTTCTTCTTCTAAAAGACTACTTTCTTTACGCCCCCACTTAGAAGTATTATAGTCAGCATACTGTCCTTTGGTTGTTTTAGTTATCCTAAAGTCTGTACCGTTAACAAAATCAGTAGGGATATTTTCCATATCTGGATCCATCAATGCTGACTTAATAATGTTAAAGATCTGCGGAGAGATTACAAAACGTCTAATAGGATTCTCAGGAGATTCCTCGTTAAGTGGATTTTCCCTTACAAATCCTTGAAACAGATACGAACGCTTTTTCCAGTATTTCCTAGCCATATCTTCCAGGCTAGTGTCTTTAAACCAAGGACGTACCTCAGTTAATACAGGACAAGTGTCGCCATACATTTCACCGCAGGGTACTTGTACAGTTACAGGCTTGTTTTCTCCGCCTTTTACACCTGGGAAGGTTAAGCGGATCATTTGTCGTTCTACCCAAAAGAACGTGTTATTTTCGTCGCCATCAGGAAGGAATCGCAAATTAGTACTTTGCCCTTCTTCAATATTCCAGTGTGGAAAGATAGCGTTATCGCTTTGGAAGTTACTTTTGTTGGAACCAGGTTTGGTTTCCATTGATGCGAGCTTTGCTCGAATTGCCTCTAGTGCATTGTTAGCCATGATGTTTCTCCTTGTTTGCCATGTTTGCCATAATGTTCAGTAATTATACTGTAAAGATAGTAAGTTGTCAACCTATTTTTTTGTTGTTGGACTGTCTACTAACAGTGTTATTTATAAAAAAACCCGCTTTTAGCGGGTTTTTAGTGGTTGTGTTTTTTATTGAGGTGGCGTTATAGTATATTAAACGTCTCTAAAAAAGATTCGTATGCATTTTCCACACTAGAGTAAACACCTTCAGTACTTTTAACTTTAGGCTGATTTGCTGACATTAAACAACTCTTAATAGTGTCATATTCAAAATGCCCTAAACTTCCGCCTGAATTTAATTTCTTACTGATCCCAAAAAGATGGTTCTTTAGCATACTATCTTGTGCTGCATGGCCGAGTTGACTAACTTGGTAACCCAACTTTGCGCTTGGGGTCGCAAAATCTACGTTATCAGTTTCATGTAGCATATCACGTAGGTTTTCAAAAGATTCTAATTTAATAGCATTATTGATTGACTCTTCAAAACTTTTCTTTCTATGCATGCCACGCTTAATGCTATCTATTGCATCTGATACCCGGCCGTCAAAGTGTGTTTCTGTAAATTTACTTTCTAAGTCTAAATCATCTTCCAAAACTTCAATATTTGACATATCTTTTAAGCTTTCTACTGCGGTGGCATAACTTTTAACACCACATATTTTTTGCATAGTAGATGCAATATGCTGGATATTTTCTTTAGCAAGAGTGACATATTCTTGGTTTGCTTCATTTACAAGGCCTTTACTTGATACATATCGCACAAAATCTTTTAATTTTCGTTGCTCTGCTGCCATCTCTGTGATAGCAGTACCAATATTATCAAAAGTATCTCCGCCCATGTTTAAATGGCGGGCCATTGCACGGGCTGCCTTTAAGTTATTTTCAGACATTTTGAATCGTTCTTCACCACGCTGCACATAAATGCTGTGAATATTTCTACTCCGAGCGCCCCTTAGCTCTTCGTTTACTGGTGCTTTATGCTTAACAATAATTTTAACATTATCTAATGGTTGATAACTAGTCTTACTACTACCTGACATTATACCAAATGCTTCCATTACTTCTGACATGTCCTTCTCCTGATTTTTTGAAATAAAAATTTGTTCTGATTTGGGAGATAATTTACCATTAAAAGTTTTGAAATCAAAATTCAGTAAATATTTTTGTGCTACCATTTTTAATGCTTTACGTAATAATTCTGTATCTTCCCCTTTGTTTACACTTAAATTAATTTCTTCGTTAGATTTATCAAGTTTAACAACAATATTGGGATCATCTACTGCATACCATGTAGCGTCTTCTGGATTAATAACTTTCTTTCCAGAATTATCAAATATAGAAAGATTATACCCATAACCTTTTAGTATGTTAAAGATTCTTTCAGATACGGTATTGACATCTACAGCCATTATATCTCCTCGTTACAGCTATTTATCATTTATAGTATATCTAGAGGCATTGGTAAGTCCCATTCGTCTTCGCCGTAATCACCCAATTCAGCACTACTAAGATTATTGTTTACAACATCGTAAACTTCATCTTCAAATGTGGAAATAAATGCTATCATTCGCATTGTTAATACTAGACTCATAACTAAATCATCGTGCTCACCTGGTTGTGCTGAAAAACTACTACCTCTTGCCACAAAGTTTTTAAGTTCTTTAATAAGCGGTTTACTGCGTATAGTGAGTTTGTCGTTTTCTATAAAACGCTTCAAGTTTAAACATGCTTCTAGTTTAGTTCTATGGCTAGTATGAAATCCTTTACGGGCTCTACGCCCTGCAGCATTCTTCTTTGGTTCGTTTAAAAACTCTCCAGGAAAGTTTTCTTCTCCTGTATCTCGAATAACAACTAATGCCGCTTCCCCAATACTGTTATTTTCCACAGTCCAGTATACTTGTTTTACACACATTTCTTTCAAGTATTGCATAATTCCCATCATGGTTTTCATTTGTCCTTCGATAGGAGTTTTGTTATGTTGCCACTCTGCTACTTGCTCAAAAGTAGGTAATTCGACAACCATGATAGCTGCATTGTCACCCCCAGTGCCTGCGGCTGGATCTAATGCTAATACGTATGTATAGTTGGGATGTGGATGTTTATACCAACGAACTTGGCCCATATTACGAATAGGATCCGCGCCTTCCATGTTGACCAAGTAAAGAGGGTCTACCAGCGTTTCGTTATAGATAATGAATTCACAGTCGTGTTCTCGTCTAAAACGCTCTTCTCCGATACTTGCACGTTCCTGATCTGCCCAGGCTTCGTCGCGATCTGGATGTTGATCCCACTTTGCCAGGTATCCTTTGAATCCGTTCTTTCCAGTAGGTGCAGCATTTCCATGGGCATCAAATAAATCAAGAGCGCCTTTCCAAATGGTAGCAAAGGTATCATCATCGCTATTAGGTGTGCTGGTTACAATACACTTACCACCTGTTGCCAGAGTGGGCGATAGCGAAGTCCAAAACTCAGATGCAATAGTGGGACGCACAAACGCAAACTCGTCTAAGTATACCAGTGTTAAACTCATACCACGTCCTGTTGTTTCTGTGGTTGTGCTACTTACTATGCGTGATCCGTTATCAAATGTTATACTACCTTTGTTGTACTCTGATGCACCCGCACGAATATGATCTGGACAACTTTCGTAAGCATAACGAATACGTTGCATAATTTCACTAGCACCTGTTTGTTTATGAGCTGCAACAAGTATTGTGCTATCAGGTTTAAACATTGCATACCACAACAAGTATCCTGCTGCTACAGTGGTCTTACCCATCTGTCTGCCCAACATGTTGATACTGTATCTGTGGTTGTTGTAGTTTTCTATTAGGTCTAACTGATAGTCAAACGGCTTAAACATGATGCCGCCTTTTGTGGGGTGCTGTATCTTCATGAAGTTTTCCATAAAGTAACGAGCGCCAGTTTCAGGATTTATACAATTCTGAAATTCCTGTAGTGTTTCTGGTGTATATTCAACCTGAGCGTGTGCTGACTTTACTAGAGAGGTATCTGCAGTTCCTTTAGACATGCAAGTATTTATTACAACAAATGGGCTTAACCCATTTTTTGTTGTAATCTACTCTTAAGCATGTCTATAAGTTCTGTTTTATCTGTGGTGTATCTACTACCCATTGGTTCTGCTCCACCACATGGTGAATCGTCTGCAGGTGATACGTCTACTACTTTAACACTGTCTGGCTCGTCTTCCATGTCATGCTTCTCAGCACCTGATGGATCCAAACCAGCCATTGCTAAAACTTGTTTAAGTTGTTCTTGACTAGTTGCTCTTGCGTTAACAGTTACACTAGCGTCTGCCCCCATTGATTTAGTAGAGTTGTAAGTGTATTCTTCACGGTTATTTGGATCACTTGCTCCAGGATAGCCTTCTTGTAACCCTGATAGTTTGCGTAGTTGTTCGATTTCATTCATGCTACTTTCCCCGTATGTATCAATGTCTGCATTACTAACAGTATCGTCAATTATTCTATAGATTATTTCTTCTCTGTCATCGTCTGCGTGTAAGCCTTGTGTAGCAGCTACTTCACTGATTTCTTGTTCAAGTTGCTCAGGTGTTAAACCCAACGCATCAGCAAGAGCTTCCTCTCCCTGTGAATTGTAAATATCAATGAACTCGTCTTGCATTGACGGCTCTGCGGAAGAGTCAAAATTTTCTGTCAGTTTTAACCATTTTTCCATGTTGCTCATTAGCTAGGACCCCCCAAATTTTGATCATTGATGCTTACTTCCTTAGACTCTGTGCCTTTGCCCATGTTAGTACCGTTCATTAACTCATCAAATGTGGTTCTTAAATTGTCGCCCATGATTTCATCTTTAGTTGGGTAGTTACGGAAGTAGTCAGCACCTTTTTCTGCTTTAATTCTAGCAAGTTCTGCTGTAAACTTATCTTTGTGTCCTTCGCCGTAAAAATCATCATGATCAATTACATCCTCATCAGCATACTCATCTTCTGCTAATAGTGCATCTTCTTCTGTGGGCATACGATCAACGTCATCTGCTAATCGCACTGCTGCTCCTTCGTTCTGCGCCATGCGTGGCTCTTTGACATCGTAGCATAATACGTGGTCATGTGCAATGCCCATGTTTACTGCTAACCATACTTCCAGTATACGTGGATTTGTTGGGTACTTGAAAATTACGTCTGTTGAACATACTTCTGAAACGCACTTAACGCCTTTTGCTCTCACAAACTCTACAGGATTTTCCTGGATTGGTGTACGCTTAAATGGTGCTACACTTACCACGTTATATTTTTGCAAACATTTTTCTAACATGTCTAGATGCTCAGCGCCGCAGTCAGCAGCAAATTTAATGCGATAACCGTATTCCTTGTTAAGACTTTCGTTTAATAATTCTTTGAATAAAGACATAGTTGTAAACTCTCCATGCGTTACAACTATTTATCTAATTATTGCTTTTTACCTAGCATCTTGAGTAGTTCGTTGCGATCTAACATTGTAGCAGTTGTTTCTACTGAGCTATCTTCTTTAGCTAATTTAGCATCTAGATTAGCTTTTTTCAGCATAAGGTCTATTTGTTTTAGTTTGCGGGTAGTTTTAGAATCTTTTGCTTCTAGTGCTATTTTTAACATGGCTGCTGCATTTGAAAATACAGGCCCTGCTGCCATGTCGGTCATGTTCATACCCAGACCCATTAGTTGCTCATAACTTTCAACTGCTTGGCTAGCAATATCGTCCATCTCTGAATCATGTGCTTCCATACCACGCACTTCTGCCAATGCACTATTAATTTTTTCGCTAACACTAAGTGCGTCTTCTAGCGTAGTTATAGGCAGGTGTTCTTCTAATTTTATTTCATCACGCTGAGGCAGGTCGTCATCCATAGATGGCAGATTGAATTCTTCTTCTAATCGTTTAGTCATAATAGTATTTATTTATTTGCGTTTTTTAGCAATGCGTTTTTTCGCTGTGCGCTTTTTCTTTGTACTAAATATCTGATCTTCGTTGATAACTTTAAAACGTATGCCTTTTCTGCTGCACCATTCTTGTGCTGCTGTCCACTTCGCTGCATTAAGCGCCACAGCTATTTGATTTTTACGTCCTTTGCCAGCAGCTTCCATCGTAGTTTGACTACTGGGCTTTATCTCAATAAGCTCTACATGCTCTTTTTCATCTTTATCTATGTATTGTATCATAAAGTCTGGAACGTAGTTGTGCCATCTTCCATCTAAAGGACTTCTGTATGGTATCTTAACGTTTTCACTTGCCCACTTAACAATATTAGGGTGCGCATCACACATACGCATAAATGCAAGTTCCCAACTACTGCGATAAAATGGTGCTTTACCACCTACATATTTTTCTCGATTTTCTGGTAGGTATTCACCTTGGGCGAATTTGCTCATGGCTTTATTAAACTGCTTAATCTGCTCTTAGAATTAAACACTTTAAGTTTTAACCCTATTCTATTGCCTGGTGGTCTTATAAAATTTAGTGCATTATAAGTGTCAGCAGCTAATTTTAGCGCAGTGTCTGAATCTTCAAAATATACTAACGGACTAATACCAGCATCTTTTGATATTTTAATTAAAACACTTGCCATTGCTTTTGCATTAGGTTCTTGGAAGCCTAGAGATTCTAATTTTGTTTTGACCACTTCATAAAGTGTCATGTCTATACTTTCTGGTTGTACGAACTCAAAGAGTGACTGACTGGTTGCTTCAGGTAAAACAAACTTTATTGTTGCTTCATTTAAATATTGTTCTAATGTTGCTTTGGTGACACGATAATTAGTTTCGTTTCCGAACGTATCATATAAACTTGCGCTCATGATTATCCCCCAATACCTTGATTAGGTGATTGAGTAGTTATTTCACTGTTAATAGATTCTCCTACAGCAGTAGATACTGCTCCAAGCACAGAACCTAAAACTGCATCACCTACATTCTTATTGTTAATAGCAGCTCGTAATGCCTCGTCTGCTGTGTCTAACACTAAGTTTTCTAAGAAACTCCTGCTGTTATTTCCGCCCGTGCCTGAGCTAAACACTACTGGCTCGCCATAAACACCAATAGGACTGCGGGATGTATCACTTGCACTTGGCGCTGGTTCTGATACCTTTGGTTGTCCAGTCCTATTTCGTTTATTATTTGTGTCTCCAAGAACTGCTAGCTCCAATCCATCTGCTATGAGTCCATCACCGCTTTGGTTAAATACACTCATTGCTATAGGAGATTCAGCTTTTTCAAATGCTGGTCCAGTTAAATTAGCAACATTTTCAAAACGATCAAAGTCTTCATCCGTCATATTAAAGTTAACTTTATTGTACACAGTAAAACTTTCATAGGCTAGCTGTAAATCGAAACTTTTAATATCGCTGTTAGAATAGTCAATATCGCTTGCTCTAAATCCAGTAAGTACAGGATTTATTAAACTGTATTGCACACCTCTATTACCATGATATAGTACATAATCTATTCTTTCAAAAAAGTGACTTGTTCTGTTGGTATTATAGCCAGCTCTATTGCTATCAAAAATGCCATCTTTTCCAAAAAAACTGTTAACATCTTCCACTCCACCGAAGCGATTAACCGCTCCTGCAATATCTCTGTCGTTGGTAGCATTTTTGTTTCTTGGATTCATATAATGGTATGCAAAATATTTCATTAATAATGTTAACCATTCGTTACCTACAGTATCATAAACTTGTAATGAAACAGGATCGTACTCTATGCCAGTATTTACAATCTTTTTTCGGTTATAAGCATTTAACGTTTCAGTTTTAAATTGGACGCCAGGCATCTGCGCAGTTTTTATTAAACTGCTAATTGTTGTGCGAAATTCATTTTCGCCTGTGGGATTTCCAAAGAGGGATGCAAATAAATCTCTATTCAAAATAAAATTTACATACCCCTGGAAACTTTGACGTGCGGGATCGACGCCGGGCGTAAAACGCTGAGCATTTTTGAAGTCTCGCATGTAGAACTTTCGATTACCACCTTGACCAAAAATGTCAAGGATTCTATCACCAACACTAGGCATACAAGACTCCTATGCTATTAACCTTGTAATGAAACTTCGTTTAAGTCTACATTATCAGGGAATGGATTACCACCATCTACTCTACCATTAACGTCATTATCACCTTGGTAGTGAGTAGCATTGTCGTAACGTACATTCATAGTAATCTGTACTGGATCATTTGCTGAATAATCTGAGTCTGCATAATCTACATTTTGCAAGAAACATCCTTCCAAGAACCAAACTTCACTAGCGCCTGCATTAACACCGTCTAATACTTCAATTTGCATATCAAATTTGTAGTCGTTGCCAGCAGCAGGAGTTGTTTGTTGGAAGTGGTTCAACTGGCGTTGAATCTGAGCACCAACAAGTTTAGTCACACTATTAGAGATATCATCTCTAACTACAACGCTAATTGGCTCCCACGTGTGCTTACCTTGAACTGTAATTTTAGAATTGTAACTGTCTAATGTCACTTCTTCAAAATTAATTTTGGGACGTACAACACTCTGAATGTTTTGAGTAAGTGTTCTTGCTTCTGGCTGTCCAGCAAAATTCCCTAAAAACGTAACACGGAAACGATATTTCAGTTTAGGCATCAAGATACCAGAGCCTACTGCTCCTGTAACCGGTACACCAAACTTACTACGTGTTTCAATAGTACTAATATTTGCCATTTTTTATCTCCTACGAACGTAATGTTCTAATTGTTATAGTAATATTTATCTTAAATAGCGTAAAACTATTAACTACGCTTTTAATTAGTCATAAAAAAGGGGGGCAAAATACCCCCCTCATTTAATATAGGTTAATTTAACCTGTAGAACCCAAAGTGTTCTGTACACGTACTGGGATGTAAATAAATTCAATTGCCTTAACAGGTTGAATTGCTACATCAATGTGTAGCTCATTACGATCAATACGTGCTGGAGTATTGTTTGTAGTATCACAAACTGTTAAGAAGTCATATAAACCTCTTTGTGATACCAAGTTTCCTAAGAAACGATCAACAATTACTTTAGCGTTCTGACGTGTGATTTCATCATTTGGTTCAAACAAGAACGGCTTAACGATATCATCTAGTCTTTCACGAATGTACACAATTAAGCGTCCAACGTTAACACGATCTAATGCACTTGCATTAGGATACAGTGTCTTTTGTCCAAATACCGCTAGGCCTCTGCCTGGGAATTGTCCAATTGGATTTACTTTATTTTGGTACAATGTATCACGTTGGCCTTCGCTTAATGATACTGGTACAAACTCGTTACTGTTGTCAACATCTACATAACCTACACTGCTAGCGTTAGTTACAACACCACGTTGGAAGCCTGCTGGTGCAAACCAAGGGAAAGCAACCTGATCATTAAACGCAAAAGTACGCAAGATAATATGCGAGCTTGGTACAACAATACTTGCACCGTCCAGGTTAGTTGTAGAACCATGTGGGTAGTAAACAGCCATGTATGCTGCTTGCTCTCCGCCTGGGTTAACTAAACCGTCGTCACCTGTTTGGATAGCATTGCCTGAGTTTGTAGCCCAATTTTGCAAACTAGTTGCATCAGCTTTCAATCTCAATGGTGTATCGCCCACAATAAATGATGTCAACTTACGATCAACGTTCAATGTATTCATTTCGTCAAGCAATTCAGGATATCCTGGACATGCCATTAAGTTGAATCTATTACTTTCGTTACGTAAATCGTCATTACTGTTAATTGCTGAACTTAATGCAGCAACAACAACATTTCTCTGAGCTTTGCGTAGCAATGCTGGACCGCCATCTGGAGCGTTTCCGCCCTTGTCTACCCAACGATTACCAATTAAAGAACCGTTTACAGTATAGTTTTCTTTGTATTCTTTAACATTGCCGCCGGAACCACGTAAGTTCCACAATATCATACCGTATGGATATAAGTCTGCATTAGGGGCATCGCCATCCAATACTGCACCACTATTTACACGAGCATCAGCAAATAATACACCGTCCTCAGATTCTTGATCTGATGTATCAATCGAAACCCATACATCTGAAGCACTTAGCTTGTACATAGTTGGATAGTTTTCAAGGTTAGATGAATCGATCCAAATGTCGCCTTCGTTATAATCAGTTGGAGTAGGTTCGCTTGCTGCAATTTGCACTACGCCTGGATATGAAATCCAATTGTCAGTACCTGAGTCATTTACTAACAAGTCAACAGCTTGTTCGTCAATACGGTTATCATACCATATCTGTCCGTCTACTGGATCACCTGTTAATGGATTTGGGCTTGACGTGAAGCTTAATGCTTCCCAATTACTATAAGCAGTAGTTAAAAAGCCTATGTCACCTTCAGTAACTGTGCTATCACCACCAGATCCAGCAGTAATACGAATATCGTATCCTGATGCACTTGACAAAACAATCCCATTAGTTGCATTTAACGATACTGTTAAATCATCACCGTCAGTAAGTTCATCACTGCCTGCAGAAATTGCATGTTGAATAGCACGAACAATATCAATTGCTTTATATGCATTAACAGTCAAACTGTTTTCCTGAACACTAATTGCTTGTCCAGCTGTTTCATCAGTAGGTAAAGCTAACACGCCTGGATCAATTTCTATAGTTGTGGAATTACTAGATACCACAGTATATGTTCCGTCTATACCAGTTGAACCAGTAATTGTTATTGTTCTACCTGCTGTAAACACTGAAAAATCAACTGCACCAGCAGTAGTTATAGTGTTTGCAGAAGCAGTAGCACTAATATCACTTCCTGTAACTGCGTCTCCTACATCAGTAGTTTGTACTGACCAGTATGGGTCGCCTGCAGGATCATCACGTGATAAGTCAACTTTAATAATACCATCTGCGCCATTCTGTACATCGTTGTCATTTACAACAACACCAAAAGTATAATTAACTGATGCATTACCGTAATCTGCATCCGTATCAGCAATATCTGTATTAACTAAGTTACTGCCTGTAGCGGTGACAGTTGATCCACCATTATGACGCTTAAAGTTAACACCAGCATATGTTACTGTGTCGTTGTTGTAATCTACCCAAGTGTCGCCAGCAGCTAAACCGCCTTGCGAAGTAAACCAAGCATGTGCTTGATATGAATGCTCTGCGTGATAGTCGTCTACTGCAACCCACTGCCCATTACTATAAACGCTCAAATCTAAAGATGTACCGTTATTAGCAGTATTCATCTGAAGAACTATATCGCCTGGTTGTAATGCACCACCATCGCCTTGTGTAGCAGGTGGCATTTGAGTAGAGTTCAAGATTTGAAAATCTTGGTCAACACTTTCTTCTGCTGTTTTAGCAGTAGCCCAAGATGTGCTACCAATAACTTCCCAGTTTGCAGCATTAAACTTTTCGTAGAATCTAACTTCACTTTGTGTAGCGCCAGCATCAGTAAAATACACAACTGCATACTGTCCTGTAGATCCATATGATGATAAAGGTACACCTGCGCCGTCTACATCAGTTGCGCCTGGAACAAGAACGCTTTGGCGCTCAAACTTTGTACCGTTGTATCTTTTTAATCCCCAAACTGTGTCGGAGGTGTCTAACCAGTGTGAACCAGCAGTAGCATTACCAGCAGGTTCAACTCCTTGTGGATAAAGTGCAGCTAAATCAATATCTGCACGTACAACATATGCTCTATTTGCAATTCCTAAAAAGCTATATGCTGCAAATAATCCGTATTCGTTTAATTCATCGCCATGAGATGGATTAGAACCAACAGATTGGAAACTAGGGTTTCCAAAGTTAGTTAATAATTCTCGTTGGCTAGTTATTAGCTTTACTTCGCCAGCTTGCGCTTTAGTTGTAAATGCTGCTGTGCCGCTGCCGTCAGGAGCAGTTTTGTCCTGAGCAGTAGCAATAAGTATGAAAGGTACAGTGCCTGTTCCAGCCGCAGCATAAAAGCTCTCGTCTGTAACACTAACACTGACACCAGGTGATACTAGTTCTGCCATTTTAATCTCCCATTCTATTTTTATGGTTACTGATATTTATCTGTATCGGGAGAAAAACCGTATTATTTGAATTTAGGCATCTTAATATAACACTAAAAAGATAAATAGTATCTTCAGATTATGAAGTAATTTTGTTAGCAATGTCCTTTACTGCAAGTTGTAAATCTGCCAACGAACCATTGTTGCTTATAATAAAATCTGAGTCATATCCTACCCAGTCCCATTCGCTTTTATGTACATCTTTATAAGTGGTGTTCATTATACGCTGGCTAACAATATTTCCAGCATTAGCAGTATTTGCAATATTATACCACTCTGGTAATTCCCCCCGTTGAACCCAGACTATATGTCCGTTCATGTTCCTGATTAGTTCTAGCTCGTTTTTAAATCGTGCATCACTAATAACAATTGTTTTGTTCTGAGATTGATTACTTCTCATACGATATTCTAAGCTGTTAATCCAGATCTCTTTATGGAAATGCTCACGCATAGTGTCAGTTCCAACAAGTTGCATTGCTAGTCTAGGTGTAAAATTAGGAATGCCAAGTTTAGTACTCCAAAATATATCAGTTGTGTTTCGGAAGTCTCTGCTTTCAACGGAATTGCCTTCTATTAACTCTCTATTCCAACCAAAAACTGCGCTCAGTAAATCTTTAAGCGGAGCAGCAAAACTGTCTTTGATTCCGTTTTCTTGTACAAATAAATCTGCTACTGTGTCTTTGCCTGATCCAATAAAGCCTACTAAGCCTATGATCATGTGAGTTATCCTATAATGAACCCTAGTGGAGTATTACCTTCTTCGAAGTTGTGTATTGATTGTTTAAGAGATTCAGCTTCTGCTTGAGCTTCTTGTTTTAATTGCTCACCATTTAACTGAATTGCTCCGCCTGCACCAGGTAAGCCGCTTTGATATTTTGCCCTTGCTTCGCCTAGTATAAATTTAGCTTCTGCAAGACAGTAGTCCCCTAACCATTCTGACGCATATACATCTTTAAGTAATACACTCTCAGGTATATAATTATACACACCTACAGCAACATCCTCATTTACACTTATATTGCGTAAAATTTGAAGTTGCTTAGAGTTTCTATTCCATAAAAAATTATACTCTGCACCAAAAATACGGCCAGCAGTTTCCTTGTACTGACTAAAGAAGTCAAAAGTAGCAAGTCCGCCTATTTGTCCTGCATTAAGCATATACATATTGTTAAATGCTGCGTCAAAAGGATCAAAATTACTGCCTGTTCCTGTACTGGTACCAATACCTCTGCGGTATAATCTACGAACTTCCATTACTTCGTCAGGCAAAGTGTATTCTGTGACGTTAGGTTGTGTTTGAATAAAGATTACACTTTCTTCTACGCTACCTGAACTAAGTTGGCGATACTTACCTATACTACGATTAATTGCTATATCGTAATGTTCTCTATCTAGCTCAACATCAACAATACCATCTGCTAAACGCAAACGTATTTCGTCAATAAGAGCTTCTCTGTTGTTAAATCCTATATTTGTTGGCATAACACTATTTATCTAAATTTAGTGATCAGAAGATCATTTTCGTTGTTACAATATTTTACATCACATATTTGTGGTTTTATACCAAAGGCAATATTGTTGACATCTGAGATGTTACCTAATTTCTTTGCTCCACACCAACTTCCCCATACATTCCCTGCAAAATCTATACTTAACATAGTAGAACCCAATTTGCAATACATTCCTTTAAAACTATTTAATTTTAAATGTTTTATGTCTTTTGTTTTAACTTGATCTACTTGTTGATTACTGTATGTAAACTCAGTCATTCGCTCTTTGACCGTATGCACAATTAGTTCTTGATTGTCAGGCTGGGGTATAACTTTTACAAAGCTCATGTTTAATATTTCTTCGTCATGATCGGAATAGGCATAAAAACTATCTTGGCTTCCCGAACCACCTAACTTTTTATTGTACAATCGTTTAATATGCACATTTTCTGTTGATTCGGGTATTACATCCGTTACCAGTTTATGCCTAAATTTTAATAAGTCTGCTAAATGTCCCTTAGCGCCTGCTAATTGTACACTAATACTACAGGAATCTTTAACTTCGTTTAATACATTTATAAAATGCTCTTGTGTGGCTGTTTGTGGATGGAACGTTATAGTTAATGTTGTGATAAATTTTTTATTTTTTTTCCACCACTCAACTGTTCTACTGCCATTCGTAAAAACACTGCAAGTAGAGTTAGAATCATAGATGGTTTTTAGTATACGATTAAATCCAGGCATTACAGTTACTTCGCCACCAATGAGATCCCAATGTATATTTTGATTGGTTTTTTCATATGCTGCTGAAATTTTTTTAACTGCTTCAATGGACTTGTCAGTATCTATCCACTGTCTACTTCCGTTATGCAGTATTGGTGGGCAGTACTCGCATGCATAGTTACAACTATTTCCCATATTCCACTGTATGCGGATCTGATCAGGCTGAGCATCACTGGTATGTACAGACACTAATTTCATTAGAACACTTTAATAATGACACAGTGCTCATTAATACGTCCATTAGCAGCAATTTCTGTTGTAGTCAACTCTTTGTACAGTTTTTCAAACTTTGTTCTAGCTAAGTTGCCTGATCCTTTAAGTATCTCAGGTTTCCGTACAGTTCGTTGTTTGCTATTAATAACATCAAAGCCAATAATAGTAGTACCCTTAACTGATAGTGGTCCTTGTAACTTATCTGCAACAAAGTGTATCAGTTTACGATTTTTAGTGTTATAAACCCACAATTCCGAACTATCAAGTATGCTAACTGGATTAATGCTAGCAACACCAATACTAGACTCACTTTCCTTAAACTTCAGTTTAGAAATCAGTTTGTCCTTGCTAACTGATTTCTTAACACGAGTTTTACGGGTTGCCTTGCCTGCGTTAATTAGTGTTTCTGTTGCAGTGTGGATTTTTTCATAAAAGTCTAAAAACTTCTTACGCTCAGTTTTTCTAGCAGTAAAGTGTACATATGCTTCTTTGATATCTTCGTCTTCAAACGCAAATACTTCTCTAGCTTCTTCTAGGCCTGACTTAAATGCATCTTGTATAATTTTAGCGTGAGCTGGTTTAATTCCTGGTTGATGGTACTGCATTTCCTTGTATGGATCGAACTTGCTAATATCATACTCACCTGCTCGCCAATCATCCAAGTAACCTTCCCAGTTACCCAAAAGTTCTGCCACTTGTTCACGCATCCTATCCTGAATACTAATGACAGGCCCTGTAACTTTTGCAGTTTTTGTTTTAACTGGTTCGAGCTCTTTTGCCATATCTACAAAACGATCATAATATTCTTTAATAGAATCAAGATGTTCTGCGCTGAGTTTACTGCCACGAGACATCATATATGTAAACTTACCTATAGCAACAAACCGATGATCTGCCAGACGCTTCAATAACTCAGCATCAGCCTTATCAAACGTTTTTGCACAATACTTGATAAACTCTGCTGTAACTTTTTTGCTGTCTACTTCGGTATGAATATAGGAACACGCTTCTTTTATAAAGCGATCGTAATCTTTTTTCATGCCTTTATGTGTTACAGGTTTTGCTTCAGGATCAACTAGTTTCCAATCAGGAATAGCCAAGCCGCTTGCACTTAGGTTAACTGAGTTCTTCTTTGCTGATCTAGCCATTTTATTCTCCAGAATTATTTATTACAAATATACAATAGCACAAAAATGCACTATTGTCAAGACTTAAAATTTTATGATGCTAGTGCAAACTCCACTGTGTCTAAAAACGCAGCTTCGCCAAATGGATCCTCAAAAATATCTCCAAAATACTCGGCATACGTTTCAATTTCAGCTTCCTCTTTTACTGCTAAAAACCCTGCGTAATCCTCAGCGTAAATTTTTACTAGTTCTTGCTCAGTTACAAAACGTCCAAAATGCTTAATAAATACCTGCTTTACTTGTGCGGATTGTTCAACTGTAAACATATTTTCTGCTCTCTTTATTTAATGTACTCAGTTATTATAGCAGAAAGCACAAACATGTCAAGCTGTAAGTTATTGATTTTAAAGGGGAATAAAAAAATGTAAGTCATTGATTTATAAGGATAGTTTCCCTCAATAAAATCAATGACTTACAAATTTATGGCTGTTCTGTCCAGGTAATTGATGCGTATGATGAGACATTGGCTCCCATAGACGCAGCACAAATAGTAATTACATCGCTAGTCAAGTCAGCAAAGTCTGGTGCGCCTGGATTAGTAAATTTACGTCCCAACTGTACTAAAGTGTCTTTAGGGATTGCTATTGTATTCTCGCTGGTCGTTATGTGACCTGAAAATATGATCTGATCAGCAGTAAAGTTCACTGCATTGGCCGCTTGGTCTATTTCTGCGCCCACCCAATCATCGTCTGTGATTGCAAATGTTGCACCAGTTAGTGTGGTAGGATTTTTCACTATTGCGTATGTCATATGAGCATTTGAATGATTCCAAAGTTGAAAACTCTCTGGACTTACATACGAGGCCTTCGAATCAGATTTTAGCCTAATACTCGCTATAGGATAAAAGGTATTTGCCAACGGCATGTTGTTCAAAGCCATATTAATAGTTGGAGGATTAGTGCCAAAGTTAATACCAGTAATAGCAGTGTTAAGAACACCGCCTTCTTGTTGCGACCCTTCACTGGTAACAGCCGTACTTGACTGATATAGATAGGCATTTCCGCCTGCGTAACCTCCCAGTGCTTCTAATTCCAAACGAATAGGAAGGTTAGGAGTTTGACTCCATGTACCATTAACTACGTTTGCATTGTATACAGTATGGATGGTTTGCAGCTCATTATCAATCACAAAACCGAATTGTACAGCGCCTGCGCCATACCACTCATATTCTATTGCTAGCAGTTGTTGCTTAGTGGGGTTTAAATTAATACCAGTCTTACCAGAACCGTTCAATCTATCACCGTTCCAGTTTGTCTGCGCCACCCTCACAGTTTCAACACCGTTTTTACGTATAACACAAAAATACTCACCACCCTCACATTCAAAATAGGCGCCATTATTCTCATCAAAAATTCCAACTCGTTGTCTGGTATTTGCAACGTGTCCGCTTAAATTCATAGCCATACTGACTTGTTGAGCTTTGCCTGGGAAGTATGGAATAATACGCTTGGTTTGACGTACCACTTTGTCGCCAGCGGTATCTACACGCAACACCACGCTCTTTTCCAAGATCACATTGCCTGCTGGGTTATCTGGATCAAATGTAGTAGGATCTACCGCATCGTTGTTAATATATGCTGTGCCGCCGGCCACAGTAGCAGTTGCCCAAACGTCTGTGTCTGGATAACGATCAAATGTGCTCCAGAACACTGTTGTTGAATTAGATGTCTTTAAACGGTTTTTACTGGTAAACTCTGGATGCCAGGGTGCTAATTCACCGTAATGATCTGCTTGAACATACGAGTTAAAATCACGTCTTCCAGGGATATCGCTGTCTTTATTGTTAAAACTTTGGGTTGTAGTATTCCACTGAGCCATTTCTCATTCCTAAGTAAACTTGTGCTTTTACTTATTTATCTAATTATTTAACTAGTAAGACTTAAATAATAATTAAGCACTTAAATAATTAGATAAATAGTGTTTATATGGAGATTACATGCCTCGTTTAAGTCTTTGGAACCCTGTAAAACGTAATGATTGGCGATACATTGATCGTATCGTAGGCGAACACCTGTATGCTGGTGGAACAGGTGTGCATGTACACAAATACTTAGGCGTACATGATACTGACGAAATAAATGATTCTACTCGTCCGCCATCTGGTGCAAGTGATGCTGGAGAAGTTTTTATACAAGACTTACTGTTTTTGGAAAACAGAGATCGAAAATACAGTGACGATATTTATGAGCTTAGAGGACAATATAATTTAGGTGACAACGATAGTTACGATTTAACTCAGTTTGGATTATTTTTAGCCAACGACCAAGTAATGATGAACTTCCACATTGAAAGCATGGTGGAAGCAATAGGTAGGAAACTAATGCCTGGTGACGTGTTAGAATTACCTCACCTGCGTGATGACTTACTGTTAGGTAGCGACGAAGCAATTAACAGATTTTATGTGGTACAAGAAGGCTCACGTCCTAGCGAAGGTTTTGATCCAGGTTGGTGGCCGCACTTGTGGAAGGTTAAACTTGGTCCTATTACAGACAGTCAAGAGTACAGAGACATACTGGGAACTGGTGAGAATACTGGTGAGAACGGCGAGCCTGCAGATTTACGCACACTGATAAGCACATATAAAAATGATGTAAATATTAACGATGCGATACTAGAACAGGCTGAGAAAGATGTACAGTATGACCCTCAGTACAGAGACGGTAGAACGCATCTTTACTATGACGCTGATACCCCAGACAAGCCCACAGTAGGGTTTGACTTTGGTGCAGATGGTGCGGGTGTACCAAACGGATTAAACATAGTCGGCAGTGGAGAGAGTTTTCCTAGTGTTGGTACTAGTGATGGAGATTATTTTTTGAGAACAGATTTTTCACCTAACAGATTGTTTCAGAAAACAGGAAACAGATGGATTAAGATTGGAGATGATAACAAAAATCGTTGGGCGGCCGCTAATAGACTGCTTACTACATTCGTTAACAACGACGATAGAACTACATTGGCCGATGGCGAGACTGTAGAAAGTAAAACTAACCTCAGCCAAGTAGTAAGGCCGAGAACTGACACATAGGATAATTAAATGAACAGAGAAGAAGTTTACGAACAATTAAAAATAGACGAGGGTGTAAAATATGAGATTTACAACGACCACTTGGGATATGCCACGTTTGGTGTTGGACACCTCGTCCTTGAAACAGATCCAGAACATGGATCCGATATTGGAACGCCAGTATCAGAAGAAAGAGTCAAAGAATGCTTCGAAAAAGACCTCGACACTGCTATCAGTGAGTGTTACGCTTTATACGGAGAAGGGACTTTTGACGACTTCCCAGACACAGTGCAGCAAGTCGTGGTTAATATGATGTTCAACATGGGAAGAACTAGATTGAGCAAATTCAAGAACTTCGCTGCTGCATTAGAAGAAGGCGATTGGGCAAGAGCAGCGGTAGAAGGTCGTGATTCCCGTTGGCACAAACAGGTAACTAACCGAGCTGAACGTTTGATGGTTCGCTTAGAAAATATTTAAGGGAGACACAATTGACAAACGAAACAGAAAAGAAACAAGAAGACGAGGACAAAGGATTAGATGTAGGAGTCAGCAATGATTTTACAGCTGGCCCAAAGGGTCCATATGACCCACAAGCAGAAGTAAATGCTACAACCACAGCCGAAACTTCTACCACTGTAGGAGGAGTAGATCTAGAAGCGCATGCAGGTGCAGAAGCTGGTGCTAGTGCAGGTACACAAGTAACTGATACCTCGGCCTCAGCCAGTGCAGAAGCACATGTTGGTGCAGAAGCTGGTGCTAGTGCAACATACGGTGATACCACTGTAGAAGCAGGAGCAAGTGCAGAAGCACATGCAGAAGCAGGTGCACAAGCAGGTGTTGACGGTGGTAATGCATACGCAGAAGTTGGTGCCGAAGTAGGCGCAAGTGCTGAAGCTGGCGGCAGTGTAAGCCAAGATATTGGTGACGTTACTGTTACAACTGAAGGTGGTGTTCATGCAGAAGCAGGCGCCCAGGCTGGCGCTGATGCACAGGTTGGAAAAGACGGAGTTGCTGGACATGCAGGTGCTACCGCAGGTGCTAGTGTTGGTGTTGATGGAAGCACTGGTGCATATGATAGCAGTGGCAACGGTGCCGAAGTTGGTGCTGGTGTGAGTGTTGGTGTACAAGCAGGTGCAGAAATTGGCGGCGGTGCTACAATGGATGACGGTGTTGTTGCTGTTGGAGTTGATGGTGAGATTGCACTAATAGCAGGCGTTGATGTTGACCTAAGTGTTAGTGTTGATACTAAGCCAGCAGTTGATGCAGTAGTTGATGGTGCAAATGCTATTGCTGACAGTG
>Ga0115567_10000263_pt1 | contig 53020 bp, 63 predicted proteins | sample COGITO_mtgs_1204_2_FD_88679 | JGI IMG/M metagenome (GOLD analysis project Ga0115567, IMG submission 88679) | Pelagic marine microbial communities from North Sea - COGITO_mtgs_120412 | ecosystem: Environmental > Aquatic > Marine > Epipelagic | place: Germany:Helgoland, sampling site Kabeltonne...
TCAAGTTTTTTATCAAGCGCATCCTCACGGTTGATTAATCTTTTTTCTATATCTTTTGTCTCTTTACGGTGTAAGTCTTCGTTCTTTTTTGCCCCATCCACAACACTGGCTGCCTCTTTTTTAGCCTCAAGTATAAGTTTCTCGGACTCTTGCTTGGCCTTTGTAAGTTCTTTGGTGGCCTTATCTGATGCAGAACCGATCTTCTTTTTTGAAGTTACGGTTGCACCACCAAAACCTGCAGCAGCTCCAATAATGGCCGCTATAGCAATTAATAATTCCATATGGTTCCTTCCCACGAACGGCGACGACTAGTTTACTGGCAATAAAGTGAATGTGTAGTCGTTAGGTATGCCGAGCGTATAATAATTAAGCGATAAATCAGTAGGACACTTGAGCAAGCGCCGACAGTACCTTTATTCTACCCTACGTCATAGTTATATGAAACACAAAAACTATTTTAACTGTTGGCTCGATTTTTTGACACGAATAATACCGTATCCGATTGCTGCACCAGCTGCACCACCAACTAAAAATACCGTGGCGTTTTGTGCGAACTTACTCTGCGGTGGAGCAATACCGGTTGCAGGTACGCCCGCTACTGGATCAGTGACTGTTGTATCAGTTGGTGTTGTAGGTATAGAAGTATCGTCCTCGGATGGGCCAACCTCAACAACCGGGACATCCTGAGCGAATGCAACTGAAGGTGTTAGTACGAATAAACTGATGACGACCATTGATGTAAGTAATTTTGCTATGTTTTTCATGTATATTTTTCCATTTATGCTTACTAGTGTACGAGTAATGATTTATGATGTCAACACTCCAGCTGCTATTTACGCGGCTTGGTGACTATTGCCTCAGATCCATATTCAGGTATAACGGTACCGGAGGCTTCTGCTGTCACCAGATCAAGCACCTGAGCGTTGCAATCACTCCAGTCTGTATCGCTGATCCCGACAACTGGTACGCCAAGACTATAGGCCAAACCATTAGCGACTGTAACACCGATCCTGAGACCGGTAAACGAGCCAGGACCTTTATAGACTATAACTGTGTCAATCTCTCGAACGGTCAGTTTTGCATTTGCTAGAATCTCCTCTAGCTTATCGTAAATTGTATCTGACAGCTCTCGGTGTGCATGCCACTTTATTTTATCGAGAATTTTTTGATCTTTTAAGAGCAAGATTTCAGCAACAGGCTTGTCCGTACGAATAGCCACGCGTATCACGTATCCCTCCAGCTTTGAAGCGCCTCGAACAAACGAGTATGCCGCTCTGGACATATGACTGTGATCACACGCTTGGTATTAGACCGTGAGCTTATCACTGCACTGACTTTATCGCTCGGTAGCACACTAGTAACTACGTCACCCCATTCAACAATCACCAGCGTTAACAAGTCGTCGATCGACTCAATCAGCTCAGACGAAACTATACCCGCCTCCTCTAGTCGATAGAAGTCAAAATGTGAAACCGTCCGATTATCATTAGCTTGGTATGTGTTACAAATCGTAAAACTTGGGCTTGAAACTGCATCATCTGATCCAAATCCAGACACAACTCCGTGCACAAGTGTTGTTTTACCTCCGCCGAGATCACTGTTAAGCTCGAGAACATCACCTCCACTGAGGTTTTTACCAAGGATCATCCCAATTGCTTTAGTGTCATCAACAGAATTTGAAATTAAATCTATAGACCTCATAATCTAGTAGTATATACCACAAGTCCGTGATATCACTCGACAAACGGGTTCTCTCTGTTGTCGGGTAGTGCTGTACCAGGTGCAGCTACATTGCTGTCACGCAATTGTTGTATCTGCTTAATGGCGTCTTGGTTAAACTTAACTGTCTTAATATTTGAGATCTGCGATTGATAATGCTCCTCATCCTCTGGTAAATTATTGAGGCTGTGGATGCGCAAAAACAATCCAGTCAAAAGTATAAGTACGACGAGCGAAACTACAAACGCCTCATGCCCGTGTAAGACCTTGCCTACTTTGTAACGGAGAGATTGAATTCTATCGTTCATTTCGTATCCTGCTTCTTCTCTTGCTTAGCGTACAAGTTCATTGATACAGACACTTGACTCAATATAGTGCGGTCATCTGCATCTGGGGTGATGCTAATATCTGTAACCTGCATCTTTCTTCTGTTTGACTCAACCGTTCTGAGAAAATCAAGGACATCGGTATATCGAGACCCTGTTTGAAATTGAATAGTAACAGGAATCACTTCGACTCCCTTTGGGATGGCGAGCTTACCCTTTGCCGCCTTGCCTGTTGACTGGCTTGTTTCCACGAAGGTTATCTGCTCTATAGGTAAACTTGACCTAAGCGCAAACTCAGAAACCTCTGCGATAATTGCAGACTGTTCTTTTTCGGCCGGTAAAACTTTATTTGCGAGTTCATCCACATAGTCGAGCGACTCAACTTTAACTTGTGTACGCGTATAGGCAGTTATCTGGTCGGCATTGGCTCTTACTTGTGCTCGCAATTTTGCTGTGTCGTGCGCCACAGTAACCATCCGTTGATTTCCGACGTATAGTACGCCGATCGTAGCAACTATAATTGCAACCAGTGCGCCGCGCAGCACCTGGTTCATTCTAAGAGGTGTCATTATCGCACTCCTCCTGCAGTATCTTTTGAAAAATATGCATCGATGACTACGTTGTAGTTATAAGGACTGGTTGGCTCCTGTATGACCGGTGCAGTAATTGTTGATTCAGCACCTGTAGCGGCTGGAGCAGGTGGTGAACTTTCATTTTTCTGTTCGATCTTTGTAATTGTTTTAATCTCTGAGGTATCAAATAATTTGGAGGATTGAATATTGTTAAGAAGCACCGCAGCCTTGGCCTCAGTATCAACCTGAGCAATGATAGTCAACGGTGATGAGAAGTCTTCGACTGAAAACTGCAAGCCAGTTAACACTGCTCCGTCCGGCATCAAACCGCCAATTTGCACGAGCATATCTGAAAACTGAATATCCCTCGCTGATATACTGGCGATCACATTAACAGTATCTGATAAGCGTTCTGCCTCGTCTTGTACTGGCTTTAGGGCGGCTATCCGCGTGTTATCCGCATCAATTACAGCCTGTACATTTTGGCGCTGTTGACCCATGTAGTAATAAGCGGCGATCAAAGCAACGATCACTACCACAAGGGCACCAAGCAGCAACTCAATATATCTTCGCGTTGTTGTATTACTTCGTGCAATACGAATATTACTAAGCTTTTGTGGAGGCAATAAATTAATCATTACACAAATACCTCATGATCTGAAGCCATAGCCGAACCTGCGCATGTTAAAAATCTCGGTAGATCAGCAGACTCGGGTGGTTCAAGTTTTTCAAATGATATGTGGTCTCCCCACGGTGATGAAAGTCGCGTTGCGATTCTGGTAGCATTTGTAAGATAATCACCCATGCCAGGCATATTTGCGCCGCCGCCTACAATTAGTATCTGTGATATATCTGTACCTGGTAAAATACGTTCTTGGTGAAAGCGAACCATACGTTCTATCTCTTTGACCACTTTTTCGAGTATCGGCTCGATAGCCTCTTTTATACTTGCTTGTTGCTTACCGGCACTCAATCCCTGAGTAATCTTAACTTTATGCGCTTTTGTTTCCGATATTTTTAGTTTTTTAGCGATAGCCTTTGTGAGACTATTACCGCCCTCATCGACGGTGCCCGTAAGACGAAGAGTATCGTCTAATATCCCAATATCGATTGTGCTGCCGCCAACATCAAGAATGATGTATGGATTACCCGAGACAAGGTCCTCGTACAGCAAACAAAGCTGTGCATCTGCACGAATATTTGTCTGCACAAGTGCGAGATCAAGTTTAAGCAGATCACATACAGCAGCATATGAGTCAACGACTGCCTTTGGCACTGCAACCATACGTACAAGCTGTGATGCAGCATCGCCGGTGTCGATCACTTCAAAGTCGTGATACAGATTTTTTGAAGGTACCGGTACTGACTGTTCCACCTCAAGTTTTACTGCGTCTGCTAACTCTTTTTTTGACATCTTAGGCATAGTAATCACGCGTGTGTACACTCGTGACACAGGCACGCTCATGACAACTCGATTTGTGCTCAGTTCGCCTACAATATTGCTCGAAAGGAGTTCATCAATTAACTTTGCAGCTCCACGTACATCACTCACAACACCATCTTTGACAATCTTGTCATCGGTTTGTATACTGCCATACGCTTTAACATGAGCATGGCCACCGCGCGCTTGTAGCTGCATAACCTTAATCGCCTGAGATCCTATGTCCAAACCAAACATAGGCTTTTTATGATAAAACAATGGCGCGTTCATATTACGTTTAAGCATAACCGTTTTGTGACAGATGAGCAAGCATGGCTACACTAGTCAAACACCTGTTGGTAACTCGTTACTGTCCACGTTTTGCTACCTGATGATAATTTAGTACCGAATGTTACTGTACCTGCACCCCTGAGATCTACTGTCTGACCGATTGCCGCTCCAACGCTGCCACTGCCGCCTATTTTTACTCTGCCCCAATATGCCTGAAACACCATACCTGGAAGATTTGCCGCCCCACCAACATCAACTGTTAATAGATCTTGTGTCTGCTTGAGATCATTGCCGGTAAGGTTAGTACAACTCGGACTGCAACTTGCTGAACTCTTAAAACTAATAAACTGTACACCCGTGCCCGAAGCGTTTGCAATCAACTGTCCAGATCCACCAACATCAATGTTGCCGTCAACAACAACCACCGGGCGGTCTGTCCCCACGCTATCGGCAACTTTTATTTTAGCCGCGCCACCTATTGTGAGGTCACCGGTAATATAGACATCACCGGTTATGGTTAAATCACAACTACTTGCAGCTTTTACGTTGCCATTTAGCTGTAAATTAGCTGGCCATGTACGCGTGAAGCCCACCGGGTTCTTATACTTACTGCAGTCGAAATCTCTGTCGCTGGCGGATTCGCTACTTGTCATCCGTGCAATATGTGCGGCGCGATCATAACTGGGCTGCGATACAGGTGGTGTCACGCACCCGATCTGCAATCCCTGACCGGTACTGCCAGCTTGAATATTATTATTAGGGCCTGTGCTTGTCTGACCAGTCGCACACACTGTCCCATAAATATTAGTGCTGTAAGCCATAGTTATGGCGTCGCCATTGCCGCAGACAGCTGGATAACTTGTGCCCGGGGCGTTTCCAGGCGGGCAAACTTGATGTGCTACATTCACGTTCACAGGTTGATTGTATGTACCAATTTTTGCTGCACCAGATAAATCTATATATCCATTCACAAAAACATCAGAGTTTGTGATGTTGGCACTGCCACTCAGCAATAGCCCTCCTGGACCGGTAAATACTGAGTATCCTTCCGACTCAGTTCCGACAATTGTAACTTTTACCTTACGTGTACTCACAGGATTAACAGTGTCGTTTACACGGTACACTTGTCCGGTTGCGGTCACAACTTTTGTACTATCACCAGACACACTCTCGACTACCGATGTGTAAACACCACGACCCTGACCTTCAGAGTTAAAGAACTCTTGTTGGGCTGTGAACCCGTTAAATCCCGGATCGTTGTTCATCTCTGCCAGAGACTTCTCGATTCCCGCTTCAGCTACAAGTAAAGCGTTGGCTACAAAGGTGCTCCGTTTTGTATGAGAGTACTGCGTTACTACCACCTCCGTCAGCGAGACGCCAATAGCGACAAGTATTATTGTTATCAGTAATATGGCCGCCATAAACGAACCCCGCTGATCAAGTGTTTTAACGTGGCATTGAATTTTGTTAATCATTTCTAAATACCATCCTTGTTGTGTATGATTCTTCAATTTGTTGCTTATATGCGGACCGACCCAGTGTCAGTGTAACCTCGATCGAGCGTGCATCACTCGGCGTCACCTCTTGATTATCTCCGTTGTAATAACGGACCACGAACGCTCTGACGTTTTTAGCGAGGCGTCTGTCAGATAGACAACTGTCTGATGCATTGGCGGTAGGGCACGTCGTGGATAACTTATTATCAGAAACTGCAGCTGCAATTATTCTACGATACAGCATGCCATCAGACACAAAGAATATTTGATTATTCTTCTCGCTCGTATAGCTCAGGGCATCGCTGAAAATAATTTCATTATTTGAGTCCTCGACCGCCGAGGCAAGTACGAGTGTGTTGGCATCAGACTGCCAACTCAATAAATTACCAGGTGCATCTGGAGCATTGGTGTCCTCCCAGCGATTGTTGCCGTCAGCACCAGATGATAACCGCGCAGCATCAGATACTATATCGAGTGAATTTTGTGACTCTGATAATAACTCAGATCGTGTCTGGCTAACTGCATGTTGCTTCGTCCAGTTCGTGACAAAATCTACCATTACAATAGATAAAATACTGATTATAACTGTTGTTGTTATTAACTCAATTAATGTAACGCCGGCGCTATTGAGCAATCTCCTCCTCATTGTGATAGCCCTATTACGCCAATAAGCGAACTGAGTGTTACTGCCTGCTGCTGATCGCCGTCATTATAACTAACCGTTACATCAATCCGCTTTAAACCTGGCGATGGCTCTGCCACAGCTACCGTACCAGTACTCCCGTTTGGTAATGACTCAGGTAAACTGTCAGTAAAATCAATCGATTGCCCGACTGTAAGTGAGTTATAACTATTGTTTCTCAGAACCTCCACCTCTGATTGAGCTGCACGTGTCGCCCTCTCTAGGTAGTTTGACTCTTGCTGTATGTACTGGATACTGTAAAACATATTAGCAACACCAAGAGATACAATACCGACAACCGCGATAGTTGCAACTAACTCTACAAGTGTAAATCCCTTGTTATCAATCATGCTTATGCTCCAGTATACTTCATACTATAGATAATCTAAAAACGCTCATGAAGAGCGTTTTTAGTAACCATAGTTATACCAAGTGACTATTCCGTAACAGAGATATTGTCTGCTGCGTCACCGTTCCAGTATGTAGCTGCGGCGGTAAGCGTGAATGCCGTACAATCCTCGCTAGAGTTGTCACAATCAACTGGTGTAACAGTATACCCATATGCGTCGTTGCCAAACTCAGTTGCAGTTGTGGCGCCACCGTTAGCATTAAGATACGTTGTTACTGCAGCTTGATCAACAGGGTAATTGTTGTTGTCAGCGAAGTACTCACCGAGCTTTGACTTTACCTGGGAGATCGTTGACTGCGCTTTACTTTTTTTAGCCTTGTTCTGTGCACTTGAGAATGACACAAAACCGATCGTTGCCAAAATACCAATGATCACGATAACGATCAGGAGTTCTACAATTGTGAAACCCTTAGAACCTAATTTACTTTTTGTCATATTTGCCCACCCTCCTTAGGTGTAATAGTGTTTATTACGGCGAACAGAAATCTGTTCGATCCTGCGTATGATTATTGCTTATGCTTAAATTATTGTCAACTGATACGGAGATAGTTATACACAGATAGACTACTGAATATTAGACGAGATGTTACTAATTGGCCCAAATACACTGGCAGCAATAACACCCACTATGCTACCGAGCACAACGATCATCATGGGCTCCAATATCGATGAAAGGGCTCCCACAAATGTATCAACCTCTTCCTCATAAAACTCTGCTACCTTGATAAGTATCTGGTCTGTCTGCCCCGTCTCTTCACCAACAGCCAACATTTGGCTGACAAGCGGCGGAAAGTGCTTACTCTTTTCAAGCTGTGCCGACAACTGCTCACCAGCTTGAATTGATTTAGCACTATCCAGTAATTCCTTTTCTATCACTGCATTACCAATGGCACCAGCTGTTGTATTTATCGCTTGAACGATCGAAACACCCGCGCCCATAAGTGAGGAGAACGTTCGGGCAAATCGAGCAATTGCTACCTTGGTGTTCAAAGTTTTGATAACTGGTAACTTCAAGAGTAAACGGTGCCAATTATATCTCCCCGATTTTGTAGCTGTGTACTTTTTAAAGACAATTATAAATACTGGAGTACCTGCAAGGAGCGCTACCAAGAATGTGGGAGATTTAAGTATATCGCTAATACTCAGTAGGGCCTTTGTATATATCGGAAGAGAATCTTCAGAGCCACCGAGGCTCACAATAATATCACCAATCTTTGGTACGATGGTTGTCATCAAAAAGAAGAATGCGACAAACGTAATAAAGGATATTACCGCAGGGTACGTCATAGCACCTTTGATCTTCCCCCGTATTGCGGCGTCCTTCTCCTGCTGTACTGCGAGACGGTTTAGTACCTCGTCGAGTATACCGCCCTCTTCGCCAGCTTTAACCATGTTGACATATATATCTGAGAAGGTCTTAGGATGCATGCCGAGCGCATCACCGAGCGCAGAGCCAGCTTCTACTTTTTTGACAATCTCAGCAAGCTGCTTTTTGAGCATTGGACTTTCTGATTGAGACTGCAAGGTACTGAGCGACCGAACTATTGGCACGCCCGCGTTAACGAGCGTGGCTAACTGCCGAGTAAATATCACGAGGTCTTTAGTTTTTACCTTACCTCCGAGTGATATTGATAAAAAACTGGTACTTTTTTTTGCAGCGTGAACAGAGAGTGGTCGAAGCCCTAACTTGCGGACTGACTCAAGTGCAGCAATGCGATTATCTGCCTCAACTCTACCTTTGGCTGTCTCACCGTTCTTTTTTGTCGCAATATATGTAAATTGTGGCATATCTTATCCTTACTCCCTGGTTACCCTGAGGATTTCTTCAATTGTTGTTTCACCGCGGACCGCCTTGATGAACCCGTCCAGTTGCATTGTAACCATGCCGTTGCTTATAGATGTGTCTTGGATAACATCACTGGTGACGTTGTCCATGATCTGGTGCTGTATGTCGAGCGAGTTCTCAAGCACCTCGTAAATACCGAGGCGTCCTTTGTATCCACTACCGCCACACGTGTCGCAGCCTTTATCACTAGCCCTCCAAAGCCTGCGAATCGTTTTTCCGTCCGTAGAAAGATCTTTATCTAACTTACCAACCCCTTGCTGCTGTGCAACCTGCTCTAGTTCATGGATATGCTTAAAGTCTTCAGCTGAACTTATATCAAACATATCTTTAATTTCATCAAGCGATGCCTTGTCGGGCTCATATAACACCCGACAGTCACGACACACATGGCGAACCAGTCGCTGACCTATAACAGCGCGGACTGTTGATGCGATCAAAAATGGTTCGATATTCATATCGATCAACCGTGGGAGACACGTTGCCGCATTGTTTGTGTGTAGAGTAGAGAACACCAGGTGACCAGTAAGCGCCGCCTGAACACCCATATCTGCTGTTTCACTATCACGGATCTCGCCGACCATAATAATATTTGGATCTTGACGCAATAAAGCTCTCAACCCCGAGGCGAATGTCATTCCAGCCTTTGGGTTAACCTGCGTTTGGTTAGCACCTAAAATCTTATACTCGATTGGATCCTCGACGGTTGAGATATTGACGGTATGGTTATTAAGTAAAGACAGTACACTAAAAAGTGTCGTTGACTTACCCGACCCTGTCGGACCGGTAACTAGTACCAGCCCATGGGGCTGAATAATAGCGTTATTTATAGTTTTAAGTGATATACCCCAAAAGCCAAGATCCTCCATAGACAGCGCTTTATTTGACTCATCAAGTAAACGGATGACCACCTTCTCCCCATCTGCTATTGGCAACGTAGATATACGGAGTGCAAATGCTTTGCCCGCGTAGGCAATTTTAAATCGCCCATCCTGTGGAATACGCCGCTCATCAATTTTTAAATTTGCCATAATTTTTATACGACTTGTCAGCGCAGCTTGGACTTTTTTGGGCAATTTGTCAGCCTCTTTAAGAACACCATCAACGCGATATCGAACCTGCACGTACTCTTCACGAGGCTCGATATGGATATCGGATGCACCAGATTTTACGGCATACTCAATCAACAGTGTTACAGTTTGCGCGATCGGTGAGTCCTCAGCTAAATCCTCCTCGCTCACCTCCTCTTGCAAATCACTCTCACCCTCAACATCATCAGCAATAACTTTGGTTAGTTCGCCGCTGACATCGCCCCTGTACACCTCGAGAGCCGTTGTAATGTTCTGCTTTGTTGCTAAAAATAGTGCTGGTTTAGATTTTAACTGCTTCTGAAGAAAGTCAACTGCCTCAACGTCATCAGGGTCCTCCATGGCGAGTTTATACACACCATCCTTCTCACCAAAAATTACAGCCTTATATCGGCGAGCTGTCTTCTCGGGTATAAGCTTGAGTAGGGCAGAGTCTAGTTTACTTGGTTCAAGTTGAACATACGGAACATCAATGACGTCCGAGTACCAGACAGCGAGTTCGTAATCAGTTACAAGCCCCTTTTTGAGCACAAGTTCTTGCAGTGGCTTTTTTGACTTTTCGCCCTCAGCCTCCAATTTTTTGAGCTCTACTGCTGTTAACTTCTTGTATTGAAGTAAGAGCTTACTAATGGTTTTATCGGCAATCCTCATTACTGTACAGTATAGCAAAACATAAGCATTTTATAACCTATCAAAGCTCGAGTGATACAATTGTATGTATATGCTCACCATTAACACATCACTAGCACAGGCACCCGTTATGAGTCTTCAGACTGGCGGTCAACTTGGCGAGATCCAAGCTGCCATTGTAGACCCTCGTAAACTGCAGGTTGTAGCGTTCTATGTTGGCGGCCCTCGTATTCAAACCAAAAGCGTTTTGCATACCACTGACATCCGTGAGATTGGTCCACTCGGTGTCATCGTCAACGCAGCTGATGACATCATGGACCTCGACCAAGATCTTGTGCGACTGCAGGAGGTGATTAACTTGCAATTCACACTCATTGGCAAGCCTGTCGTTGATGACACGAGACATAAACTTGGTAAGGTTACTGAGTATTCTCTCGATACCACGACGTTTTTAATCAAAAAATTACACGTATCACAATCAATTATGAAGAATCTTATGAGCTCAAGTTTAATGATAGATCGATCGCAAATAATTGAGGTGACCGATGGTGCAATAACTGTACGTTCGGCCACTGTGCCCCAACAGTCTGGGCTAGCTCAAGCGCTTAATCCTTTTCGAAAATCTCGATCATCGCTTGCATCTGACTGAGGCTGGTGACTGTCATGCAAAATAACTTCTGGTTCATGAACATGTTCTAGAAAATCTAGCAGTACACTAATTTCTTCCTCAAGATGTACACTAATCTGAGTTGCGACCACCGATGTATCATCAGATAATGCGAGTATTTCAGTATGATATACTGCAATCTGACTATGCGCCATCTCGACGAGCACACTCAACTCATCCTCCAAGCTTTTATAGTACGTGCTAATATACTCACTGATCTCTCTAGTGGTCAGGGCGTGAAGCTCTCTGGTGGTCAACGGGTGAGATACGCCTAACGGCGGTCCACTTGCGCCAAGCTCACTCATTGATCACCTTCTTGACGTCATCATAGCTATAACCTTGCCGCACTAAGTAGGGGAGCAGCTTTTTGTTATCTTTATATCTTGCAAGTCTTCGCTTTTTTATTACGAGTGCCCTGAGGTTATCAATCTCGTTGATCTCAACTTTTTGCAACACTGTCGCAATTATATCTCGTGTCACTCCTTTTTGTTGTAGCTCTTGCTCTAGCCTGCGTGTGCTAGACTTTTTTGTCATCTGTCGTGATTCAATCCAAGCTCGAGCAAAGGACTCGTCGTTTATATATCCCTTGTCTCTGACTTTTATCATTATTTTATCGATCATTGCAGTCACAGCGTCGCGGTCAACCTCACGTTTTTTGATACTACGCTCACCCTTTTTATTAACATACGCCTTTGGTTTCGGGTATAAGAATGTCCGCACTAGATAGTCTTTTACCTCTTTTTCCGCTCGAGGTCGTATCAGTATATAATTAAGCACTCTCTCATATGCCTTACCAAACTGTGACTCATTTTTCAGTGTATCTAGCTCATCTTGCGTAAACTCTTTACCGAGCCTGAGACCAGACTGGATTAACTGTGACTCATGTAACGAGAAGGAGTAAAGCTCATCAATATAAATTGAATATCTATCCTTACGATTCACCTGTTGCTGGATTTTTGTAACCTTCATATCACTTGCTTTATGTACATTATGTATTTCATTGCAAAATTATAGTAACCATACATCCCGCCCAAAAGAGCTCAGGTACGATCCCGAGTTTTGTCTCTGACCACTGAATTTTGTAATGAAATTTATTTAAGAAATCAAACTGCTCTGGCTTACCCTGTCTGCCAGATTTACCGTAAAAGTACCACGCAATGTCAGGTGACATTGCCACGAGCGCACATACTATCAATATCCAGACACTCTGCCTTGTACCCAACAGCAATAATGTCGTTGCAAGTACAATCATAATTGTCGCCTCAACATACAGATAGCGCCACATAGCCTTGCTGCCGAAGGTGATTTCTAGTTTAAAATGCGGCAAGCTATCGCACACAAAATGACTCAAAAAAGCGAGTGGAATCGCTAAGAGTGGTTGCCGCACTAAAGTCGCAATCGCCGCCCCAGTCAGCGCATGATTCGTTGCTGTCATGCTAGTCTACTTTACTCGTAGTTTCTGCTAGATTATCCGGGTATCTGTGGCGAATTCTATTCATTACTAACGCCCCCAACCCGGCAAAACCGACCCCCAGAGTGTTGAGACCCACGGTGAATGACGCAAAGCAGAAGTTAGCAGCCCCAACTGCAGCGCGTGGAGCTACTCCGTCGAGTTCAGTCTGAAACGGTAGTATTATTTCTGGATTTAACACCTGGTCGACGCCGTGTTTTAGTCCAATAAGTGAAAGGGCACTTAGGCTGACGGTACCAAGCATCGATACAGCTCTTATCCCTCTTCGTTCGATGACATCAACCTTCTCTGCAGGGTCAAGGTTCATCACAGATATGGCTCGGTCTTCAAAGTAGCTTACGATACGAGGCATATAAAACTTACTCCTCGGCGGCTTTTTTGGCTGCTGCTTCTACTTTTTTAACGATTTCGATCATCACCTTTGGATTATCCTTGAGATACTGCTTTGAGGCCTCACGTCCTTGACCAATCTTTACGTCGTTGTAATCAAACCACGCACCAGCTTTGCCAACAATACCGTACTGGACACCAAGATCAACCGCATCGCCCGTTTTAGATATTCCCTCGTTGTACATAATGTCGAACTCAGCAATCCTAAATGGTGCGGCTACCTTATTTTTTACAATCTTTACCTTGGTGCGGTTACCAATAATGTTATCGCCGTCTTTAATCTGGCCAATCCGTCGGATGTCCACTCGCACTGATGAGTAAAACTTAAGTGCATTACCACCAGTTGTTGTCTCGGGGTTACCAAACATCACACCAATCTTCATACGAATCTGGTTGATAAAGATGACTGTACAGTGACTTTTGTTGATAATACCCGTTAACTTACGTAGCGCCTGGCTCATAAGTCGTGCTTGCAAGCCCATATGACTATCGCCCATCTCGCCCTCAATCTCAGCCTGAGGTGTCAAGGCTGCAACCGAGTCAACCACCACAAGATCAACCGCATTTGAGCGAACCAATGTTTCACATATCTCAAGTGCCTGCTCACCGTTATCAGGTTGCGAGACAAACAGGTTCTCTGTATCTACACCGAGTCGTTTGGCATATTGCGGATCAAGTGCATGTTCTGCATCAATAAATGCAGCTGTGCCGCCATTCTTCTGAATCTCTGCAATGGCGTGTAGTGTTAGCGTAGTTTTACCGCTAGATTCTGGACCGTACACCTCAATGATTCTTCCTTTTGGAAAACCGCCACCAAGCGCAAGGTCAACTGAAAGTGCGCCTGAACTGAACAGATCAACGTCAGATGCTCGTGACTCTCCTAGCTTCATAATTGCACCATCACCAAACTGCTTGGTGATCTGCTCCATGGCAAGCCCAAGTGCCTTCTGCTTACCTGTCTGTTCTTTTTGCTCTGCTGCTTCAACCTTTTTTGTAGGTTTTGAACCTGACTTTGCCATTCTACCCTCGCTTTCAGTGTTATCCACCCACTATACCCTCTATTATAACTGCATCGTGGTTTGCTACAATAGGTGTACATGAAAAAGAACACTTCACAGCAATCAGGTTTTACTATTATTGAACTCATTGTAAGCATCGTCGCTATCTCAGCAATCAGTATCCTAACATTAACAAACATCAGAGGTGTCCGTGCCGAAAAGCGTGATGATGAACGTAAGAGCGACGTCAACTCAATGTATTATCAACTGGAATCATTCCATGAGACAAACGGATATTACCCACAAACATTTGATGTTAAAACTCTCAAAGGCGTTGATCCCGAGAGCCTCGTAGATACAGGTGGCAACACCATCAATACAGCAGGCAGCCTATACACATACAGTCCAATTGATTGCGCCGAGAAGAAGTGCAAAAGTTTTGAACTTAAGGCCACATTAGAAAAAGAGGCTCCGTACATCAAGCTAAGCTTGATTCAGTAACACCTTTTAGTTACCGTATTCCGCAATTGAGCCCTCGTGTGCCCGGATCGTCAAACGTGCAAACTCATATGGATCTTTAACCCATGTAAGGGTGTAGTTATTTTGTTCACCCGCGGTCTCAATAGTGATGGTACCTGATTTTAGTACTCTGTCCATTAGCGTTGACTGCGCCACGTTAACATCTTCAACTTCAGCGATATTAAGCTGTGACACTTCACGACTAAAAAGACTATGGTATTGCACTACCACTACTTTTTGGTTGGTTAAAATCAGCCGACTCTTGCCATAGACGTAGGCTGCTAACATACCCCCAATAACTACAAGTGCGACTGCTGCCAACCCAGCCAAAGCCAGTACACTGCCGGCACTACCGCTAATCGACATACCCAAAATTGCCTGCGGGTTACTCAGCACAATCCCGAGCAAGCCAGCAATGAGTAGCACGACAAAACCTGTCGTTATATAAATAGCGAGTGCGCCAAATGGATGCCGTAATCCTTGCTTAAGAATCACCTCGCTGGCATCATGTTCAAACAGGTTAAGAAACTCGTTCGGCAATCCAGCAGGATTCCGCACGTCACCAGCGGTAGCCTCACGGTAGTTTGGTGTAAGGCCTGTCACCTGTGGTTTTTGCGATTCCTTTTTTAGATTATCAGTATTGGTAATGGCCATATGGCCAAGATCATCAGCCTGCTCTACTCGTTTGTTTCGACGTCTTTGCATACCGTAAATTATAGCAGTGATTCTTAGTTAGAGGTAGCGGGCACGCTCGGTATACCGAGATGTTTGTACGCCTTTTGAGTCACCTTGCGACCGCGAGGAGTCCGTTCTAAAAAGCCGACCTGCAAAAGATATGGCTCAAAAAAGTCTTCAATCGTTGATCGCTCATCACCAGTAATCGCCGCTAGCGTATCGACGCCCACCGGCCCGCCGTTGTGGTTACTGATAATTGTCTCAAGCAAGCGTCTGTCTGCTGGGTCAAGCCCCATCTCATCAATCTCGAGAAGCGCTAGAGCCTTCTGAGCGATGACTGTATCTATGATTCCGTCACCATTAATATCAGCATAATCACGCGTTCGCTTTAAAATACGGTTGGCAATACGTGGAGTCAATCGTGCACGAGATGCAATCTGTCCTGCCGCCTCTGGGTGTACACCAACACTGAGAATCTCAGCCGAACGATGGATGATACTCTCGATCTCTTTTGGAGTATAAAATTCTAACCTATGCAAAATACCAAAACGATCCCGCAGCGGTGCCGCAATGTCACCGATCCTTGTCGTGGCACCAATAATCGTAAACTTTGGCAAATCCAGTCGGAGACTTTTTGCCGTCGGACCTTTACCGAGCATGATATCGAGCTTAAAGTCTTCCATAGCAGAGTAGAGAACCTCCTCGATACTCGTGCTCAAACGATGAATTTCATCTATAAATAAGATATCGCCGTCCTGCAAACTCGTCATAAGGCTTGCGAGATCTGCCGCACGCGAGATGGCAGGCCCGCTCGTAATCCTGACCTGTGTGCCCATCTCATTGGCAATCACTGATGCCATGGTCGTTTTACCAAGTCCTGGCGGGCCATACAAAAGAATATGATCAACTGGCTCACCACGTTTTTTAGCCGCCTCAATCGCCAATTTTAAGTTCTTCTTCAATCGCTCTTGTCCAATGTAGTTGTCAAAGTCTTTTGGTCTGAGAGTGTTCTCAAACTTCTCCTCAATCTGATCACCCTCATCAACCGTCGTATTTACAATCCTATCAATCGCCATAATCAGTTTTTCTCATTGTAGATTGTCTTTAACACTGCGTAGTTTTGAAGTGGAGTACCACTAGATTTAAACACTGTTACTCCACTGTCGTCTACTGAACGTCCGCCAATTAAGTCATTCAGGTAATACTTGTCTTTGCCATCCTTGACGTTTCCCCGCCAATCATAAATCACCTGTGATGCATCCACCAGAAACTGCTCGGGAATTTCAGTTTTATTGTAGTAGCTTAAGAAGCTGCCGGGCTTCATCTGCTTTAGATCATCAATAGTAAAAATCGGCTTCTTCGAAGATGTATGGCAAATCACCACGTCAAAATCCTTAGGATCTGGATTTTGCATATAGTTTAACTGTATTTTGTCTGCAACCTCCGACTCGAGCTTTATATCAGAGACAGATGTATTAGTGTATGAAATAACATTAACCTCTGGGGCTAGAGCAGCCATGCATAAAATACTCCACCGTGCAGTTTTTCCAGATCCAACTAAAAGTATTTTTTTATTGCCTAGATTTTTATAGGCTCTCCTTAGGACTATCGCATCCATGATCCCTGTTCGGATATCTGCGTATTCCGTAAAGTCTATAGATAATTGAACTACACCATTGTGAAATATGATAGCCTGCTGTGGTGCTTTTTTTGATACTTCATCAAACGGGGTCACGATACTAATAATTAGTGGTGCATCGTCATCATTCTCCTCAATAATAAGGAAATTTATATGATCAGCGATAAAGTCACCCTGGAGATCATTGAACTTTGTGACATTTTTTGCAAACTGAAGCCCTTTTTGATTTTGAAAAACATCTACGATTTTAGTTTCTAATTTTTTTAGATCAATCATATACCTATCCTTTCAGAGCTTGTTTTATACGATCTTCAACTGAGAGTTTTGGATCGATTGAAGAGAGAGCCACCGATGCGTCTGACTCACTGTACCCGAGTGAAACGAGTGCTTGAAGTGCCTCATCCTGCTGATTAATACCAGCGCGACTTATGAGTTGCTCAGCTTCATCACCAACGGGTGCCCCCATCTTGTCACGAAGCTCAACAACTATTTGTTCTGCGGCTCGTTTACCAACACCCTTGGCGGTTTGCAGTAGCTTTACGTCACCTTGGGCAACTGCAGCACGGACTGTCTCTAGCGGACCGATATCAAGTACTGCAAGCGCTACCTTTGGTCCAACATTTTTGACACTGAGTAGTTGTTCAAACAAATGCTTGGTAGGTTTTGCTAAAAAACCAAACAAATTATGAGCATCCTCTTTGATGTGTTCGTGTATGTACAGTCGTATCTCTTTATCAGTATGTATCACACCAAAGTCGGATAGAGTCACGATGACACCGTAGCCAACACCAGCACACTCAACGACAATGTCGTTATTTTTTTCTGTAACTAAACCATGCAGTGTTGCGATCATGATTCAAGTATACCATCGCAGAGTTCAAGCTCATGCGCAAACCCATGAGTAAAACTACAGTGTTGACCACGTATCAACCTGCGATCATTAACGATACAGATGCGAGTAGTTCGCTCAATACTTTTTTACGGTGTGTTTTTTCTTGTCGTTGCCTAAAGCTACTGAGGTAGTGTTGGAACTCCTCGGTATTTTGAGCGTCTTTTAGATGTTCTGGCATGGCCTGATCCTTTCGGTTTTTGTTTTGTTGATTACCCTTTTATACTAGCAGAAAAGCTTATGCTTGTCAATACTTTTTACAAAAAAGCAACTAAGTCGTTCAATCTTATATTTATATCTCTCCATTTAGGTGACATCAAGCAAACGTGAGAGCTGCAGCTAAGGCATCTGCACAGTCATCGGGTTTTGGTATCTCATCTAATTTAAGCTGAAGTTTTACCATCTCCTGTACCTGCCCTTTGTCAGCACGTCCATTGCCGGTTAAGGCTTGTTTTATCTGTGGCGGAGTGAACTCTACGATTTGCAACTGTGCTTGCTGTCCTGCCAACATAATGACACCGCGGGCGTGACTGACACTTATAGCCGTCGTGACATTACGTCCAAAAAAAAGCTGTTCGATCGACATAACCGTCGGCTTATTTAGCTGTATAATCTCAGATATCTCCTCGAATATTGTGACTAAACGCTCCTCCAATGGCTGATGAGCTGGCGTACGAATCACTCCCGCATCGATCATGGTCTTTTTTTGACCAACAACATCAATAACCCCAAAGCCAACAATACCCGTGCCTGGATCAATCCCGAGAATGCGCATTGTCTTTTACCAGCTCTACTATATGCGGGTGAATATAGCTATTAGCTACGATCGCACCACCAATTGGTTGGTCATACCGTTGTTCAGCCCCATGTAGATCAGTTACTTTACCGCCAGCCTCTTCGACGATCAACTTAGACGCAACCATGTCGTGCGCTGAACTATAAGGGAACACGAGGGCATCTGCGAAACCCTGAGCAATCAACATGCCTTTAAACACAGCTCCGGCTACGTGATACAACTTGTTTCCAGCTGATCTAATTTTCAGTACATTTTCTGGCGTATCCGTTGGGTATGGTTTGTGTTGAGAGCCTGAGGTAGTCACGATTATTGCTCTCTCGTCCCACTTGCGATCGCTGACATGGATAGACTTGCCGTTCTTTGTAGCACCTTTGCCTCTAGAGGCTGCAAATAACTCGTCGGTCCACGGGTTATATGTCACGGCTACCAACACTACGCCGTCTACAACAAAAGCCACGGAGAACATGCTGACGGGAACATGCAGTACAAACGAGGCCGTGCTATCAATTGGATCACACACCCATAGCTTGATTCGATCCGATTTATAGCTCTCTTCCTCACCAAGTACCCCGTGCTCAGGAAAGGTAATCTTAACATGCTCAATAAGAAGCGTGTTGATTGTCTTGTCGGCGATCGTCACAGGTGAGTTATCGCTCTTATGTTCAACCTCTTGATCAATCTCGGCATACTTACGCATGATCAATCCCGCCTCACGAGCAACCTCTACCGCAAACTCTTGTGCTTGATCTAGCTCTATCTGGTTCATAGCTACCAGTATAACTGGTCACGGCCAATAAAAAAGCACCCGCCTAGGGTGCTCGTGCCGTATGGCAGTATTTTTAATCTGGCGGCTTGCCAGGTGTACTACTACCGCGTACCTTGCGATACAAGTTACGTATGTCTGATCGGTACTCATACGCCGCGTAACCAAGCGCCATTGTCGACAGTGAAGCTACCCCTAATGTACCGAGCTTGATCGGGCTTGAGTTTGTACCATCATCGCTCGTTGCTAGTTGTTGTGATGCAGAAAAATTACTAATCTTTCGACAACGATTTGTTGCAGGATTACGCTCTTGCCCTTCAGCGCACGGTTTCAATGAGGCAGTGGCTGTGACAACTTTTCGACAACGATTGGTAGATGGGTTTCTTTCCTGGCCAGAACTACAGGGAGTCAACGATGCAGCAGCGCTAGACACCTTCTTGCACCTATTTGTTTCTGGATTACGCTGTTGGCCTGGATCACAAGGCGATAACGCAGTACTTGCAGTTGCAATTGACTTGCAACGGTTAGTTGCAGGATTTCGATACTTACCTTCAGCACACGCCGATACACTAGATGACCCAGTATCTCCATTTGTTACTTCACTGCTGGTGCTCGAGTGTTTATTTGGTGCCATCGGGGTGGGCTGATTTGTCACCTCCCAAACAGATGTAAATAGCGCCATGCTTTCGCCCTCTTTTGCGCCAGAGTATGTCACCACATCCTCTCTGCTACCTGTAGAGAAGATAACTGAGCCAGCTGCATTGGTAAGTTTATCACTCACGTTAACTACAAAATATCCACCTGGTACTATCACATCTACCTCGGAGAAAGCTACTAACGGCTGACTACTTTTACTAGACGTTAGTTCGCAATTTTTAAGATTCACCGTAGTTTGCGCAGGATTAAATAGCTCAATAAATTCCCCACCATCAGCCTCGAGTCCGACTGGATCCGACAATACCTCATTGATGTACACATCATTCTCGCAAGGCAGCGGCACAGTAACCAAGACACAGTCACCATTTGCGTCAACCATGTATCCTTCAGGAATAGTCGTATCAATTTCGGGCGTAGCTGGGCACATATCGATCGGTGTCGCCACGACCTCCTCGACACCGCCACCCTGTGCAAAAGGCGCAGCAGAAATCTCAAAATCTAAAGCGTTATCATCAGTATCAATAAACATCGCGTCAGCGCTAACGAGTCGTTTATAAGACATGCCTGCGCTTGCTGTCGCTACTGGCGCACCCTCCAAGCCAGCAGTATCCACACCCCAACTCAGTGAATCGAGTATATTTGTTCCGTCAAAGAGCCGTATTCTACCTGCCGAGGCACTGAGGCCGCTTGATAGTTCGGCATCACCGACAATAGACTGTTCGGTATTGAAATTAGTCGACGAGGCAAGCAAAAAACCGTGTGATTTTAAAACACCGTTTAGTGTTGCTTTTGTAGTCCATGACCCGTTTACAGGGTCAGATGATGACGCCTGGTATTGCAACTTCCAATCAGTTACGTTAATTGATGCGTTTGACTGATTATACAACTCCACAAACTCCGAGCCAGCAGATGACCCACTGCCAGTCATAAGCTCAGTTATGAGTACACTATCTGTTGCGATCGCATATGTTTTTGCAGAAAACTGAACAACTGTTAGTACGACAGTTATTACTAAAATGCTGACCCATTTCATTTCTCTTATGATAACGAGGTGATCTCTATTTTGTCAAAACTTTATGCTATGTAGCTACGTGTTTATCTCAAAATTACTATGCACATTAGACACATCATCAAGATCATCAAGCGCATCCATGATCTTGAGTATCTTACGCTCTACCTCTGCATCGGTAATATCAATGACGTTATTGGCCACATACAGTAAATCCGCCTCAATAATCTCGAGATCCGCGTCTTTTATAGCTTGACGCACCTTGGCAAGCTCTTTGTCGACTGTATAGACAACGATCTCACTACCCTCTTCTACTGCGTCTTCTGCGCCACAATCCAAGATTGTCAGCAGCGCATCCTCACCACTCGCTTTTACACGAATCACCCCTTTACGCGTAAACTGAAAAGCCACACTTCCTGCATCAGCCATAGTACCACCGTTTTTTGTGAGTGCGGTTCGAATCTCTGGGTAGGTACGATTTTTATTATCTGTTGCAGCCTCAACAATGATGCCGATCCCACCTGGCCCATATGCCTCGTACATAACCTCCTCGAGCGCCGCTGAGTTTTTATCTTTAACTCTATCGATTGCGCGCTGGATGTTGGCGAGCGGCATATTGGCAGCCTTAGCCTTTTCGATAGCGAGCGCTAGGGTAGAGTTGCTATCGGGGTCAATCCCACTTTTTGCGGCAACAGCAATTTGATTACCTATTTTTGTAAACGCTGCACCACGCTTGGCATCGGTTGCCTCCTTTTGTCGCTTTATTGTTGACCATTTACTATGCCCTGACATTATGTACTCTTACTTTTTTTGTAAAAATTTTTGGTGAAATGCAAATATTGTACACTGTTAGTGGTAAAAAAATCGAAACAAATGAAATTATAAATGGCACGACTGCGCCAAACACAAAAAATCGGACTCCAAAATTTGAAGTTAGCCTTATGTAGATTCCAAACATAATTACTGCCGAGAAAACTGAGCAGAAGATACTAGCGAGCATTGCGTTAAGAACTGCCTCTTTATACTTTTTCATAGGTACTATTATAACAGATTCCAATCGATCGAGTCTGCGCCCTTATCCTGTCGCCGCTTATACACCAACCACCCCAACGCTGTGGCACACCCAATGCCAGCATATGCTGCAACCATCCAAAAAGTGCTCAACGAGAAAGTTGTTTGCGCCCAAGACAGACTCGCCAATCTTTCAACTACCCACACAGTATAAGACATTACAACCTTAGCCGGAAACGATATCCAAAGTGCTGCAACAGGTGAAACAATACCAACCATTCCTACTATAAAAACTAACAGCATGGCTAGCGGAATAAATGGTATAACCAGCACGTTAGCTAACGGCGAAATCAACGATACTCTCTCAAAAATGTGTGAGATATACGGCATAGTCAAAAGTTGAGCACATAGTGTTTCTATCAAAATAATCACTAGAATGTTTTTTGATATCTTGCCCAAGAAGTACGTGACGAGCGGGGCCACCAGTAACACTCCTGTAAATGCTAAAAATGACAGGTACCATCCAACATCACCCCATATATAAAGCGGATTTATGAACCCTGTTATGGCAGCTCCAAGTAAAATTATGATGACCGGATGAAACTTGCGTCCGTAATACCATGCCAGCAAACTAAACCCTGATATCACAGCCGCACGCGTAATGCTTGGACTCCATCCTGTCATAACTAAGAATCCCGCAATCAACAGCGCTGAGAACAGTACTGTCTGATATGCGGAAACCTTCTCGAATAGCTTCTTCACAAACTGCACGATAATTGTTAAGTTATATCCACTCACCGCAACGATATGCGTCAATCCGACCACAGAGAGTGCCAGCGCAAAATCTTTTGGCAAGGCAGTGCGAACACCAACCAGGTAACCCAGTCCCAGGCTCGCTTGAGGCTCAGGAAGACTCGAGAATACTGCCGCAAAAAAGCGTGATCTTATCTGCTCAACCCAGCTGTTATTATCTCTTAAGACACTGACCGTAGCGTAACTTAGCGCTCCCTGTCTACCGGTACCTAGAGTTCGTCGTAGCGTGCCTGTGGCCTGAATCTTATCACCGCGTCCCACAGCCTGCGCTTGTCGTGCTCGGATCCTTACACGCCCAGGTAAGCCTTGCTTATTAATATGCACACCACTTATATGAAACTCTGTTTGTTTGTCTTCAGAATATCCAGGATCATCACTCACAGTACCGATAATACGTATAGTTCTGTCGTAGTACGTATCGTACTGAGCTACATCTCGTGCATATGATCCTCCACGCACTAGGCCCAAAAACATACCAACAAAAAAGAAGACCGGTATCAACCAGGCTATCTTTTTAAAATTTAAAAGCACGCAAGGGGCCAACGGAACTAAACACAGCCAAACCGGTATACTTTGATTGCGACCCATGTATAGTCCAAGACATATCCCCAGCAACCCACCACCCAGAGGCAAAAGTCTGTTGTACCGTATCAGATTTTGCCGTTTCATAAAGTGCACTATCTAAACCTCTATAATGTAAATATTTTCAAACGTATTTTGAAACATTTTGAGGCGGGTTTTTGCACCCTCGATGGTAACCTTTGTAAAACGGTCAATTCCGTCTGATAAATCATGGGTCATTATGTGATCCTTAAGGTATTTGCTGTGTTGGTCTTTACTGACTATATCCCAGAGTCGGCTGGGTAAACCGTGACGCTCGAGAGCAAACCGTTTACATATTCTCTCACGGTAGACGGCAAAGTTCACTGGCAGGAGATAGACAAACAGAAAATCTTTGTGATCTCCGATTATCTCGCTCAGCGTCTCGGTTGTTGCAATAGCTCCTTCAAAAATGACACCTGCATGGTTTTCTAGACCAACACCAATCTCTCTCTGAGTTCGAGTAACAAACTCATGTATCATGTCTGAATCATCCCGCTTAAGATAAACTTCCTCGTATCTATTTTTTCCTTCAACTTCAGGTAAGCCATAGACCACCCGATCGAGATCGATAGCTGCAAAATTAAGCACATCTCGTATTGTGCGGCTGAGTGTACTTTTGCCCGTGCACGTTCTACCTGACAGATAAACAAGTTGTTCATGCTCAGACTGTATCTTTTTAATCAAGTCTTCCGTGCTGTTCATTATACGCTTTCTAATAAATCTTTGAGCTGCTCTAGCGGCCTGATGATATGGTAGACCTTCTCGTAGTCTGCCTCGCTGAGTTCAGCTCGAGTCACATCGTACCCTTCAGGGACAAATATTGGGTCCCAGCCAAAACCGGTCTCACCCGCTGGTGTATTAGTAACTACACCGTTTATACTACCCTCAAGTAGCTCTAATCGCTCACCATCGTAATAGCCAAACATGCATCGTCCAACTGCGCTACGATCCTTACCGTCTACTAGACGACACAAGTCAACAAGCTCCATATCATCTAAAAACCACTTGATAAACGGGCCCGGCAATCTACCCAGAGCACAGAATTCTAGTGAAACGTCTTCAACAATGACAGGGGTTTTTAATACTTCATAAGCCTGCTTCACTTTGTGTTCAACAATATCAGATAGATTAAGTGATTGAATCTCATCCAGATCTAGCTTATGGTGCTCTATGGACACTCCAAGGTACTTAGCAAGATAATCAGCTTTGTTTTGATTGCCGGTAATAAACGTTACTTGTTTCATTGTTATATAGTACCAAAATTATAATCAGTTTATAGCGAGTAAATAATTGTCTGAATTAATCTGTGCAGAACAAATCGCCCCAATTAACACATCTGAGTCTACCTTGTGCTCGCCACCAAATTCGTATTCGGGATCATTATAGTAATAACTATTCCGCTCATAACCAGTTAGTAGTACGGCGTGCTCGAGTACTTTTCCGTTAACTGGATCAGGTACGTAATCCTTTTTTGCAAAGTCGTATGCCAGGCGAGGATAGTCGTACATATAATTATAGGAAATTATGGCTAACACTGGACCGACATCAAGCAACTTCTGGAGCAGTTTATTTGTGCATTTTTCAATTGCGATATTACCTCCAGCGCCAAGGTACTGATTATATGCATTAATGTGTAAGTCTGCGTAAGGAGTTCGTGCGGTCTTAACGCCGGTATCTGCCAAGTTCTGTAACTCACTTTTGAGTACCTCTGGCGAGAGCTCTCTCCAACTTCTATCAATGATCTGGGAGTCAAAAACATACATCGTCGTACGTTTATTTTGTTCCTGCTCTATCCACGTACCGATATCGGCAAACAGGGTACCCATCGGCTTGCCGTCCTTGTCCTTTCGAACAGGAACGGCAGCTTCTATCTCATCAGGATCAATCACTAGTCCATAATGACCTACGAACTGTGAGGTTGATGTCTGTACGCAATTTGATGAACTCGTTTGAATCTTCGGATTTATGCCATGTTTTGTCATAACGTAAGTATACTCGCTCAAATCGGATACACGCTATCAGCCTAATAAGGAGTAGTGCAGTTACTTCTTTGACTTAGGTGCAGCTGTTACCGTGTCAATTACTGCCAGAATTACTAAACCAAGAACCGCATATACCAGCATGGCAAAGAGTGTTGAGAACTCAAGTACAAAACGGTTATCGAAGATAGTTGTCGGAAAAATACCTCTGAACGGATCCAGTAGGGTACTGCTCATATCGTAAATCCACTTTACAAATGAGTTTGTATCACTTGCGCCGAATAGCTTAAGCACAAATCTAAATCCGAGAAACCCCTCAACGAGACCTAAAAATAAATTCACTAAACTGACTGCTAGTTGTCTTACGCGCATGGATACTCCTTTTGTTTACACTTTCCATTATACGACGTGAGTCAAATAGTTAGGTTTTCTTTTTAAGTGCCACTGCTCGCAGATCATCATACTTATCAAACTCGTCCATAATCTCATCACCAAGAATCTCCTCGATGACATCCTCGATACTGACTACACCAACAACCTCTTCAAATGTATTCACGACGACAAATAAATGGTTCTTCGTTTTCAAAAAAGTTTTGAGTGCATCGTCAAGCATGTCGTCTTGATTGATAAATATCACTTTTTTACGAGCAATATCGCCAACACTTGCACCGAGTTTAACTCCAACGAGATCCTTCATGTACAACATGCCAATGATCTTCTCGGTATCTTGTTGTACAACAGGATACCGCGTGAATCCCTGGTCCTTCAAGCGCGATAATAGCACATTCGTAATCTTATCGGTATGGTCCAGAAACTCAACCACGCTCCGCGGCGTCATCACCTGCTCAATCGGTTTCTCGCCAAACGTGAGTGCACCACGAGCAATCTTCTCCTCGTGTGCTTCAATCTCACTCTCGGTGTTCTCACTGTGCTCTTCTAAAATATTCATAAGCTCTTGTCTGGAATACATGGTGGGCAGCTCCTCGCCAAGCAACTTATCCAAGATCCAGGACAGCGGCCGACATATTGGATAGAGTATAAACATCGCAATCCGCACAATCCAAACTACTTTAGATCCAAGCGCAAGCGCATGTCGCGATAGAATTGCCTGCGGTATTATCTCACCAAATATTGTTATGAGTGCTGTCGATATAATCACCGCTAACACACCGGCAGTTATTGAGCTCAAGTACACCGCTAACACTGCGTTGACCGCAACATTACCAAGTAGCAATGTTACAAGTAAAAAGTTACCGTTCTTGCGCACCTCATAAATCTTAGCAGCTCGCGCATCACCAAGGTTCATCTTTCGTTTAAGAGTGTGTGGACCGAGACTCATCAGGCCAAGGTTAAGCCCAGAGAACAGGGCGGAAAGCACGAGCAGCAATCCCGTAATTACAAAATCCATTTCTTCATAATACCCCAGTGCTATACTTTGTACATGCACTACATCTACCATGGCGTGCCCAATCCTATGGTTGACACAATTTTGCAGCCACTCAATACAATGACAGGATCTATGGCTGCACTGAAAGAGCAGCATCTAAAGAAGTACCAAGATCGTTTAGAGGTGCTGGAGCGTCAGGTACCATTACTCGACTGCGCCTGGAATGACGTGCTGCAATTTTCGCCGTTTCATCCCGTCAAAGTTTTTCAACTTCAAGTCGAGCTTGGTCTAATAGCTGAGTTACCACACTATAAATTCTTCAAAATCCCACTGAGTAAACTTGATCCATCACTGACGGCTATTTTCTTCAAAACTGCTCCCGGAGAAGAGAACAGCTATGTTGAAAGAGTCTCAGACGTTGACTTTAGCTCAATACAAGATGTACCAAAAGCGACGATCCAATACTATAAAACACTTATAGGCACCGGTGAGCTCCCATTTAATTATCAATTTGTCCCGCACGTGCTCTACAAAGACTCTCTTGAAATCTCAAACGTCGAGACGATTTTTCTTTAAAATTTACCCCGGGTTTACTCTTCAGTTGATTGCCCGCTAGAATGTCCATTTATAACACTACACTGCACCGAGTAGGTATGCGGACTCGTCAAAACTGAGCGTACCGGTCTGAACTAGATACATTGCTAGGTCTGCGTATCGCCGATCCACTACAGTCGTAAGTACCGAACTTATTTCGTCTTCAGTACTGGTGAAGTAGGCTGGATCCTGATCTGCTCCAGCTTTTGCGCGCTGTACGTAGTTAAGCAGAAGCTCATCCATGGATAAATCCCACTCAGATAAACGATGGTATCGCCGTAAGCGTTCCGTGTTATCGCAGTAACCCGGTCCTCCGGGCAGGGTCTCGTCTAGCATCTCCCTCAGGACCATAGATAGGAATATGTCGCCATTACCGATATTAGTTGAGCTTTCATATATTTTGGTCATTAAATCAAAGCGAACATCAGCATGCAAAAATTCTGGGTAATCTGTCCGCAGCTCCAGAAGCTCATGGTATGCTAATAAATACTTGCCGCTCCCGATAAGCTTGGTCACAACCCCTTCATTTTTCTCAAATAACTGACTAGACCGTACAACTGGGTATACACGCCGCATTTCCAGCGTCCAGCGCTCGATTAACTGGTGATATCTCGCCTCGTCAACCGTGGGTATGTCACTACCATGTTCGGTTCGCTGCTGAGCTGCAGAAGCCGCATACTGACCAATTGTTGTCCAGAGAGCTATCAGCCTAAATTCGGGGTCGCTAATCCTCTCGATCGATTTACCAGTGAAATCGAGATGTGGATCTATAGCCGCCAAACCTAAATTTGGCAAGCCGCCGTCTTGTCTATAGATGTCTGTCATAAAAAAACAAAAACAAAGGTTACCCTTTGTTTTTAACATTATTTTGGAGGGCCCAGTGAGGCTCGAACTCACGACACCCTGCTTAAAAGGCAGGTGCTCTAACCAACTGAGCTATGGGCCCGCGTAATGCGCAACTTGTTAGGTTCGGCTTGGACTAGGTTATTTTCTCATAATAACAGAGGAAACGCAACTGTTATTTGTTGTCTTTTTTTGGAACTTTTTTGTGATCTACTATCATCGCAAGCACCGCCAAGCCTGCGCTCGCTGCAATAATCAGATTCTCGTAAGGTGCTAAAAATGTTAGTAGTCCTGAATTATTTGCCTCACTGGTAATTGCTGGTATTGGCTCAAGTATTTGTAGCCCGAAGAAAACTACTAAAAAGCCAAGGAGTAAACTGGTCAAAAGAGGTATGACCAGAGACTGTCGTGTTGCCTTGACAACCGATAGCGCCACGGCCATGGCGGCAAAAGTTAGTATGAGATGCACTACTACACTCACGTAGATATCCATCGGTGGTTGTTGCTCCGGAACTAGATCAAGCACTGATTGCGCCAAGAGTTGATCAATCATCACTCCTGCGAGTAATGCGACTGCGGCAACGCCGGCGCTGGTACGACGTAACACAACCACTAACACGACTAACAAAATGACGACAGGGGAGAGTAGATCAACCATACCGTTTATGATACCAGTTTAGTATACCTGAAGGTAGACCGGCAATTATAAATCAAATGCGACACTGTCGCGATTTTTTATATCGTACTTTTGCGCGAAGCCTTCGTTTGTCTCCAAAACAAACTGTGCAGGCTCGGACGAGCCAAACGTCTCTGGGTATGAATCTGGCTGCACGTTCTTCTCTATATGTACAATCTGTTTATCGGCACTAAGCCAAAACATGTCGAGCGGAATTTGTGTATCTTTCATCCAGAATCGATAATCACCGGGCCGGTCATACACAAACAACATGCCCTGGTCATCCGCTAAACTCTGTCGGCAGCACAGGCCTTTACTCCTTTTTTGCGATGTATTCGCAATTTCTATATGTAATGTTTGACTGCTAATTTGTAGGGTAGTGGTATTATTATGCGATTGTGTCGCAAAAAATATAATCAAACCAAGTAGCGTGAGACCCGCTCCAAATAATAGCTTACGCGCCAACTTTGTCTTTTTTATTCTTTCGTTTTGCATTTATCTCAATGTAGTCTATCACTTTACCTGCCACGTTTCTGTTAGTTACCTTCTCAACGCCAAAACCAGGACTCGAGTTGACCTCTAAAACAAGTGGTCCTCTGCCCGAGCGCATCATATCTACACCGCAGATTGTCAGCCCCATAGACTTTGCAGCCTTGAGTGCTGTTCTCGTCTCCTCGGGAGTCAACTTTATCTTTACACCTTCACCGCCTTGATGAAGATTACTCCTGAAGTCATCGTCAAGACTTTGTCGTTTCATACTGGCAACGACTCGTCCACCAACAACAAAAGCACGGATATCTTCTCCCGCGGATTCCTTTACAAACTCCTGTAGTAAGATGTTAGTTCCGTCCTCGTTATGAAGATACAATGCCTGAAGCACTGATTTAGCGGCCTTTTTTGTCTCCGCTAGTACGACACCGTTGCCGTGTGTACCCGTAGCAAGCTTGATGATGACTGGTGTTCCACCGATCTGTTCAAGTAAATCATCGATGTCGAGCGTGTTGCGAGAGAAGACTGTCTTTGGTATGCCCACGCCAGCTTTTGCAAACAGCTGCATAGAACGCAGTTTATCTCGCGAACGCACAATTGCTATAGAACTTGCAGTAGTGTAGACACCCTGCATCTCAAACTGTCTGACAATAGCGGTACCGTACCTTGTCATGTTGCTCGCGATACGTGGAATAATCGCATCGACGTCAGTTAAATCAACCCCTTTGTAGCTAACAGTAGGGTTGCTCTTTTCTATCCCCGCATAGCAGTCTCGGTATTTGATGATTCGTACATTATGGCCCCTGCTGGTTGCCTCGTCTTTAAGTCGCTTTGTTGAGTAATTACCCGGTCCGTTACTAAGGATAACAATATTCATTAACTCGCTCCTTTTAGCTCATCAGTTTCTTCTTGGTCGAGTTGTGATTCGATAAGCGCAGCTATAAGCTCCGCCCTCTTCACCCCTACTTTGGTGACATCCACCAAAAATCTGTTTCTTAGTGCATCACGACCGATTAGTATTGGAAACGCGTTACTTGATCGATCCGCCAGAGTAAACGAGGTTATAAAGTTTTTGTAGCCAAGCCGAATCCGCAGCTTTACCTCATAGCGAGTGCTTTCATGTCCATTAGAGCTTTTTACCTGTACTTGATTGAACTTTCTGGTCGTTACTTTTGCCGAGTCCAAGTGTCCCGGGTGGCCCAGAACTGTGAATTTGAGAGCACGTTTACCTTTTACTGTCACCTCTTCGATATCGCTGACATGAATCGATGACCGGAACGCGCCAGTATCTATTTTTGCGGGAATTGGACGTGGCACCTTATTGATATCAACGTACTCAAATCTGCCTATAATTGTTTGGTATTTACTCATGACGTCTGTGGTTCTTTCAACTTATATATGTGTATCGTGAATACGACTCTTATAAGATTATACCACCGTTACCTCTGTTGTGTCAATGATATGCTCGCGTAGGTTTGTTGATGCGCTACATTTTTGTCATAATTGAAATCAGTATAAAACTTAAAGTCTGGAGTAAATATGACAGAAGCAAAAAAGAAAGTAGCCGTAGAAAAAGAGAACTCCGCAAAGGATGCTGAAGATAATAAGATGTATGGCATTCTTGCCTATATCGGCATTCTATTTATTGTGCCATTACTGGCAGCGCCAGAATCTAAGTTTGCAAAGTTCCACGCAAACCAAGGCTGCGTACTGTTTATAGCCGAAGTAGCATTGAGTCTACTTCTCGTTATCCCAATTCTAGGCTGGCTTGTGTGGTTTGTCGGCAGCATCGCAGTTCTAGCGCTTGCGGTCTTCGGAATTATTGGTGCAGCTAATGGCAAAATGGAGAAGCTACCGGTCATCGGCGATATCCAAGTCATCAAATAGCTATAAAATTAACAGATTATAAACGCCTCATTTTATCATTGAGGCGTTTATTTTGCTTACGCATTTTAGGTTTGCTGATGGTTTACAATATCCAAACCCGCGATAAAGTTAGATGCTGTAGTCGTTGCTCAAGATTAGTTGAAAAGACCCTTCTTTTTGTTAGATTTAAGATCCTCAAGAATCTTTTTTTGTGTTTTAGAGAGATTTGTCGGTGTATCTACGAGAACCGTTACAATGTGAGCACCCCGATTTTTATCGCGAATATGTGGCACGCCGTGTCCAGACAACTTAAAGTCAGTACCGCTCTGCGTGCCTCCAGGAATCTTCATTTTAACAGGCCCATCAACAGTCTGAACAGTGATCTCTGTACCAAGTGCCGCATCAACCATGTCGATATGTTCGCTCGACAAGATAAGATCACCCTCACGAGTAAAATGCTTGTGAGGTTTTACGTTTATCTGTACATACAAATCGCCTTTATTTCCGTTGGGTGCCGCCTCACCGTGTTCACGTAGACGAATCACCGCCCCGTCATCAATACCGGCCGGTATCTTGATCGTGATCTCTTGCTTGGTCCGCTCAATACCTTTGCCGTGACAGACAGTACATATCTTCTCGGGGATCTTACCACGCCCCTCACAATCAGGACACAGTGCAGCCTGTTGCACTGCGCCAAAGATAGTGTTCATCTGTTGAACAACCTGACCTGAACCCTGACATGTCTGACAGGTTTTAAGATCATGACCAGGCTCAGCCCTTGAGCCCTTACAATGACTACAAACGTCGTTAAGTGTCATGCCGACCGTCTTCTCGAGGCCAAAAATGGCCTCCTCAAAACTCAGGGTAATCTCTGTCTGAACATCTCTCCCCATATCATCGGCTCTACGTTGACTCTGACCACCACCAAAAAAGCTTCCGAAAATATCCCCGAGACCACCATCACCAAAGTCAAAGTGCATGCTTTGGCCTTGACCACTAAATCCACCAAACGGGCTGCCGCCAGGTGCGCCACTGCCAGCATTGCCGCCGACGCCGGCATGGCCAAACTGATCATAGCGTTGCCGCTTTGATTGATCCTTTAGTACATCATATGCCTCAGAGGCCTCTTTAAACTTTGTCTCATCACCACCCTCCTTATCTGGGTGATGTTTTACAGCAGCCTTACGAAACGCCTTTTTGATCTCATCGTCCGAGGCGTCTTTGCTGATCCCTAATGTCTCGTAATAATCACGTTTACTCATACAGTTTTAAATTTCATTATTAAATTAGTGAATACCAGTAGTCTTGAAAACGGAAAAAGATCAGTAATATCAAGATAAGGTACGTTATCGCGATAAGCTTGCCTGCATTGTTAGCGAGAAACGTGCCAGCCCTGCCCTTGATAGCGATATTCTTCTCCTGAACGTTGTACGCAAGTGTTGTCCAAAATATTGGGATAGTTATGGCCCAGACAATCATACAGTATATACACAGCTTACCGATATCATACAGTGCAGCATTGATAAGCCAGGCTATAAACAGCATCCCAAACAATGAACCAGCCTGAAAGCACCACCAGAACCACTTTTTAAGCTTTGTAGCTCCGGCAAATAACATCATCCCAACCGCCCAGACCATAGCAAAACCGGCGATACCAATAAATGGATTCGGGAATCCAAAGGCTGATGCTTGATCGGATCCAATAACTGGAGAGCAAGCAACGACCGGACTCAGGCTACAGCTTGGTACGTAGTCTGGATTGGCTGCGAGATTGATCTTCTCAACTGTTAAAATACCGGCGGACAACAACCCGATGATACCCCCGATGGTTAATACCCACGGGAATACCTGCTTAAAAGATGGTTTTGTAAATTTCTTCATGGCTCTATTGTACTGGATTCCTGGACGAGCGGGAATCCAGTACTATGACTTGTCGGGTTTATTTATCTTCTTTTTTATCGTCGTCGATGACTTCGCCTTCTACAGCGTCATCCTCTTTAGACTTTTTGTCCTTTTTATCACCCTTGGAATCTTTGTCCTCGCTATCATCATCCTTCTCTTCAGAGGCAGCTTGCTCGTACATCTTGGCACCAATCGGTTGGATTGCATTCATCAGCGACTTAGTTGCAGCCTCGATCTCATCTTTATCATCAGAGTCTTGGTGCTTTTTAGCCTCTTCAACAGCATCCTCGATGACCTTTTTGTCCTCATCAGAGATCTTGTCTTTGTACTCGTCCGGCATCTTCTGTGCCTGATAGATTGAGTTCTCGAGCAAGTTTTTAGACTCTACAGCCTCACGCTTCTTTTTGTCCTCATCTGCATGCGCCTCGGCCTCTTTTTGTGCCTTCTCAACATCCTCTTTACTGAGGTTACCTGAGTTTTGGATGGTAATAGATTGCTCTTTACCACTTCCTTTATCTTTAGCAGTCACATTAAGGATTCCATTTGCATCAAGATTGAATGTCACCTCGATCTGTGGGATACCTCGCGGTGCAGCCGGAATACCATCGAGTACAAACCGTCCGAGTGACTTGTTATCAGCTGACATCTCACGCTCACCTTGGAGTACGTGAATCTCCACCTGTGGTTGGTTATCAGCAGCAGTCGAGAACGTCTCTGACTTACTTGTTGGGATAGTTGTGTTTCTCTCAATCAACTTAGTTGAGACCGAGCCCATCGTCTCGATTCCGAGTGATAGTGGCGTGACATCAAGAAGTAGCACATCTTTAACATCACCAGCAAGGACACCAGCTTGGATCGCAGCACCAACGGCTACAACCTCATCAGGGTTTACACCCTTCAGTGGATCTTTGCCAAAAATCTTTTTAACTTTTTCGATAACGGCAGGCATGCGTGTCATACCACCAACAAGAATTACCTCGTCGATATCTTTAGCTGACACTTTTGCGTCCTTAAGCGCCTTTTCACATGGTCCTGCAGTTCGCTCAATAAAGTCTTTTACGAGATCCTCAAGTTTTGCACGTGTCAGGTTGTACTCAAAGTTAATTGGACCATCGTCTCCCTGGTCGAGGAACGGAAGGTTGATCTCAGCTGCTTGCGCACTAGAGAGCTCTTTTTTAGCCTTCTCAGCCTCCTCTTTAAGGCGCTGCATTGCCATGGCGTTGTCACGCAAATCTTTGCTATGCTCTTTTTTAATCTCCTCTAAGAAGTGGTTAACGATCTTGTTATCAAAGTCTTCACCGCCAAGGTGTGTATCACCATTGGTAGATTTAACCTCAAACACACCGTCACCGAGCTCAAGAACGGATACGTCAAAGGTACCACCACCGAGGTCGAACACAACGACCGTCTCGTTCTTATCTTTCTTATCAAGGCCGTAGGCAAGTGCCGCTGCTGTTGGCTCATTGATAATTCGCTTAACCTCAAGTCCTGCAATCTTACCGGCATCTTTTGTAGCTTGTCGCTGTGAGTCGTCAAAGTACGCAGGAACGGTTATAACAGCCTCATTTACTTTTTCGCCCAGGAAAGCCTCAGCATCAGCTTTGATCTTTGAGAGAATCATTGCTGAAACTTCTTCTGGCGTGTAATCGGTACCAGACATGGTGACGGCAACACCTGAACCCTTTTTAACAATCTTATACGGCATAATATCGTGATCTTTTTGGACCTCTTTATCACCAAATTTACGACCAATCAGCCGCTTAACACCAAAGATAGTGTTTTCAGGGTTAGTTACACGCTGGCGGTTTGCAGTAGCACCAACTAGTCGCTCCTCTTTACCGCCCTTGTCCTTTTTTACCGCAACAACAGATGGAGTCGTGCGATTACCTTCTGCGTTTGTAATAATCTCAGGACTACCTGCCTGCATAACTGCTACGGCAGAGTTTGTTGTACCTAGATCTATACCAATAATTTTACCCATGTAAATTATTCTCCTTGTGTTACAAATTATATATGGAAGAACGATGTTATTTAGCAGTCTGTTGTTAAGATTGCTAATATAATTCTATCATACAAAAATTAGCACTCACATGTCAAGAGTGCTAATTTATCTTAATGTACGTTAGTTTGCTAAAGACGTAGCTCCAAGTCCTCCTAGAACGGCTTCTGGTGCGTCGGCCATCAATTCTCCAGCAGTTTTACGTGGTAAATCTGGTACTTTGGTGCCATCGTTTAAGGCCTCCCCTTCATCTGGTAAATCATCGGGGTCCATATAGATCTGTTTAGGCTCCACTTCATGACTAGACATACTATCTCCTTACCTTTAGGTACCTGAATTGTACCAGCTCAAATGCCCTTTACTGTGATAAATATCATGATTTAAGAGTTGGTGACTTTAACCACGGCGTGACGGATCACCTGATCACCAAGCTGATAGCCATTTTGGAGAACCTCAGATACTGTCTGCGTGTCGCCTTCACCCTCTACCTGTACCGCCTCGTGGAGTTCTGGATCGAATAACTGATTAAGCGCATCTATCTTAGTAACACCAATCTTTTGGAGCTGTTTATCAAGTCGATTGCTGGCACTCCGTACGCCCTGTGCCCACTTATTTGCCTCAAGATCTGTGGGCATATGTCCGAGCGCACGCTCTAAGTCATCAATAACTGGCAGTAAATCTTTGATCACGAGGACCTTGGAATACTGCGTAATCACAGCTTTTTCCGCCTCAACCCGTGCTTTATAATTGATGAACTCTGCTTGAATACGCTGCAGATCGTTTGTGAGACCCTCGACTACTGATTGATCGTCGTTAGCAATGTTATTTTGTGTGGTTGTCTGACTCGAAGTATCCATCTGCTGGGCTGTATCAGTAGTTTTATTTTTTGCTTGTTTTTTACTCATATCTTTCTCCTGTTGCTTTGAAATTGATTTAGAAATTTGAGCTGCGATGTACTGCATGCTGCATCAAGCACTAAGTCCACCCTTAACTTGACTGCGAGTCCGAGGGACGCGGCTGTCCTTGCTCATAATACTGCCTCGAGTGTTCTGCCGGTCTGCTCGACCAAGCCCATCACGCTCCGGTAACTCTGTCGAGTAGACCCGAGCACACCGATGTAGCTATGATCAGAGAACGGACTGCGATATCTACTTATAATTAAACTAACTCCAGCACTGCCACCAACTGGATTCTCACGGCCGATATACACATTAAGTGCCTCATTAGGCTCAGCCTCTCGTAACCATGGCTCGAGATTATCAAGCAGCCGTGCAACCTCTCGTGATTGCGACGGGTCAAGAAATTCTGGCTGACCAAAAAGGTTTGAGTACCCGGCGACGTAGAGTTGATTGCCGATGGTTGCGATACCCAAGTTATGAGTCAGTTGAACAAGTGAGTCCACGGCGCTTTTTATCGCTTGTGATGGACCACCCGAATCTGCAACTCGAGTAGCAATTGCTCGGGTATTACGTGTATCGCCGAGTACGGATGTATCATCTGCCTCGGTGATGTTATTAACATAAAATCGGTACCCTTTGTCAGTAGGAATTCGGCCGGCCGAGGTGTGCGGCTGTGCAATATACCCCAGTCGCTCAAGCTCAGCCATCTCATTGCGCACGGTTGCACTCGAGACGTCAAATAGCTTAGCAAGTAGCAAGCTACCAACTGGCGCAGCAACTTCTGCGTATTGCTCAATTATCGTGGCCAGTAACTTGGCTTGTCTATCGGTCATATTGTGCAATTATATCACTTTTTAGCACTCTACTGTCAAGAGCGCTAAATCGACACCTGTTGCAGCGCAGTTTGTACCGCCGCGTGTAGATCAGTTGCCACTCGTAAGTTAGCAGACCGCTCCGCGCTCGACTGATGTACCCCCTGTGCTAATTGTGCAACATGCAGCACGGCCTCGGATAAGTTGTCGTTGATGACAATATCGATAAAATCCCAATTACTGAGCTGACTGAGTATCCTGTCTGCGGTGCGAAGCCGCCTTACCTTCTCGGTGTCATGCATTGTACCGCGGTTGTTGAGGCGTTTCATCCAAACATCGTAGCTTGGTGGTAAGACCAGTATCGCGCGAGTGTCTGGTTTTGCACTGACAATATGTGCAACGTTAAGATCTACGTTTGTTATACCAACCTTATGCTGTCTAACACACTCTTCAACCTCTCTAACGCTAATACCCGACACTTGTTGATCGTGGATAATTTCTGCCTCCAGTAATTTACCGGATTTGAGGTCGTCCAGAAACTCCTCCTCTGTGCGGAACCAGTACTCTCGACCATTCACCTCCCCGACATTGTTATTTATCCTTGGTGGACGCGTTGTATCTGATGCGATATACCGAAACTCGTGAGTCTTCACAAGCTCATTAATGATGGTGTCACGACCCGAGGCACTAACCCCAACAAGCAGTGCTAATTTTGCACTAGCTAGCGTCTTATGCGTGGCAAGTGAAACATGATAATCCTTCAAAACCTTCTGGAACTCGTGCTTTAGTCTCAAGGTGTGCATTATGACTTACAGTATCTCATAATTAGCTTGGATACCACAGCACCAGCTCGATCTTGCTCTGTTACAATACTGTTTAGGATTATCAATATGAAAAAACAAGTACGACTCAATACACTACAAAAAATATCACACTATCTCGACATCGAGCTTCCTGTTGAATGCTCGCAATATGAAAAAACTACGTCAGAGGTGTTTAACTACACAAAACGGCTGCTTGCGCAGCTCGATGCCCCAAAAATACATGCAGCTGTCGTCCATGTTGGTGGAACAAGTGGCAAAGGAACGGTTTGCTACATGCTTGATGCAATCTTGCGCGCTCACGACCAACGCTCTGCGCTAATCATTAGTCCACACGTATACGATTCACGCGAGCGTATACAACTCAACGGCCAACTTGCGCCAGAAAAGCTATACATCAAGCTTGTTAATAGTGTACTGACTGCTGCACACCGTATGTCAGATGTTGGCGAGAAACCCAGTTACACCGGGATCATGGCGGCTATTAGTATACTGGGGTCCACGCAAAAACGTGTTGACTACATTGTAGTTGAGGCTGGTTTAGGCGGGCCATATGATGTAACGAATGTTATTGGTGATACTAACTCGCACGCTATTCTTACACAGGTCGGACCTGATGACCAAACTGGCACCGCCAAAGACGTATCAGAGATCGTTAAAAGTGGGTCAACAGTAACAGCACTAAAGCAAGCTCAGTCTGTGAACACTGCGTTCGAGAAGAAGGCTATGTCGGTTGGCGCCAATATTAATTGGGTGGAGTCACATAAAGACTACCAAACAGACAACGCCGTACTTGCCCTCAGGGCTGCGCAGGCAATAGCAGAGCGCGATGGCTGGCATTTTGATAGTGAGGTGGCCCGTATCGCTACTCAAACGATTTACATACCAGGACGGTATGAGAAGAGGGTTCTACACGATACACTTGTTATTCTCGACGGCGCGCACAATCCTCAAAATCTCGTGGCACTATCACACCGACTGAAAAATGAGCTACACGATGATCTTACGATTGTATTTGCGCTCAGTAGCACCAAAGACATACTCAGATCACTTGAGCCACTTGCGTCAATTTGTCGACGCCTTATCATCACCGAGTTTTTTGCCGATCAAGGCTATATTCACCGTCCTTCGCATTCAGCAGCGATAATCAAATCTGCGGCAGAACAGCTCAACTTTAATCACGTCGTGATTGAGCCCAAGTCGGACAAAGCCCTATCACAAGCAACCAAATGTAGTAAGACCGTGCTTGTAACAGGATCGTTTTACCTCCTCTCCGAGGTTGATAAAGGCTTTAGTTGATAGCCCTAAATTAGGGTAGCTTTGGGTTTCTATGAATGTACCCGTGCGGTGCAATCGTTTGAACCTATGACATCGGTTCGAATTTATAATAGTGCGAGTGGTGTGTCGCTCGGGTGGGAGCCGTTAAAGTTACTAGATTTATCGTAGCTTTTTTTGGAGAATGATGCCGGCTGCAAAAATAGCAGAAACAGATATTAGTGCATATACACTAACTGGTGAGCCTGTACTTGCAAGCTGCTGTGCACTCGCAACAGTAACGCTAAGTTCTGTTGATAGCTCTTCGGCCGCAGCGAACTGCATGGGACCCGGAATGCCGAGTGCACTTGTATCAATTTGGTCAATAATAGTATCGGTTGCAGTACTAATTACGTCAATATTTTGAGTGTCAAATGAACCTTGTGTTGGCGCATAGATATATTGGCCATCAGGACTCATCGTACCTGCAAACGATGCTGCCGTAAGCGTGATCGTTGAGATTAGTTCACCTGTCTGTGTGTTAAATCCAAATATCTTATTCTGTGATGACGTGCCATATACACCATTAATATACGCTTTTGATCCGTCCGGTATCTGATATACAGAACCAACGGAGGGAGTAAAGGCAGTTACATCATAAGTGTTGAGTACCGTATCATCCGATACGCCACGCTTCTGGACCGATCCCTGCTGTGCACACGGGAGATAGTAGTAGTCTTGACCTCGTGGAAAGGATACTAAACCTGGTCCACCGGTGCATCCTGTGGGGATAGTTTTCACTATGGTGTCTGTGGCTGGGTTAATTACTGCTAAATTTTCGCCGTCGACTACATATACTAGACCGTTGGAACTAGTGCTTGCGGTAGACTGATACTGGCCAACGGTGAGAGGAATTGTATTAATTGCTGTGTTGGTAGCATAATCAACGACCGTGACCTGATCAAGTTCATCATCGGGGAGATATAATTTTGTACCGTCAAGTGTCGATGCGCCGTTACCGGTACCTGGAATTGCGTCATAGCCGGTTACAGAAACGGGTTCAGCCGGCGCTGAGATATCAACCAGGCCAGCAATATCACTGCTATCAGAAATTGACTTGATGTACCATTTATTACCCGTAGGTTGGACACCAACGATATTTAGTTTTTCGCTTGATAGCAGAGCTGGGTACCCTCCACCCCCAGGATTTAGCGTCGTGTCACCTGATAAGACTCGGTTGAAGTAATTGCTTGCCCCCGTGGTGGAAAAGTAACCATAGCTAGTGCTGATCTCAGTCGCTGTGAGCGTATGAGTGCCAGCCGATAGACCCGAGACCGTTGTTGACCAGTTGCCCGAACCATCAGCGATTGCACCACCAAGCGTTGATCCATTCTCACTCACAATAACCGTGCGGCCTGCATTTGCGCTACCACTTACAACGGTGGAGTCGTCTGCGGGAATCTGGCCATTGCTCGGAGCTGTAATCGAAATCGCGGAGACCTGAGGTGACAATATCAGCACAATAGATAGTGCAGCAGAAAATATCTTTGTATATCGTTGAATCTTACTCATTAAACTCCATTTTTTCTCTTAAATACTGTTTACTATGTTACCATAACCACCATCACTGGTATATACTAATTTGATAGAGCTTTGCTCTCGAGAGTTTTATGCAAAAAGTCAAACGATCACAAATTATACTACTACTATTCTTGATTACTGCGGGGATCACAGTGGCAATCGTTGCCAACCGAAACGATACCAAGACCGTAGCCGTACCACCCCATGCTGACACGGACCAGCAGTCTTCAAATAGCCCAGGATCCCCTCAAGCTTCACCGGAGCCTGGCAGTACTGGTGATGAGACTGTATCTTTCAGCTACGACACCACCTACTCGTCAAGCATATCAAGTTCAGGCGTACCATCCCTGCAAACTAATGTACCGTCGTCCAAGCTACCAGCTGTCCCTGAAGACAAAAATCCCATAGGAAGATACGGGAGCACCGTATTTAATGATGTGGGCAGCACCAAGGACATTACGTTCAAGACCAGACCCGCTATGAAGCTAGTTGAGAATAGCCCAAGCGACTATGACCTGATCGACGACCCATCTAGCGACGTCAATTTAAAGTTGAACATGTACTACCCTCAAGGAGACCCGCTTACTGAGAGACCTCTGTTGATTTTTGTGTATGGAGGCGGCTGGTGGGTTGGCGATAGATACCAACGAGAGATAGATGCTGAGTACTTTGCAAGCCTCGGCTATGTGACGATGACCATTGACTACACCATGTTCCCTGGCACTGATGTTCTTAATCCCCTGCCAACCATCGATAACAGCCCTTACTCAAAGATTGTTTACGAAAGCGCCTCAGACATCTTCTCCGCATATCAATACGCGCTGGCAAATAAATCAACCTACGGAATTGATACATCAAGAATCGGCGTCGGTGGCTGGTCCGCTGGCGGCATGATTAGTCAGGCTCTGGTTAATTTGCAAGCACTCCCGAGGCCATATGGAGTCAAAGCTGTATTGGGTCTATCAAATATCTTACCGGCAGACCTAAGTGACGTGTTCGAGCTTACCGGTGGCTTTAAAACCTACGGTAGCGACTTTAATCCAATCTCTATGTTTGCTAGCTATGATGAAGACGTCGGCTTTGCGGGAACTCCTAACGATCACGCGGCAGACTGCGCCTATCTGGACTCTATTGGGCACAACTGCATAACGGTCACATACTCCGGCTCAGGTCACGAACTTGATTTTAGTATTGATCCAGCTCTGAGCACTTCCGTGCCGTTCTTTAAGCAGTATGTAGCTGGATATTAATCTCGTTTGAGCATGACGGTAAAGGCCTCGGCTGGAATATCAACTTTGCCAAAGCGTTTCATACGTTCTTTACCTTTTTTTTGCTTAGCGAGAACCTTCTTTTTTCGAGACACATCACCGCCATAGAGTCCGGTGGTCACATCTTTTCTGAAGGCCGACAGATCCTCGCGAGCAATAAACTTACCACCAATTGCCGCCTGCAAGGCTACTTTAAAGTTTTGTCTCGGAATCACATCCTTAAGCTTATCTACTGTTTCTCTCCCTAGAGTCTGAGCTTCACTTCGATGTGCCATAACCGAGAGGGCGCCCACAATCTCACTTGCTACATAAAAATCTACCCGTACTAAGTCCTCAACTCGGTAGTCAGACAGCTCGTAATTAAACGATCCATAGCCGCTTGTCACACTTTTGAGTTGATCATAAAAATCTGTCAGTAGGTTTGCGAGTGGTGCCTCAAACGTTACGAGGGCTAATTGTGCGTCGACAAAGCTTAGACTCTTTTGGAGACCTCGCTTTGTTGCCACCAGTTGAATCACAGCACCAACAAACTCTTTAGGTACGACTATCTCTCCGGTAATCCACGGCTCAGCAATGCTTTCAATCTGCGCTGGATCTGGAAGACTGCTGGCTGATTTGATATCAAGCTCATCGCCGTTTGTCATCGATACATGATAGTCAGTGCTGGGGTTTGTCACAATCAAATTAAGGTTATACTCGCGCTCTAGTCGCTCTCGGACAATGTCCATGTGGAGTAATCCTAAAAATCCTACTCGGACTCCAAAACCAAGCACTGGTGAATTTTCAGGCTCAAACTGCAAAGCAGAATCGCTCAGTGCTAGTTTTTCAATCGCATCTTTAAGCTCGCCGTAAAATTCGTTACTCTCTGGGAACACTCCAGCATATACAAACGGCTTAACCTCTTTATATCCCGGCAACGACTCGGTCGCTGGATTAGCTAGCAGTGTCACTGTGTCTCCTACTTTTGCTTCGCGTGTCGACTTAAGGTTGGTAACGATGTAGCCAATCTCTCCACAATGAAGAGCCTCATCAGAACTCATAACGGGGTTCAAATGACCAACTTCAAGCGCAATACCTGATTTGCCTGTGCCGATCATTTTAATGTCCTCCCCCTTCTTGAGGGCGCCGTCGACGATTCGCACATACAAAATTACCCCACGATACTCATCGTAATAACTATCAAAAATCAAAGCGCGTGTCGTCGTATCGCCCTTACTGATGGGCGCGGGAACATCATCAATAACCTTCTCCAAGACTGTCTCGACACCCTCACCAGTTTTTGCAGATATGTGCAGAATGTCTTCAGGTTTGCAGCCAAGTAAACTGACAACTTCGGCCGTTACTTTTAGTACATCTGCAGCAGGAAGATCGATTTTATTAAGAACCGGGATTATTGCAAGATCTGCTGCAAGCGCCAGATAGACATTGGCTAAGGTCTGCGCCTGTATGCCTTGTGATGCATCGACGACTAAAACTGCACCTTCGCAGGCTTCGAGGCTCCGCGATACCTCATAGCTAAAATCAACGTGTCCTGGTGTATCTATTAGATTCAGCTGATACCCTTTGTGATCCATTCGAACCGGGGCCAACTTAATTGTGATTCCCTTCTCTCGCTCAAGGTCCATTTTGTCGAGTAGTTGCGACTTCATGTCTCGCATCTGCACCGTACCAGTCATCTCAAGCAAGCGGTCAGCCAGCGTCGACTTACCATGATCAATATGGGCAATAATACAGAAGTTCCTGATTTTTTCTTGGGTGCTCATCGTAGTCTCACTTAATCTTTAGGTCGTAATATCTCTAGTATACTACGATGGTATGTCTAAAACACCATATCTGATAGCAGAAGTAAAAACGATCTCACCCTTTGGATACAAATCACAGACAAGTTGGCGAGATCTTCTTGACATTGCAATAGTGCACGGCGATATGATCTCCGTGCACACTGATGCACGGTGGGGCGGGTCATTTGATCTAATCAAACAAACTAGACGGTACACTGACAAGCCGATACTCGCCAAAGGTGTTCACGCGTCTGATCAAGACGTCATGCAAGCCCTGGGTTGTGGCGCAAATTATGTACTTGTTGTCGGACGAATCCCAGCTCAAGAACTCCTTAGTCGTTGCCTCATCGAGCCCACATCGCTTGATCAACTGAGCGAGTTTAGTACGGTACTGCCATTAGCTCAGCGGATTGTATGGAACAGCCGTGATCTATCCACTGGAGAAACTCGGTCAAATAACGAGTTTGAGTCTGCAAGAACTTTGTGGAACGGGTGGCTCTGTCAGGCAAGCAATATTACGCGCCCGACTGACGTGTGACCCGGTGCCGATGCAATACTTATTGGGCAAAATCTTGAGAACTTTGTATTGCTACTGTAACCGAATTGGTTTAAACAACACAGAGCGTGCTTTGCTAATAATAGGTTGCACCTCCTCAAGCCGAAATAGCCAGGATAGACCGATATAAACTAAAGCTGTAATGAGTCCTAATAAGCCAACTTTTGACATCAGAGTGAAGAATCCTCTATCTTGCGCACCAAGCTCCAAAAATTCACGGCGCAACACCCAAGTTATCCAAAACGTTATACCAAAAGCTGAAATCATTCGCCACATTGCACCCATAAATGGCCTGTCGATGATATGCGGGAATCGTTTCTGCAGTATAACCGTCAATACAATTGTCTCAACCATAGCACCGACAACCTGCGCTAATGGCAAACCAATCAAACCAAAGTTTTGTGGCTGTGACCACCAAATTGCTAATCCAATCGACAAACTTACCGCAAGTATCGATACGTACAAGGGTGTCTTTGTGTCTTGTTGTGCATAAAAACAGCGAGACAAGACATGGTACAGTGCTCGGAACATAATAACCCAGGCAAATATACCCACCAACGCTGCAATTTGCGCGTTACCATCACGCACGATAATTCTCACTAAATAACCTCTCAGCAAGAAGGTCACCGTGATAGCGGGTAGTGCAAACCACACGACAAGTCGTAGTAATTTGGCAACATCTTTTTTAAATAAATCAGGCCGTCCTTGTGCCAATCGCTCTGTTAACTTTGGGTACGCTGCGGTTGAGAGCGCTACACCGATCAACGTAATTGGCACATTATGAAGTATGTACGCGTAGCTATAGGCACCAATTGATGCCACGCTGATTCTTGAGGCCAAGTTGATGTCAACGATAGTCTGAAAATAGTCCATACCTTGGTCGAGCGAGCGAGCGGGGAGGATCCGTAACACCTTGCGAAACCCTTTGTTCTTCCAGAATATTTTTGGTTTGTAGCTCACGCCCAAACCCGCCAACCCAACAAAGCTCACCGCGAGCTGCATGATTGATCCAATCACGACACCGACCGCCACTCCCATGATCCCCATATTAAATCCGCTGGCTGGCGCAAATACGACTATACCTAAAATGATACTGAAGTTGTAAAAGATTGGCGCAAGCGAGACAAAAAAGAACCTTCCAACTGCTTGTTGTATCGACGTAAAGACAGTACTAATCTAGAATAGGAGCGGATTAATGGCCACGATGCGCATCATCGAGACTGCTAAAAATGCCGCCTGTTCATTCTGCTCGTACAGGCCTGGAGCAACGACATATCTCACTAGTGGATCAGCAAATATAATGATCAATATACTAGTGACAAAAGTTACGAGTGCAAATGAGTTAAGAATACTGGAGCTGAGCTCCCAGGCAGACTTTTTGTTGCCTTTGAGATATCGCTCATTAAAAACCGGGATGAATGTAACGGCTAGTGCACCTGATGTCAGAACAAAAAACATAAAGTCCGGTACAGTAAACGCTACTTTGTAAGCCGCAACCTCAGGGCTTGTTGCACCAAAACCGCCGGCTAAAAATAACTCTCTAAGCAAGCCAAGTAACAGGGCAACAAAACTTGAGGCTGCAAGTAGTGTAGCCGCAACACCGAAGCTAGCTTTTTGATTTGCGCGTACGAGGAATTTTTTAACCATAATTTTCTTCTACAAGTATACGCACCTTCATCAAGTAGCGCCAGCGTTGTTTATAACAAGCTCAGGGAGATTTATTTTAAAACGACACTACTTGGAGCAACAGCACCCTTAAGAGAGTCGCGTGCCTCTTTTTCGTCCAGTGTCTCGTGTTCGAGTAGTTGATCCTTAATGTTTTCAAGCGCTTTCATGTTAGCTCTAATGATCTTCTCGCTACGATCTGTCGCCTCAGTAATGAGAGCTTCAACTTCCTGATCGATTAGTTCTGCGGTCTTCTCGGAGTACGGCTTGCTGTGCACCATACGGTCTAACATCATGCCACCCTCATCCTCGTGGAACACTTGATCGCGTAATTTTTTACCCATACCCTGCTCAACCACCATCTCACGAGCTAACTGCGCAGCTTTACCCAGATCATCACCGCCGCCAGTTGTTACCCAATCCGGTCCGTAAATTATCTTCTCAGCAACACGTCCACCAACTGTACGTACAAGCACATCTTTAAACTCATTGATTGATCGATAACTCTTATCCTCTTCGTCCAAGAACCATGTCACACCACCAGCACCACCGCGCGGAATAATTGTCACCTTATGAAGTCCGCCTGAGTTTGGCAAACAAAAACCAGCAAGTGCATGACCGCCTTCGTGGTAGGCTGTCATCTCGCGCTCTTTCTTTCCCATCAACTTATTCTTGCGCTCTGGACCGATCAAGATACGCTCGAACGCCTCATCAACATCTTTTGCATTAATTATCTTACGATTATTACGAGCCGCTACGATTGCTGACTCATTTGTTAAGTTAGATAAATCCGCTCCAGCCATACCGGTTGTTTTTTTAGATAATGACTTAATATTGACCGTTTTATCAACCGGCTTTTCCTTAAAGTGAACCTCCAAAATCGCTTCGCGATCTTTTCTATCAGGTAACGGAATCGAGACTCGTCGATCAAAACGACCTGGTCTCAAAAGCGCCGGATCAAGCACATCTGCACGGTTGGTCGCCGCTATAACAATCACATTTACGCCAGTCTCAAAACCATCCATCTCTACCAATATTTGGTTGAGCGTTTGTTCACGCTCATCGTGTCCACCACCCATACCAGAACCACGACGTCGGCCTACCGCATCAATCTCATCGATAAAGATAATACATGGTGAGTTCTTTTTTGCCTTTGCAAACAGGTCACGTACGCGAGAGGCACCAACGCCAACAAACATCTCGACAAACTCTGATCCAGAGATACTAAAGAACGGTACGCCAGCTTCTCCGGCTACCGCTTTGGCCATCATTGTTTTACCAGTACCTGGGCTACCGACGAGCAGCACTCCTCTTGGTATCTTGGCGCCAACACTCTCAAACTTTTTTGGGAACTTTAAAAACTCAACAACCTCTTGGAGGTCTTGTTTAGCCTCTTGGTTACCAGCAACGTCGCTAAAGACTACCTTTGACTTTTCATTACCAGCAATACGAGCCTTGCTTTTACCGAAACTCATAGCCTGGTTGTTTTGACCTTGTGCTTGGCGCATCATAAACATAAAGAATCCAAGAATTAAAATTGCTGGGATCAGCAATTGTGCCAAGCCCCATATAACGTCACCACTGCCAGAAGGTGGCTTCACGGTCAGGTTAGCTTTTACGGGGTCGATCTTTTGGTCATTAGTAAGTTCGATACCACTCGGATACGTGATCTCAAACTTATCTCCGGTAACATCCTCTCCGTCAACCTTGCGAGTAATCTCGTCTTTTAGTGTAACTTTTAGTGTGTCGCCAGTTTGCTCGGTTGTGGCTATTTTATTGTCGTTCATCTGTTGCACAAAGTCCGAGTAAGTCAGTACATCTTTTGTATACTCTGGTGTTTGCAAACTTGATGATCCAAAAAATAGTGCGGCTATGAGTACAATTACGATTACGAAGCCTACGGTCTTGAGTGTGTTCTTGCGATTCGGGGTCTTTTTTGGCGCTTTTGCGTCCATCGGCTTTCTCCTTTTTATACCTAGTTACAGTAGCACACCACTAGTACTTTTTAAACTCTATATGCCTCTGGGTGCTCACGATTTGAAGCGTTTTACTCACGTCTAAAACTTTGCCTGGACGAGCTGTTTTTGCAAAGTGAATCACTCGCGTGATGTGCTGACTGGTTGGATGCCAATCATCATCAAGCTCTGACAGTGTTCGATGCACTATGGCGCTGCTGACTTCATTTGGCCAATTAAGGATTATATACCGCGAAAAGATATAAGAGCAGTTGTCTACTTTGTGCCTATCGATAACAGCATCAAGCTCACGATCTATCTCTTGCTTAACCTGCTTAATCTGGTCGATGTGGTGCAATAATTTTGTAGTGAAGGTTGCATCCTCCTGTACGACCAATGGTATAACTGTGTGGCGGATATAGTTTCTGAGATAGGTTTGATCAGAGTTTGTATTGTCTTCAACCCAGTGCAAACTATGACGTTTAGCATAATCTGTAAGATCCGTTTTAGTTATGTGCAGAAGTGGCCGCGTAAGCTCATCTGATGAACCGAGACTACTGAGCCCTCGCCAACCGGTACCACGGGTAATGTTAATAATCGCCGTCTCAATAACGTCGTCTTCATGGTGCGCAAGTATGATACTTGGTGCACTATACTTTTTGCGACTTTTTTGCAAAAAATTGTACCGCTCTTTACGTGCCGTATCCTCGCTTGCGCCTGCACCGAGTCTGGCTGAACCTAACTCAAATTGGAGGTTGTACTGTTTTGCAAGTTGCTCAACAAACGCTGCGTCTTCGCTCGACTCATCTCGTATTCCATGGTCAAAATGTGCTACCACAAACTCAGCATCAACATCAAAGTCCAGCTCATTATTTACAAGCATATCAAGCAGTACAACCGAATCTACCCCGCCACTGACCGCCACAATATACTTCATGGTATATATTTTAGCAGGTGTCACCAACTAATAATCTGATAGCTTTACACCAACCCAAATACCAACCAGCCCACCGACAAAGCCACCGAGCAGACTCCACCCCGAGAGCGAGCCAGCGCCAAGCAGTACTGGTACGTACCCTCCAAGCACACCGCCAACACTAACCATTAACATGATCACTTTTTTATCCATGATCATAATTATAGCAAGTCTCGCTACGCGGCTGGAGTTAACCCAGCCGTTTCTTCAAGTCCGTGCATTATGTTAAATACCTGCACAGCTTGACTCGCTGCACCTTTTCTTAAATTATCTATGCTACTGTGCACGGTAACGTACCCGTTGTCAGCAACAGCCCCTATCACACATAGGTCACTGCCTGCAGCACTTCTAAATGTTACCTGCTCCTCACTGTCTGTAATCTGTACGAATGGCGCGTCTCGGTATCTGTCACTGAGCACACTAAGAACAGTATCGGTTGATATCCCAACGTGTGACAACTCTGCTTTTGTTGCAACCAGCATGCCGCGGAATGTATCAACTGTCATTGGATTAAAGTTAATTTCATGCCTGTTTGTAAACTGCTGCATCTCACCAACGTGTCTGTGTTGATGACCGATACTGTAGGGAATCACATTACCCTCTTGATTCTCGGGCACTGGTTTTTTGCCTCGACCGCTCCGACCAGATTGTGCGTCGACAATAAGCCTTGCGTCGTACGCCAGTAATCCCGCTTCTATCAAAGGACGAACTCCGAGTAGGGTTGCTGTGGGGTAGCAACCAGCAACGGCAACAACATCTGACCCAGCAATTTGATCTCGGTTATACTCAGGAAGTCCATATGGTACCGGTAATAGTTCTGGTGCGGGGTGAGCATCAGGATACCATCGCTCGTATTCCTGAGCACTAGGAAAACGTAGATCGCCAGACAGGTCAACTACTTTTGCTCCACATTTTGCAAGTGAACCTGCAATTTTACCAGAGACACCGTGGGGCAAAGCTAAAAATACTACTTCTATAGCATCTAGATCACTCGGCAACTCACGACCAACGGTAGTAATCTCACCGACATTAGGGTGCTTGTTCAAAATACCTACAAGCTCCTCACCGGCATGCCCAGTCGAACCCCACACAGCTACATTTATTTCACTCATGCGTTTAGTATGATTCAACTCACCGCTTTGAGGCAAGCATATGCAGTACTCGAAGCGAGACTCTAAGCCCTATCTTATATATTGCAACAGCGACTTTGAGTCTACTTAGCATCTTGAGCCACAGAACCAAGTCAAGCTGCAAATACCACGCAAAAACCCCACAGATGTGGGGTGTTCACGTGGTAGCAGCGACTGGAATTGAACCAGTGACCTCAGGCTTATGAGTCCTGCGCTCTAACCAACTGAGCTACGCTGCCTCGTCGGCGTGAGCTTCAAGCTCAAAGCCGACGAGGAAAACAAGTTTCACTCTTACGGCTTGAGAGCTCTTCGCTCCGCCTCCTCTCAAATGTAAAAAGTCGCTATGCTTTGTTCTTACATTTGTTGTTTTTGAAAGTTATGTGCTCTCAACAAAAAAGATCGTATGATGAAATTAATCAAAATACGATCTTAATGGTAGCAGATTTTCCCTGTTAGGGGTAGGCCTGCTGGTCTTTTGGCCAAAAGAGGTCCTAGCTAAGATGGTATATATTTCACTACTATCTTTTTAGGTTTGCTCATATCGGGCAACTCCTTCTTTTGGTTTTGTTAATGTTTTTGTTGTTTGCAAAGGTAAACCTTTTATACAACATCTTTATACTAGCATAAGCATTGTATTTTGTCAATAGCTTTACCTTCTCTCTGTGGACAGAGGTATGTTTAGCGCGTATAGTTGATATATAAGCATAAGCAAAATAGATATCTATGTTTCATATTCATTATACAAAATCCAAGATTAACGCACCACACTGGGATAACCTGTTTTTAAGTCAGTCCCCCAGTAAGCGGGTGGTGCACAAATCTCATACGACATCGTACGACCGCCATGAACTGGCATCGAGCATATATCGTGCCTGTATGAAATCATTTGGGTATGCAGGTGAAGCAGAAAAAACTGCAGTCGAGGTGTGTGAACATGTTGAACGGTGGCTAGCAGATAAAGAGGAGGTTACCAAGGCCGATATCAGCCGGCAGGCAGCACGAGCCCTCCAACTGTTTAACCCACGTGGGGCTCATGAGTTTGCCCCAGTCAAAGAGTACGCCGTAACCGAGGATTCTTATGGCTTCATACGATTATGATGTAATTGTTATTGGTAGTGGCGCGGGTGGGAGTGTAGCAGCTAGCCAGATCGCTAAAAGCGGCAAAACGGTTGCCATCGTGGAAGCTGGTGCACTTGGTGGGCAAGTCTTAAATCACAGCTGCATCCCGACCAAAGCACTACTCCAAGCAGCATCAGTCTATGAAGCGGCAAAACGTGGGGCAACATTTGGCATTCGCGCCAGCACCATCGGCTACAACTATCCAAGCGTTCGTGCATGGAAGGATACTGTGCTCAGAGCAACCAAAAAGTCATACTCTAACGAGCACTACCAAGAGCAAGGAATTGGTATCATTGGTGGACGGGCATACTTTATTGATCCACACACAATCTCAGTCGGCAAAGCACGTTTTACTGCTAAACAATTTATTGTCGCTACTGGTTCTGAGTTGGTATTACCTGAGATTGCTGGCCTTAGCACCGCCGGCTTTGTCACCCACAAGGAAGCGCTCGATCTAAGCCGACCACCAAAACACCTGGCTATTATTGGCGGTGGTGAGTCAGGTGTAGAGTTTGCGCAACTGTTTGCTATTTTTGGAAGCAAAGTTACCCTCATCGAGAAGTCACCACGACTAATTAATCACGAGATTCCAAACGCCTCATCGCTGCTTGCAAAACGTTTTAATAAAGAGTACGGTATGAATATTTTAACCGATACTTCGGTTCAATCCGTATCAAGTATTGGTTTAAAAAAGAAGCTACAACTACAGCGGAAAGGCAAAAATGCTCAACTAACCGTTGATGAGATCATGCTTGCAACAGGCAAACGTGCAGTTATCGATATTGGACTTGATAATGCCGGAGTGCAGTATTCACAAAGTCAGATTCATACCAACAAGTTCCAGCATACGAGCGCCAAGCACATCTTTGCAGTTGGCGACTGCTCTGGGCCATACAACTACACGCACACAGCCGCCTACCAGGGACAAGTTGTGGCGCACAACATTGTCCATCCGAGAAGTCCGGTTGCCGCCCAGTACCACGCTATCCCGAGAGTACTCTTTACCAATCCACAAATTGCATCAACCGGTGCTAGCGAGGCACAACTAAAGAGTGGCGGCACCCCATACGACTCTGCTACTGTACCGCTATCTGTAGTTGCCGCGTCTGCAACCACAGGTTACAAGGACGGTTTCATCACCGTGCAATCTAACAGAACAACTGGTGTACTCCTTGGCGGCACTATTGTTTGTCCGCAAGCTAGCGAGCTTATATCGGAGCTAAGTCTTGCTGTGCAATATCATATGACAGCTCAACAAGTCGCACACACCGTTCACCCTTTTGGCACATGGTCTGAGCTTTTACGCGTCGCCTGCGCTAAACTTGCTAAAAAAGGATAATGCTAAGGTTAAACCTGACGCTGTGCGCGTTATAAACCACCGACTACACACTTGCAACTAGACTTTTAACTTGCTTATGCTCGCAATATTTTGAGATCTGTTTTATAATGAGTCCACGCAGTCAGTACGTGTATGGATCGTTAGTTTCTCTCGGTACCCTAGTTACGTTACATGGTCGAACTGCTCATTAAAAGTAAAGGATACATACACAAAATATGGCATATCGACTATTTGTTGGTGGCTTACCATTTAGCACTACAAGTGAAGAACTCGAAGAGTTGTTCGCAGCGCATGGTAAAGTCACGTCAGCTCGTGTTATCACTGATCGTGAGACTCAACGCTCAAAGGGCTTCGGCTTTGTAGAGTTTGAGAACGACGATGAGGGTAAAGCAGCTGAAAAAGCCCTCAATGGATCTGACCTTGGTGGCCGTTCTCTAACGGTTAACGAGGCTAAACCCCAAGAGGATCGTCCTCGTCGTGATAACAACGGCGGTGGCAACGGTGGCGGATCATTCCGTCAACGTAGCTGGTAATTTATTACCACACCTAAAATAACCCGCTTCGGCGGGTTTTTTAGTACCTAAATATAGTACCGAATCAATCAGCTAGTCGCACAAAATAGCGAGTACCAACTAGAACCAGACATACATGGTAAATGACTGCCATCTTAATCTCGGCGAATGTTGCAGCCTCATTAGTAGCGATAAACCATGTCATGGCCAACAGAAAGAAGATCAACTCAGCTCCTGCAAA
>Ga0115567_10000265_pt1 | contig 52882 bp, 48 predicted proteins | sample COGITO_mtgs_1204_2_FD_88679 | JGI IMG/M metagenome (GOLD analysis project Ga0115567, IMG submission 88679) | Pelagic marine microbial communities from North Sea - COGITO_mtgs_120412 | ecosystem: Environmental > Aquatic > Marine > Epipelagic | place: Germany:Helgoland, sampling site Kabeltonne...
AACAACCAAGCTGCAACAAAGGCATCAGATGCATTAAGTTCAGGATTTACCCACATGCCGCGGCCCGATAAAAACACAGTCACAGTAGCAATGCCCTGCTCTTTCAGTGAGGTTAATAAAGCTAAATCAGCATCGGGTTTGTAATCTAAATCAGTCACATCACCTTGAAACTCGGCGTAAGGTTGCTCGCCAAAAACCACTATGGCGACATCAGGTTTTGTTTCGAAATTTCCGTTTTCACTCAACTCAACTTGGCCGCCCGCTTTTAACACTGCTTTTTCAATGCCTTGATAAATAGACTCACCGTTAGGAAAATCTGAATTTTTATTGCCTGTACCTTGCCAAGTTAAGGTCCAACCACCCGATTGCTGACCTATATTGTTGGCTCCGCCACCAGCAACCAACACCTTTGAATTGGCAGCTAAAGGTAACAACTGATTATTATTTTTGAGTAACACCAAAGATTTACGTACCGCTTCTCTGGCAACAGCTTTATGCTCCTTAGAGCCTAATAACTCGAACTTACCAGCAAAGGGACGCTTAGAAGGTAACCCTGCTGTAAATAATCCACTGCGTAATTTAACCCGCAAAATACGCGACACCGCTTCATCTAAACGCGCCATGCTGATTTCGCCGGATTTCACTTGGTTAAGAGTGTTTTTATATAAACCTTTCCAGCTATCAGGCGCCATAAACATATCAAGGCCTGCATTAAACGCTTGTGGACAAGATACATTGCTACAACCTTCAACTTGCCCATGACCGTTCCAGTCACCGACTACAATGCCATCAAACCCAAAACGGTCCACCAAAATATCATTTAACATTTCACGGCTGCCATGCATCTTTCGGCCATGCCAGCTATTAAAAGACGCCATCACTACCAAAGCACCATGCTGGATTGCAGGAGGATAACCGGCACCGTGAATGTCACGCATTATCGCCTCGCTAACAAAGGTATCACCTTGATCCTTGCCATCTTTAGTACCACCGTCACCTAAATAATGTTTTACGTTGGCCAGCAAATGATTGTTAGCAAGAAAACTCTCGCTATTTACTTTTCCCTGAATGCCTTCAACCATAGGCCCAGCGTAACTGCGACTATCTCTGGATTTTCTGAATAGCTCTCATAGGTACGTCCCCACTTATCATTTCGCACCACGGCTAAAGTGGGTGCGAAGGTCCAATCTAATCCAACCACTAGTATTTCTTTTGCGGTAATTTCGCCAATTTTGTGTATCAACTCTGGGTCATTAGCCGCCCCCAAACCAATGTTATGGGGAAAAATAGTCGCACCCACCACATTATTATTACCATGCACAGCATCGATACCCCATAACAACGGAATACCCACGCCACCATCACTGGTGTCTATCGACGCTTGATAAAACTCATCTGCCAGCTTCAGCCATTCCTGTGGTGCTGCGCGATTATCATTATTAGGCCCGCTGTTGCCACCGTTTAATACCGAGCCCAAATTGTATTCTCTAGCCTCATCAGGCGTAACGGAACCTATATCACCTTGAATAACTTGACCTACTTTTTCTTCAACAGTCATCTTTGCCAAAATTTCTGCAATTTTTGCTTCTTGCTCTGGAGAACGTTTTATAGGAGAAGCTTGTTTAGGCCAATTTTCGGGGGTAACAGTTATAGCCGTAATTTTTTCAGCAAAAACAGGTTTAAGCTTTTCGCTTGTTTGCTCTGTACTTGTATCTGAGCATGCGATTAAGACAGCTAATAGCGGCAAAAGTAATGCTGTAGGTGTGAGTATCTGCTTATATTTAATATTTATCATTGACAAAAAATGGCCTTATTCTTCTATTTCTGGAAACGTTTTCATAAAAGTAAACAACTGCACACCATTAATCAATAAAAACCGACAACTGTATAGCTATTACCCATAAAAAATGGCCTCAATTGAGGCCATTTTTTATGGGTAATAGCTTTCTATTTAAAGACAATGCTACTCATCATGCATGTTGAACTAGTCGTTCGTTAGGAACAATTTTTCTATAGCTTAAATTCTACCTTTAAGTTCAGCAACGATTGGTGAGGCATCTAAACCATTTTCTGATGCCCAGTCAATCACCGTTTTGCCGTCTTTCTCAGGAGCACTTAAGTCACCTTTTGACATTTTCTTAACCATCAAGGTGCCTGTTTCAATTGCATTGCTGAGCATAGCGGTGCGGATAAGACTATTACCACCACAGGATATGCCTTGATAATAATCTTTAAGCTTAAGTTTAAAATCAGATTCAACACGTTTCATTTTTTTACGAAGTTCACCTTTATCGTCCGCTTTAACGATAGTGCAGATATTTTGTAACGCTTCGGTTACATCAGCTTGGGCATTTCCCACAGTGAATAAAGAGATAGTAGCGATGGCGATGGTAGTTTTAACTAATTTCAACATGGTCAAGTCCTCAGGGTTATTTTTAAATAAAAGGTTAAGCTGGTTTTGTTTCGATGTTGCGCATTTAATAGCAGTTTGAGTATTTAAAAAACCTGTAAGGTGATACTTAGGTATGAGAAGTGATAACTTGATTTTGGCTCATTTCAACTAAGCGACTATAAGTGCGGCGAAATTCAAATATCAGTGCACCTTCTAGATAAAGCTCTGCTATTGGCACATCACTGCTTAAATACAGCTTAACGTTTTGATCATATAACTCATCGATTAGGCTGATAAAACGTCGAGCCATGTCATCAGTCACCCCATAGGATAAAATGCGTTCACCGGCGGCGGTGGCATGGTTGTCACCTATGCCATCTTCGGTTCCGCGGGCCTTAATCCATCCTCGTACTTGGCCACCTAGTTGCGGTACACCACTTAACATCACAGTATTAAAACTAGTGGCAATCTCCATATAATCGAGTTGTGAACGTGGGCCCTCACATAAATCGTAAAAATCGAACCATACGATTGAGTTTGGAATATTGATGTCAGTGGCGCGGACCACTCTGATGTCTCGGTGACAGATTTCTATGCTCGAAGTGTTGATTTTTACTGGGTTAGTTGCCTGGATTAGATCAGCAAAAATGGCGTTAAAATCCATATCTACTGTATTGCCCATATATTTGGATGCTGCGATAAACATGCTGTCACTTTGTTCTGCATATAATTGATGTAAGCGATGATCTTGCTCACCATCAAGATGCACACTATGGGTATGTTGTTGTAGCAGGGCAATACAGGGCAAAAATTTATGGCGGGCTAAACCATTTTCATATAAGCGCTCGATGGGACTATTTGACGTAGAGACTAAGACTACCCCTTGCTTAAACAACCATTCAAACAAACCTGCCAATATCATGGCATCACCAATATCGGCGACAAAAAACTCGTCAAAACACAAAATATCGCATTCTTTAGCCAGATCTTTAGCAATACGCACCAAGGGATCTTGATGACCTGCTTGCTCTTTAAGGGCATGATGAATGCGTGCCATAAAACGATGAAAGTGTAATCTCAGTTTACCTTTTTGTGGCAAACAATCATAAAACAAGTCCATCAAAAATGTTTTACCGCGGCCCACGTCACCCCACAAATAAAGTCCTTTAATAGACTGAGGTGAATCTATATTTTGCTGACGTAATTTCACAAACAGCTCATCCAGAGCCTGTATTGCTTGTAGTTGTGAGGGATCATCCACAAGCTTACTGCCCAATTGTGATTGATATACAGCAAGGGGGGAATTAGATGTTAGTGTATGGTTTAACCCATCAGGCATATAAAATATTTTCAACAAAAGATTGAATGTAGACAAGAACTCTAACTATTTTTCACGCCGCAGCCAAATCTAATTTGTACTTAACCTTAGCGTTATATTGAGTAACACTGTCAAGGCTACAATCAAATAAAAACCCCCAGATAAATGGAACGCCAGCCCAGTACTCTTAGTTATTCTAACTTTCAACAGGCAAGTCGGTCGCTTAGCTTTTTTCACAACGCCCTTGCCCAGGGGATTTATTTTTGATCTGTATCTGTAACAGTAAAATTCTCTACAACCCCATCTTTACCCACTCCTGTGCATCCCAAATGATCATCACAGGCTAGGCTCCAAATATTATTTTCACTGAGCATAGTCCACGATTTTGATCCTTGTTGCCACAAACTTACACCTAGGGGATTCGCAATCAACACCTTGATTTTATTGTCTTTGATAATGACATCCGAACCATAAACTGCGCCTTTTAATGGCACTTCTGGTAGGGCGCTCCAGTCTTTTGTCTGTAGATTATAGCGCTGCGCTGCGGCAGGCTTTTGTGGCTCTTTTAAGCTACCGCCAAAGATGTAAAGCCATTCTGTAGCTTGTTGCACACTAAACACACCAGCCGCTTCTCCTCCCAAAAAAGGAGTATCAAGATTTTGCCAACTTTTTTCCCCATTCAGGCCATTTTTGATGAGCACACGGGGAGTAAGCGCATTACCGGTGCCAATATAAATATTGTTGTCCTGACCTTGGTTTAAGCAAGTACCGCTTGAGGCAAAACCGCCCTCACCCGCTTGCGCTTCAAGTGTTAGCTTTTGTCTTTCCCAGTGGCGACCACCATCAACCGTGGCCAATATAAACAAGCCATTTTCATCAGAATCACCATATAACCAGCCCTGTTGATCGTTAACAAAATGCATGCAATCGTAAAAAGTGGTGGCCCCTGTACCTTTAATTTGTAGTTGCCAATTTTTTCCATCATCGGTACGGTAAATTCGCGAGTTATCACCTTCACCGGCACTCATTACAATAAGTCCACCGTTATCCAATAATTGAATATCTCTAAACTGCAAACCAAGACTATTCTCAGGCCCTGTAACCTTGCTCCAATGCTGGCCATTATCAGTACTTTGCCAAATACCACCATTAGTGCCGCTTGCCACAATATGTTCACCAATACGATGAACGGCTTGAAAACTCACCTTAGGATCAAGCACCTGTACTGAGCCAGCTAATGTCGTAAAGCTAAGCATAATGCCAAGAATGAAAGAAATTGATTTGGTCATCACCACTACACTTTTTATGTTTATTTTCTTTAGGCTAACATGCCATTTTATAAAGAAAAAACTAAACCTTAGCTTCGATTCCTATTGTATCCATTGTAAATAGTTATTAGAAAGCACTTGGAAAAGCTAAGGCTTTTTACCTGACCTAGGCTCAAGGCTCGCCAATTATCGACTCAAATAACCATGTTAACGTGATCTCTTTTAGGCGTTTTTAAACGACCTATGTAAAATACTGTATTTGAGTAACACTATTTTTGCAGACAAAAAAATTTACGTTTTATCTGCACGGCAATGTGAAAATTGGATTTTGGAGCAGTAAGAGGAAAATGGCTAAAAAGCAACGAACGCTTAATAAGGGTTCAAAGGGGCAAAATCGCAAAGGCAGTGAAGTCTTTATTGTAAAATACGCCAGTAAACCAGACGTATTACAACTGGATTCTGGGCTGATGTATCGTATTTTGGAAGATGCCCAAGGTCCAACACCCACTATGCAAAATGAGGTAGTAGTCAATCAACGTATCTTGAATTTTGATGGCAGTGTGATTGCCGATACTTATAAAAGCGGATTTACCGATCGTTTTACCCTTAAAGAGGCCATTCTTGGGTTACAAGAAGGCTTGCAACTGATGCCATTAGGTAGTCGTTATGAATTTGTGATCCCCCCAGAACTTGCATGGGGGAAACGCGGAGTAGGCAATAAAATTGGCCCCAATGCGCTTATGGTATTTGATATTAGACTTCTGGAAATAATATAAAGCGACGCTGGTTGCCATAAGGTTAACACCACCCTGTATATGCCAATTTATAAAAATATGAGCATTTAACTGGTGATGATTGAGGGACTCGAAATGCAGGAAATCCACTCAAACCAATCGGTCTAGTGATAGACCCATTTAGCACTAGCTAGAATGAGTCTTTACCGACTCTAAGCAATCAAAAAAATGTAAAAAAATAGCAGCTATTTGGCACAACCGCTAGATTGCGGATCCGTTTTCTTAGCCACCCAATTCAGCATGTTTTTCAATAAAAGCAAGGCTTCCTTAGTCTCATAGGTTTCATTACGATGCCCCATAGCCGTGAAAACCGAGCGCGCCTGACTGTCACCAAAACATCGGGCCCAAATAATAGGGTGATCTGAAGTTTTCGGCCCCATGCGTAAGTCAGAAACATCGCCATAAACCGTATTTACCGGGCTATAAGTGCTTTCATCCAAGCCCGCTAGAACAATAAAATCATCCCTTGGCGGCCCGTCAAAGGTGTACCACTCATCAACCGCCATAAAATCACTTGGAACACCTGCCATAACCGGATGGCTCGGATTCAAGACCTCAACCCGCGCCTCTTGAAATTGTGGTGCGGCAGGATGGCTCACAAAAGTCGCGCCCAATAGTTGATTGTGATAAAAATCCCAGTCCTGATGTGACGCATCGCCCGCACCATGAATTAAAACACTACCATTACCCTTAGACTGCCACTTGGCAAAAGCCGCTTCTTCTTCTGGCGTCAACGAATCGCCCGTCATGTTGTTAAACACCACCACATCAAAACGCGCTAAGTCCTTATCATTAAAAATGCCACTATGTTCAGTAGTGAAATAACCATGCCCCATTTCCTTTGCGACCTTCATAATCGCCAGAGTTGCACCAGCAATGCCTTCTTCATGACGCCAATCGCGGGTCTCGGAAAAAATCAAAATAGAAGGTGTGGGAACAAAATCATAATAGCGACTAGTTGTTGTTACTTTTTCACCAATAACAGTCACAGTCCCTTTAGCATCTGAGACTAACGGCGCAGGCACTTGTGAGGAACAAGCGGCGAAAAAAACAAAGGGTAGGACATATAATAATTTCATCAAAAAATGGCTCCACTAAATTATATTTAGAATAAGTATAAAGCCGTTAACGCGCAGGTTGCAATCAATCCAGCACAATAGTTTAAGTAGTCAGAAATACTATTAAAAGGAGCCGAATTTTACCAAATAAAATAACAGAAAAACTCAAAAAAACGCTTGATAAAAGCGATGGAAATGGCGTGACAAAATATCGTTAACTAAATCCTGCAAATCCATTAGGCGGCGATCCCTTTTTAATTTAAAAGCCGCGCACTCATTTTTCGCATACCGACAAAAATAGGTTGTGAGATAAAGGTTGGAAAATCGTCGGGTTGTGACTTTTCCAACGTTTCGATGACAGTTTGTGTTTTAGATGACATCACTTCCAGTATGTTTTTCATTGCCTTTTCGCTGAACCCTACCTCTTTTGCAGTGGCAATGAAGTGTTTGGGCAAGATCATGTTGCATTGGAACTTACGCTTTTTCTTTCCCTTGAAAGACATTGCGAGTGTTAAATCTTTCTCATGTAATCCCTTTTTACTGATCAGCGGGTAGGCTGATAAAATATCGTACAGAGGGGTGAGACGATATTGGTTATCAGGCCTGATAAATATAGAAAAGTTTTTCGCGTGCCCGTCTGTTGCGCCCAACAACCAGAATAGTACTTGCGCCCCCATAAAGGTCGTACGGTCTTCCAGAGGCATCTGCGATCCCAGTAGTTCTTTCATTATCTGCTTGATCCCGGGGCCACCATCTGATTCATATTTTTTTTGCAGGCGACACGCCAACCACTTGACAGAAATCTTCTTGTGGCTGTCTGACGATCCATGAACTATCTGCTGAAAATCGCCGGTCAAATCGTTAACGGCTAAGGCCTTCACACCGTTTGGTGCGATGATTTTACAATCAGCCACATCAAACCCGTAGGCGCGAGCTATATGTAAACACAGAAACTCATTTTCGACACTATGGGTCATATCGATAATACGGTCGTGAGAGCGTATTTCACCAATTGCCAGCTTGATACTATGGGTAGTGGGCGTTGCTTGCTGGGGATAGTTGGAGCCCTAGGATGAATAACACCACCGTGCACTACGGAAATTGAAACATCGAGAAAAATTAATCTGAGTGTCCTGTTAAACAGTTAAGCATCTTGCGACTCCATTTATTCTTTAACAGAGTGGATATTCTGTCCGTAGCAATTTACTAGCTAAATCGACAGTTCGCCGAATGGTTACACTCAATATATCGGAAAATAGTTATTCTTACTATTACAAAAGATAACACTCTAATCACTTGAAAAATAAAGATAAAAACAAAAAAATGAAAATAAAAATCAGACTGATTTAATCTCTTTATTATCCTTAAGTCGTATAGACGGAATTAAGAAAACTATCTATAACATAGTAGGCATAAATAGCTTGAATCTAGTTTAAGTGGAGAAATCGATGTTTTTTAAGAAAAACACGCTGGAATTGCAAGATTCTATTAACAAATCACTGGCATTGACCGCAATGGTCAACTCCATTGAAAATAATGTTGCGACCATATCTTTTACTCCTGATGGGAACGTACTGTCAGCTAATCAGGGGTTTCTGGACTTAATGGGTTACAGACTAGAGGAAGTGATGGGACAGCATCACCAAATGTTTTGCGATAAAGACTTTGTTAACTTACCAGAATACAAAGATTTTTGGCGAAAACTGGCTTTAAAACAAAAACAAGCTGGCAGCTTTTTAAGGTTTAAGAAAAATGGTCAGTCGGTATGGCTTGAAGCCACTTATTTTCCAATAATTGATCAAGAAGGTAAATTAATTCAAATATATAAAATTGCTTCGGATGTAAGTGAACAAACAAATAGGGTCAGGGATTTAAACAGTATTAGTCAAGCCTTAGATCGCTCCATGGCAAGCATTACATTTACCCCCAATGGCGAGATTATAACCGCCAACAAGAATTTTTTGGCCGTTATAGGTTACAGTCTCTCAGATATTGTAGGCAAGCATCATAGAATGTTTTGCAGTGATACCTTCTATGCAGAAAACCCCGATTTTTGGCAACAACTCGCTCGCGGCGAGTTTAAGTCAGGACAATTCGAAAGACGCAATGCTAAAGGCGAAATAATCTGGTTGGAAGCATCTTACAATCCAATATTTGACGATAAGGGAAAGGTAGAAAAGGTGATTAAGTTTGCCAGTGACATTACAGCCAGCGAAGAGCGAAATAGAGCCATCACCCAAGCTGCGGAATTATCTTTTTCTACAGCGGAAGAGACCGCACAAATTGCTATAAATGGAGCTGAATTACTAGCAAAATCCGTAAAAGACTCTAATGGTATTGTCGAACAGGTAACTAAAACCAATGCACTTTTAGATCGTTTAAATGAGCAATCAAAAAATATTGCAGCCATCGTTTCTACTATAAAAGGGATTGCAGACCAGACCAATCTCCTTGCTCTCAACGCTGCCATTGAAGCAGCCAGAGCGGGAGAGCAGGGAAGAGGTTTTGCTGTGGTAGCCGACGAAGTGAGATCATTAGCGGCGAGAACCAGTCAATCGACAGTTGAAATTGAACAGGTGGTACAAGCGAATGAGGGCTTAACGTTTACCGTGACCGAACATATGGGCATGGTAAAAACGAGCGCCGAACTGAATAATAACCAAATCATGCAAGTCGCTTCGGTAATATCCGAGATACAAGAAGGTGCAGAAAACGTATCTAAATCAGTTTCAGTATTGCTCTAGATTGCGCTTCAAAGACTTAATAAAAGGGGTTACAGAATAAAAAGGGTCAGCTTCGGTGAAAATCAGCGTCGTTGATGCTTTTAAGCTCTTGACTCAAAGTTAGCCAACTATTACTTCAATTTAGTAGGGCAATCGCCATGCGGACATCGCGCGGGATGGCGGTAAGCGTCAGCCCATGTTTTAACATTATTAAAAAACTAAAAGCACGCTTCACGCCATCATCTCTGATGGTTTTTGACTTGAATCATTTCAAACCAGTTACTCTTTTTTTTACAGCAAAAAAATAGAGTAACCAGAAAAATGCCGCAGCTACTACGATAAGTTTTTAACCGCAAAAAATGGCTTGATCTTTGGGTGAAACAGGAAAATTTAGAAGCACAGCTTCGCCCAGTTGAACAGCTCGACAAGCGATCGCCATGGACGGCGGAAGGTAGAACAATGCAGGAGCAATTGTCGAGAAGTCGAGCTTGGGTGCTGATCATCATGGATGTGTGATTGACTAAGTTAAAATGTATACATCTGGTGAGTGTATGTAGTTGCTATTTTTTGCCGAAACTTTAAAGGCGGAAGAGCAGTGGCTGCGCCACTAAAGTACAAACGAGCCAAGTCATTCGATAATTGTGCACCCACCTTACTTGATGTAAATCTATGCTAAGTGCAGCTAATCACCTAGAATGAGTGTTACTTGAATCAAATCACATTAGAGAGATCGTATGAATAATAACAAAGAACAACTACTTGCTTTACAAAAAGAGTTCGCCAATCGTATTGTTAAAATTGATAAGGATTTTCAGAGCCGCCTAACCAGCGCGAAATTCTCTGAACAGGCTATTGACCACCAAAATGATGATGTGCTTTTGAATTTAAAAAATGAAGCACAGCAAGAATTAGAACAAATAAACCATGCGTTGTTGAAAATAGAACAGGACGTCTACGGCACCTGTGAAAAATGCCATAGTGCAATCAGTATTGAACGTTTGGATGCGATCCCATTTACTGCATACTGTAAAAACTGTGCGGCTTGAGTGATCTTTCCTCAGTCAGCGCATGCTTTTTTCTCTTTATAAAAACAAGAGCACGCTCTGCGCCATCGCCCATGATGGTTTTTGACTCGAATCCTTTTAGCCAGATACTCTTTTTATTAAGTGCGTCCAGCGCGGCTGGCGCATCCAGGCTTTTCCTGAAGCATTGGATAACTATATTTCAGAAGACAATCCCCTTCGAGTTATTGACATCTTTATTGATACTCTCGACTTACTCAAACTGGGGGTTGAAGGCGTAAACGCCAAAGAAAAAGGTCGTCCAGGTTGTCATCCCTCAACAATGTACAAGCCGTACTTTAAAAAGCAAAACGCTAAAGCTGCGAGCAAAGAAAGCAACACCGAAGAATAGCGTTTGAAGCGCCCAAAAACCAAGCGCAGGTTGTTTTTGTAGGACAAAGCACAACAATTAACAAACATACTTGTTATTACATGTTGTATACCACGCTACATTTAGTTATTGTTATCTTTAACAAGGTTTTACCCAAACACAGAGTGAATTATGCCTACAGATTACAATGTTGAAAGATTGCTAAAAAACTATGAGGTGCAAACATTTAGCGCCTTGTCTGAGCTTCAGCGTAAGCTTATTGTTGCAATGGATCAGCGTGAGACGCTAGGTGATATCCACCAGCTCGGTAAAATAGCGAAACAATACAAACAAACTAATAAATCGAGCAATGAAACGCTCGCCTTACTTAGTGGTGTGACTTCCAATACGATATCAACCATGTCCAGTGACCCGACCAACTCAAAGGTATCCACTGTCCTTGCACTACTGGATGCCATGGGCATGACACTGACTATTTCACGTAAATCTGCTGATGAGTAATATAAGCCGACAAGGGCGTGTCTTTGCCAATGGCAAGCTGGCAGGCCTATTAACTGAATACAAAGAAACAACCGGCGCACAAAAGTATACGTTTGAGTATGACGCTGCTTACATCATTCAAGGTGGCACGCCTATAGGCTACCACTTCCCCTTAACGAATGAGCCTTATCTGTATGATGTGCTGCACCCATTTTTCAGCAACTTAGTCTCTGAGGGTTGGGTAAGAGTCTTTCAAGCAAGCAAAGCAAGATTAGATAAACGCGATGATTTTGGATTGCTACTGGCCAATGGCGGCGATCTGATTGGCGCAATATCAGTCCAGCCTGACAGCAAGGATATGCAGCAATGAGTCAACGACTGGGCACGATATCTTTAAGCCCAAAAGGAAATGAGTCGCCTTATAGCAGTTACTTCCTCAAAACCATGTTTGGTATTAGTCAACTTCCTAAGTATGGCCTTCGCGTGCAAGGTGACGCACAAAAGTTTAATGATTTAGCGCTTGAATACACAGAGGGCAATTCCGTGTCTGGTGCGCAAAAAAAATTATTCATGTCGCTGGTCGATGGGGTGCTGGTACCAGTTAAAAAAAACGGGCAATTCATTGTTAAACCCGCACCAGATGATTTTCCTCATCTACCCGAAAACGAACATTGTATTATGCAACTTGCCAAGGCTGTTGGCTTTGATGTTGCGCAAAATGCGCTTGTACCCTTTGAAAATGGTGAGTTGGCCTATTTGACCAAACGCTTTGACATACTAAAGGACGCAAAGCGTCTTTTCATCGAAGATGCGGCCAGTCTATGTTTGGTCGCCCCTGTCAATAAAGGCAGTGATGCATTGTCTTATGAAGACATGCTCAATACGCTGTTCACCGTTAGCGGTCAAAATCGTGGCGTTACATTAAATGGCTTTAGGCAAGTGCTATTCGCCTATATCGTGGGCAACAATGATTTACACCTAAAGAATCTCTCTTTATTTAGAAAGCCAAATTCACAGTCGCATTTCATGATAAATTTTACGCCTGTTTACGATGTGTTATCAGTCGCACCCTACCCTAAGTACTATGGTGATGACTTGTCGTTAAGTTTACTTAACAGTGAACTGGAAGCTGTGTTTTCTGAGGCATACGAACAGTACGGTTACTATACCGGCTATGACTTTATTAAATTTGGTCAGCAAATAGGACTGTCTAATTCCGCAACTAAAAAGCTAATCAAGCAGCTTTGTAGCGCAGTGGAGGGGGCATATGAATACATCATCAATGCATCGCAATGCCCTGATGATATGAAGCGCGTAATAAAATTACACATAGCAGAGAAGCTTGGGCGGTTGTCACGCCCATACCCTGTGAATTTGGTATAGGCTGTTCATCCGCAATCATGGCATCAATGGCTGGACAGATTACATGGACAGCCATCCTAACAACTTCTTGGATAAAAGAAATACCCCAAAATTACATGACCTACCCAAAATATAAAATCCAATAACCAGTTATCAAACGACACATTGATCAACTGTGACTTACGGGTATATTTAAACTCTTATTTAAAATCACGGATTGATCATGAGTCGCAACAACCCTTCACTTTTAAAAGCGTTTTCTTATTTACCTTGGTGGGTAAGTGTTATTGCGGGCATCAGTGTGTATGTTGGGCTTAAGTTTGTGTTTCCTAATTTGGAAATTAGCAATCTATACATATCATCGTTTGCGGCCGCAGCGCAAAACGTGGCTGGAATGCTTGCTAGTTTGTTTCTGATCCCAGCCATTTCGTCGATTTTTATGGGCAATAAACGCAAACAACTGATTAAGCAACAAAGCAGTATCGAAACACTTCGAGAAACCTCTTGGAGTGATTTTGAGGTGCTGGTTGGTGAGGCTTTTCGTCGAAAGGGGTTTGCTGTTCAAGAAAACATGGTGGGTGGTGCTGATGGGGGTATCGACCTTACGTTACGTAAAGACGGCAAATTGCATATAGTGCAATGCAAACGGTGGCGCAATTCTAAAGTAGGCGTGTCGATTGTGCGTGAAATGTTTGGTGTACTGCAGGCATCGAAAGCTGTGAGTGTTTATGTGGTCAGTTCGGGGCATTTTACCAAGGATGCAATTAAGTTCGCAAAAGGCCTGCCAATAGCGCTGATAAACGGCGAGCAGTTAACTAAATTGATTGCTGACGTGCAAACCACTAAGCCTTTGCAAACTGCAGTTAAACCAATCGATAAACCAACAGTTAAATCATCAAATATTAGCGCATGCCCAAAGTGTGCTTCGCCGATGGTGAAACGAATCGCTAAAAAAGGAGCGAACCTTGGTAATGGATTTTTGGGTTGTAGTGGTTTTCCCAAATGTAGGCACATTGAACAACTCTAGTTTCTGCAGACTTATAGCCGCAATTTTTAAAAATCCCAAATAACATACGATTTACCACCAAAAACACAGAGCGCTGCGCTACACAAAGAAAAGCAATGCTACAAGCTCATGCAAGATGAGCTAAAAAGTTGACATATCAACACTTATATATATTAAAACTGATATGTATTGGTTAAATATCAACCATCTGGTATTTTGCAATGACTCTTGAATTTGACAATATTTTTGAAGCAATAACTGAAGCTGAAGCATCGGAGCTTCAGACTCATTCCGATTTGATGATCGTGGTAAGAGATATCATTACGGATAACGAATGGTCTCAGGCTGACCCGGCTCAGCACATGGGGCTTACTCAGCCAAGAATAAGCGACTTAGTGAATGACCGCATTGAAAAGTTTAGTATTGATAAGCTGATGACTTGTTTGTATCGCGTTGGATACAGATTTAAACCTGCCTACCAGAACAAGCAACTTTCTATGACCGTTGAAACCGTGCACCAATAAAGAAAAATGCCACTGACATAGCGCTAGTGATTGACGCTAATTGGTCGAATAGGATTTAAGTTGTTCACTCAATATGCCAAGCAATCTAGACTCGTCAACTGATAGGTAGGAGGTGGGTCATGAACAACCAAGAATATTCAGCTTATTGTTATAGCCAATTGGTGCAGGTGTTTTCCAACACCCACAAAGGGCAACAAGACGATAAGTTAAAGTTTCGTGTTGAAGGATTGTTGCAAGCTGGGAAGTTACTTGGCTTTTTTAGCCGGGCCGATGCCGCAGAATTGATAAACAATGCGCATATTGAAGTGTTTGGCCAAACCATTGAAGAGCGTAAAAATCACAAAGAAAAGGTAAAAAAAGCACTGATTGATAACGACAGTGATTTTTTCAACATTCCGGCGTATGAGCGGCGTAAGTAGTTAGAAGGTTAAAAAGCGAAAGTCTATTTTTACTTGTCATTAGGGTTTTCATCTTGACTCCAACCGCCAAATACAAAAAAACCGCGACACACTGTGATTTTGGCAACTGTTTGATCGCTCGAGATTCACTCTTGCACATCCATGTGCAAGCCCCGTCGGGCGCCAGAGGCGGTGCAAATTGTTCCAGACAATTTGTGTGAAATACATCCATGTATTTCGTCGCTTCGCGACCATGCTGGAAAGCGCATGTCCAAATTTGCTCCTGACAAATTTGTCGAACTGGGAGTCCGAACCAAGTCATCGCTCTGCGCCAAATACAAAAAAACCCGCTTGATGCGGGTTCTTTTGTATTTGGCGGAGGGGGTGGGATTCGAACCCACGTTAGGTTTAACCCTAAACACACTTTCCAGGCGTGCGCCTTAAGCCACTCAGCCACCTCTCCAAAACTTTTAAAATCTTCGCTCTTTTGTAGTCTGTTGGCAACTTAAGTCGCTGCTACAAAAGAGGCGCGTATGTTAGGGAAAACCGCTTGGCTGCGCAAGTAATAACTGCAACCAAAGAGGTGATGCGGCGATTTATTAGTCAAATTCCCGCTAATAACATTCAAAAAACATCAGACTGACAACAAGTAGCCTGACAATTATCCTAGATTGCGCAGTAGAACTCGTGGAAAGAGTGGTAACCAATGGCGTGATTGGCGTAGAGGGGAAATTCGTAGTCACCTTATTGTTGATGAGAAATTTTCCCCATAATCAGGCGCATCAGTGGGTGCCGCTATTTCTCGTGGTTTAACAGCGGAATCTAGGATTATGGTAAGAGTATCTTACCGTTGATGACCATGATGCAGTCCATACCTGCATTTTGGGCTGCTTGACGGCCTATTTCGGTGTCTTCGAATACTACACACTCGTTTGGCTGTAAGCCCATATTTGTAGCGACTGTTATAAAGGTTTCGCCGTGGGGTTTGCCGTGCGTGACATCAGATGCGGTAACGACGGTTTCAAGACGTTCTAGCAAACCGGTATCGGTGAGCATTCGAATGGCGTTATTACGCTCTGATCCAGTACCTACACCCATTTTAAGCTTACCTTGATATCTTTGCATCACTTGGTAGGTATCTTCGATAATACTTGGGTTATCTTTAAGGTCGAGAAAGGCTAAGCGTTTTGTTTCTGTGACTTCGTCTGGGTCATGGCTTAAGCCATGTTTTTCGTTTAGTAGTTTAACAATATCCTTAGTGGGCACCCCGCCAAGGTTATGTATGTACTCACCATCGAAGGGATAAGCATATTTCTCACAGGTTTGTTGCCAAGCTAAGCCATGTGCACCCATTGAATCTATCAAGGTGCCATCCATATCGAACACTATGCCTTTGTAGCGGCTTAAATCGGGCATTACACACTCCTAATAATTAAAATACTAAAGAGGTTATGAGGGCTATAAATGAAAAAGCCAGCTAAGCTGGCTTTGAAGTTGTTGAATAGCCTAATAAACAAACTATTTAGGCGTTACCCGCCACTTGCATTTTTAACTCGGCTGAAAAGTCGAGCATGCGATTTAACGGTATTAATGCTCGTTGCCGTAAGGCTTCATCTACAAAAATTTCGTGGCCGCTGGTATCTGTGAGTGATTGGTGAATCGCTTTTAGGCCGTTCATAGCCATCCATGGGCAGTGGGCGCAGCTTTTGCAGGTTGCGCCGTTGCCGGCAGTGGGCGCTTCCAATAATATTTTACCCGGTGCAGCTTGCTGCATTTTGTAAAAAATACCCCGATCGGTAGCCACAATAAAATGACTATTGGGCAAAGTTTTAGCTGCATTGATCAACTGAGTAGTGGAGCCAACGGCATCAGCCAAAGCAACCACACTGGCAGGCGATTCTGGATGCACTAAAACCGCAGCCTCGGGATAAAGGTGTTTCATATCCAACAGCGCTTTAGCCGAGAACTCGTCATGCACAATACATTCACCTTGCCACATCAACATATCAGCGCCGGTCTGTTTGGCTATATAGGCACCTAAATGGCGATCCGGTGCCCAGATTATTTTTTCGCCCAATGAATCTAAATGTTCAACGATTTCTAAGGCAATACTTGAGGTGACAACCCAATCAGCACGGGCTTTTACCGCAGCTGAGGTATTGGCGTACACCACTACTGTGTGATCAGGATGGGCATCACAAAAGGCTGAGAATTGATCCACAGGACAACCAATATCAAGTGAACATGTCGCTTCTAAGGTTGGCATTAATACGGTTTTTTCAGGACTCAGTATTTTAGCGGTTTCACCCATAAATTTAACACCCGCCACAATTAAGGTGTCGGCCTCACAGTCGCGACCAAAGCGCGCCATTTCGAGTGAATCTGAAATACAGCCGCCAGTTTCTTCGGCTAAGGCTTGGATTTCGGGATCGGTATAATAGTGGGCTATCAACATGGCATTTTTTTGCTTAAGCAGTGTTTTGATGTCCTGCACATATTTTTGCTGTTGCTCGTAACTTAAAGCAACGGGCTTGGCTGGAAAAGGGTACTCAATAGTTTTTACTGGAAATAGCTGAGACATAGTCTAAATGTAATAACGGGGAATAAAAATGGTTCAAGTAGTATACCATTTTGTTTTTCAAATGACATATTAGCACGTTAAAAATTAGTCAGTGAATTGCCAGAAGATGATATGTACTGCTGATACTTAGCTCGCCAAAATTGGCTTTCTGATAGATTATTGGATTGTTCGTACAACTGCGCAAAATTAATATGTGCCGATGGTTGATTAGGTGTTGTTTGTAATTGCCTTTGCCACGCGGTTAGGTAATGAACGGGAATAAAGGCCGTATCGTGATATTCCATAAACGTGAGTTGCTTTGATGCTTTAAACGCTTGGCTAGGATGATTATCACAAGTGCGTGCGGTAAATAATTGGGTGCTATTTTGCATGCCGATTGACTGCCAATAATGTCTATCCACTTCTGCTTGTTCTACTTGTTTAAACACAATATTGGGGGCGTCGACGCCAGCACACACTCGTTTTGCGAGCTCTTTACTAAGTGGATATTCGTCAATAAAGCCTGAAAAGTGGGCTAACTCGTGAATAAACACATCGTAGGTGTCCTTGCGATCAAGAAACATAATGCCATTGTGAACATTGGCTTTGCCTTTGTTAGCAAACATCACTAAATGGGTAAAAGGTACGTTTTTAAGTTTTTTGGCTAGTGATAGTAGTTGGCAGCCTAAGCGGCCGCTTTGTTGCCAATTTTCATTGCAGGAAAGATCAATTGGATCAAACCAAGTCACGTCATAGATACAAATAGATAAGGAACTTAAACGTGGGTCTTGTGCAAAACGTGATCTAAAGTATTCAGCTTGAGGTAGGGATCCAATATCTGGGGTCACAAATAACAGTTTTTGTTTACAATCATTAGGCAAAATCGTTAATTGCTGCATAAAGTCAGCGTTGTGATTTTTATTGAAGGCAGTAGCGTGATACTGATACAGGCTAACTAAAGATTGAAGGTCCTCATTTAGATTTTTTGCCCCTAGTAACGAAAATGCCTGAGCCGATTGTTGATACTTTTTATCTCGCCATAATGCTAATCCATCAGCCAGCTGTTGTTCAGCTACTTTAGTGGGCAGTTGCTTAGAAGCAGACACTATTGGTGCAGGAGAAACTTCAACTGAGTGGTGTTCAACTATTAACCAAATAGGCACTAGCACACAAGCTAGGGCTATTCCCCATTTGGTCATGACAGTCATTTTTATTGGGTTTGTAGTTCGTTTGTCGCGGTTTTATTAGCTTCATCACGCAATAAGTTGAGTTCTAGACGAGCATAGCGGTGTTCAACATACTCAAATACGTTAGTACTCAAAGCAAGTTTAAAGTAGTTTGACGCAATACCTCTGTTGTCTCTTGCAGAATGATACTTACCTAAATAAAAATAGGCTTCACATAATCTATCGGTCAATTGTTGCTGACTGGTAACCCCCTTAATCAAGGCATTTAGAAGTTCACTCTCGGTGCTTTTTCCAAGATATAAATCCACCAACTGAGTCGCCCAGTTGCTCTCATCTAAATTTTTACGTTGGGCTGCTAGTTGAATCATTGCCTGTGGTTTATCTATTTCGCTGGAAGCAAGATAATTCCAAAGAGCGCGATAGGGATCTGATGCGTTAATATTATAAAAGGTACCAAAATCACGCACTGCTAAATCTGGACGACCACCATAATACAAGGCGATCCCCCGATTTAAAAAAGCAAATTCCATATCTGGATTAATGTCTAAGGTGGCATCAAAGGCTTCATACGCTTGGATAAAGTCCATTTGCTGGGTGTAATGTACACCCATAGAATTATAAGCCTCAGCTAAATCAGGCTTTAATTGAATAGCCAGATTAAAATCGTATTGTGCTAACCCAGACAAACCTACGCTGTCATACAAGGTGCCACGCTGATGCAGCAGTTGTGCTCTTTGTTCATCTTCTAAGTCGGTATTCGCCAAAATATGACTATAGCGAGCAATGGCTAGTTGTGAGCGCTGATTCATAGGAGCGGGTTCGGCCAATAACAAATTGCCCATCTGCTGGTTACCCTGCATTGAACCGTTGTTGTTTGCACAACCGAATAAAAATGCGCTAACTAAAATGATGATGCTGAGATGTTTATGCATATGAATAGAGAAGTTTTACCTGAAAATAGATTGTTTATATGACTCTACCTTTGACCCTGAGGTTCACTACAACCCTTTAAAATAGTCAAAAAACAGTAAGAATTTATATGTAGTAGAGTCGCTTATTTCCCTGTAAAAGTAAAGTTGTCGCAGCGAAGGTGCTGTTAAAATGTGAATTAAACTTGAATCTGACGGCCAAAATAAAGCAAACTACGCGGCCGAGTTAAATTTGAAGTCTGATTTTTTATGACACTTGACCTAACAGCCGAACACAAAATGCTTTTGGCCCTCGCCAGTAAAGCACAAAAAAATGCTCACGCACCCTATTCTAATTTTCAGGTGGGAGCCGCCATTTTCGATGAAAACGCCCAACTACATGCCAGTTGTAACGTTGAAAATGCCGCCTATCCACTAGGTCAATGCGCCGAAGCTGGGGCGATTTCTGCTATGGTAGCCTCTGGTAGTAAACATATTAGACAAATTTTAATCGTCAGTCCTAACGAAAATTTTTGTCCCCCTTGTGGTGGCTGTCGTCAAAAAATCGCTGAGTTTGCCGATGCTCAAACAGAAGTACATTTAGCGACCCAAAATGGTGATCTTAAAACGGTAAAATTTGCAGAGTTGCTGCCTTTGGCCTTTGGGTTTGATAAATCATAGGTACTTTTACTTTCTAGTTTTGTTGCTTAAAAATGCCCGTGTGAAAGCTGAAAATAGCGTGGTATGACATTAATTTACCAATATGTAATAATAAATATGAGGTATTTTAATGAAGCAATCAGAACAGACAGAACGAAAAAAACAAACAAAACACGCCAAACCAAACTTACTTCTCGCCTTAACGCCTGTGGTATTAACCCTGCTTATTCTCGGAACCCAAATTTTCTATTTTGGAGTTTTTGAGCCACACATCCCCCTTGCCATCGGCTTGGCAATTACCAGCGTTGTTGGCATCAAACTCGGACTTAAATGGAAAGATATTGAGCAAGGCGCTTTTCACGTTATTCACGTAGCACTGCCCTCGGTATCAGTCTTAATAACGGTTGGCATGATCATCGGTGTATGGATTGCCAGTGGCACAGTACCCAGTATTATCTACTATGGTTTGAAAGTCCTTTCGCCTGAAATATTTCTGGCTGCTGGCATGGTTATTTGTGCGGTTGTGTCAGTTTCCCTTGGCACCAGCTGGGGCAGCGTGGGTACAGTCGGCTTAGCCTTAATGGGCATTGGTGAAGGGTTTGATATTCCTATGTACTGGACGGCTGGCGCGGTAGTTTCGGGAGCATTTTTTGGTGATAAAATTTCACCACTGTCTGACACCACTAATCTCGCACCCGCCGTAACTGGAACCGATGTTTTCTCCCATATCAAAAATATGATGCCAACGACCATTCCGGCTATGCTTATCGGCCTCACCGTATATTTGCTGGTTGGATTTTTTGTGATCGACACCCAAAGTGTTTCATTTGAAAAAATCGACGGCATCACCCAAGCCTTGGATGAAAACTTTAGTATTTCCCCTTGGGTATTATTGCCAGCTTTGATTGTTATGGCTTTGGCGATTAAGAAATATCCGCCTATTCCCTCCTTATTTGCCGGCGTTGTAGTCGGTGGCGCAACCGCAATGCTGGTTCAAGGCCAAAGCCTGCAATCTATTTTTGACTTCGCAAATAATGGTTACTCAATTGAAACCGGAATTGCAGAAATTGACAGCTTATTAAATCGCGGTGGTATTCAATCCATGATGTGGACCATTTCTTTGATATTAATCGCTCTGGGTTTTGGTGGCGCGTTAGAAAAAACCGGCTGTTTACAAGCCATAATTAATGCCATTAAAAGTAAGGTCAGTAGTTTTGCTGGCACCCAAACAGCAGCTATTGGCACCGCGTTTGCGACCAACTTAGTAGCCGGTGATCCCTACTTATCTATTGCCCTACCGGGGAGAATGTATGCACCGGTATACCGCGGCATGGGTTACTCAACGTTGAATTTATCCCGAGGCATTGAAGAAGGTGGGACCTTAATGTCACCCCTTATTCCATGGAACGCAGGTGGTGCTTTTGTCATTTCGGCTCTGGGTCTTGGCATTGCCGAAGGTAATTTAGAAAACCTTTTGTATATCCCACTTGCTTTTGCTTGTTGGACAGCCCCGGTAATTGGGGTTTTCTATGCATTCACCGGGTTTTTCTCACCTAAAGCCACAGACGAAGAAAAAGCGGGCTGGGCATCGTCTGGTGAAGCGATTGCTAAGTTTAACCCTGATGGTACAGCCATAGTCGAAGACGATAATGTGGATATCAACTCAGTTGAGAACGATGCTGTACAACAAAATTAAGCCGCTGATATTTATTTGTGGCTTATTTTTCCTTAACTCAACTATATCCATATCAGCTCAAAATAACGGATTCAGCAGGTTGTCGACATTCAGTCATTGACGACTTCGCATTCAGGGAAGCTCAGAGGAGTGCCATGCAAGGAGAAACCACCCAAAAATAAGGCGTCCCAGTTGTTCTGAAACGCACATTTTTGAGGTGGTATGGATAGATCTACATAGACATAGGTTTAAACGGTAAATCTCGATAACGTTTACCTGAGGCTGCGAATACTGCATTGGCTAAAGCAGGTGCAAATGGCCCTAAGCCTGGCTCTCCTAAGCCTGTGGGTTTATGCTCATTTTCCATGAAGTGTACGTTGACTTGAGGCATTTCGTTGATTCGAAGCACTGGGTAATTGTGAAAGTTTGAATTCACTACAGCGCCCTCTCTAAACACCACTTCGGTGCGTAAGGAAAGAGACATGCCCATCACTACTGCACCTTCCATTTGTGCGGTGGCACTATCGGTATTTAGCACTTGACCACAATCGACTACCGCATCCACTTCTAGCACTTTGATGTCATCACCGTTGACTTCGACTCGTACCGCCATAGCCACATAAGTGTTAAAACTATAATGTACGGCTATACCTAACCCTTGGTTGCTGGGCAGCTTGTCACGGTTAGCCCAATCAGACTTTGCAGCGGCCATTGCCAGCACACCTTTTGAGCGGTCAACTTGCTCGGCTTGTTCGGCATTTTTGTTGTTGTCGTAAATGCTATTTAATAGGCTAAGGGTATCTTTGTTGGTTTTGTGAGCCACTTCATCGGCAGCACTACCAAAGGCAAAACCATAAAATATGGCATATACCGCGCGGTACCAACCAATACGAGTGTGGGCTTTTGCCTCGCCAGTTTCGCTGCGATAGTTGGCTATACCGAAAGGGTGATTATCCACATCAGCTAAATTGTTTGCCGGTGCTCTGTCCAGTGATGAGTCAAACAATGACGCAATAGCGGGGAATGCTGCACGGTGTAACCAGCCTGTGACGTTTCCATCTTTATCTACCGCAGCTTCAATGTGCTGTGCATTAATCGAATGATAATAACCAGTGCGCATATCTTCTTCTCGCGACCAAATAAGTTGCACGGGTGCATTAACGGCCTGAGACAATACTGCGGCTTCGTGTACATAATCGCATTTAAATTTACGCCCAAATGCCCCACCCGCCATAGTCACATTGACGAATATATCTTTAGGTTCACGTTTTAAATATTGCCCTAATACTTTTTGAATATCTGCTGGGCTTTGGGTGGCCGCCCACACTTCACAGCTATCTTTTTGTACCCAAACCACTGACGCATTAGGCTCCATAGGTGAGTGAGACAGATGCCCGCCTGTGTAGGTAGCTTTCACCACGTGTTCGGCTTCTGCAAAGGCTTTAGTAATATCTCCGCGCTCGGCAGCAAGCTGAGCTGGGCTTTCTACATTTTTAACTAGCTGTGCTTTGTAGGCCTTAGTGTCGTAACTTTGATGCTCACCTAGGTCCCATTCTATTTTTAACTTTTTAAGGGCTTGTTGCGCAGTCCAAGTATTGTCTGCCACTACTGCTACGCCACCTAGTGATCCAAAAGGTACTTCAAATCTTGGGATTTCGATGACATCAATTACCCCTTTGACTTGCATGGCGGCGGTTTTATCGACACTTTTTAGCTTGCCACCCATAACAGGACAATGAGTGATAGCCGCATATTTTAACCCAGGCATTTTGGTATCTACGCCATAGGTTAATTTACCCACCACTATGTCGCCTTGATTGTGCCTAGCGATGTCTTTACCTATATATTTGTAATCTTTCTTTTCTTTTAAAGTAACGCTAGCAGGCACTGGCTGATTGGCTGCAAGGCTGGCTAGTTCACCATAACCGAGTTTTTGTTGATTATTTTTGTTGATGACAAAGTGGTTATCAGCCATACAATCTTGTGCTGGAACACCCCAGACTTTGGCTGCGGCTGCCACTAACATCACTTTGGCAGCGGCCCCTGCTTCACGCATGGGAATATACATAGTACGAATACTGGCCGAGCCCCCTGTGGCTTGAGAGCCGTATTTTTCTTCGTTGCCTTCACCTTGTTTAATACTCACTCGCGACCAATCAGCTTCGAGTTCGTCGGCTACCGCTGCGGGTAATGCGGTGCTAATTCCTTGACCCATTTCACAGCGGCCACAGTAAATCAAGGTGTCGCCGTTGTCGGCGATATGAATAAACGCATTGGGATTAAAGGTGCTATCTTCCCCCATTTTAAATCCGGCAATAGTGGTTTGAGGTAAACTTATGCCCAGCACTAAACCACCAGCAGCTAATCCCGATTGTTTAAGGAATTTGCGACGACTTTCGTTTGAAATTGTCATATTAAGCCTCTTTATACATTTCGGCAGCGGCATCGGATACCGCTTGTTTGATCCGCTGGTAAGTACCACAACGGCAGATATTACCTTGCATGGCATTGTCGATATCGTCACTACTTGGCGTTTTGTTGGTGGCTAAAAAGCTGGCTGCGTTCATAATTTGACCCGCCTGACAGTAACCACATTGCGGCACTTTATTGGCTAACCAAGCTTTTTGCAGCGGATGATCGCCGTTTTCTGACAAGCCTTCAATGGTGGTAATGGTTTTACCCGCCACAGCCGATACCGGCATGACGCATGAACGTGTTGCCTCGCCATCGATATGCACAGTACAAGCACCGCATAAGCCCATACCACAACCGAACTTAGTGCCAGTTAGCTCTAGTTTATCCCGTAAAAACCATAACAAAGGCATATCACCCTCTACATCGATAGGATAACTTTTGTCGTTAATTTTGATACTTTGACTCATCACACTCTCCGCTTAACTGGTCTGTAGGCTGAATCGCTGTTCTGGATCTGCCTGTTATGTTTACGCTGTTATCCACACCTTCTTTTAGTCTTGGATAGCCAGCGTTGAATTTTAGGTGGCGTTATTGGTTTCGTTTTCTCAATTTTTCAATCACTATGCAAAGCATCAATGGGATTAAGTTGCGAAGCTTTGATGGCCGGATACACACCAAAACCAATGCCTACCGCCATACAAATCGTCAATGACAACACAATAGCCATGATTGACCAACTGACCGCCCAACCAGAATAAAAGCCTATAACTTCGGATAGTATCAACCCAAAAGCAATACCTAATAAACCGCCTAATACTGAAATAGTGAAACTTTCAGCGATAAACTGCATTTTTATATTTTTTTGGGTGGCACCCACAGCGCGCAACAAACCAATTTCTTTGGTTCGCTCAAGCACGTTGGCTAACATAATATTCATAATGCCTATGCCACCGACCAATAAAGAAATACCCGCCACACAGGCCATAACGATATTGAATATTTGCTGCGTTTGTTTTTGTTGTGCCAATAAAGCAGCGGGGATAACCAACTGATAATCGTCCGCTTCCCCATGGCGTAACTTAAACAGATGTGATACTGCTTTTGCTGCGACAATAGGGTCGATTCCCTCTGAAATTTTTAATTTAACCAAATCTAATTCACTGGCCAACGCCGGACTACTGAGTTTTTTGATACTGGTGCTAAGTGGCACAAAAATACGGGCACTGTCGCCGCCAATCTTCACGCCTTGAAACTCATCTTTATCAAAAAATGGATTGTTCAATACACCTACTACTTCTAGCCACAAATGGTTCACTTTTAGGTATTGCCCGACTGCCTCGCCACCTTGAAATAATTGTTCGGCTGCGCTGGCACCAATAACCGCGACCTGAGCCACATTTTTATCATCTTGCTCAGTTAATAAACGCCCCTGTTGAACTTGCATATTTGACAATCTGAAATGGCTATCACTGACCCCTACTACCTTTAAATCGGCGCTGCCTAAATCGCTGTATACAGATTGGGTTTTGATATGCCTTTGTGCGCTGTAATCTTCAACAAAAGGTAAGGTTTGCCTTGCGGCATCCACATCTGCCATGGTTAAACCCAAGGATTCTTGACGTATTTCATTAAGCTCATCATCAGCAAATTGTTTGGCTTCAATGATCAAGTTTCTAAGTCCCATAGAATCAATCATTTTTAAGGCCTGACGCTCTGCACCTTCACCAATATTAAGCATGGCGATAACCGCGCCAACACCAAATATCATACCTAACAGGGTTAATAGTGTACGTAATTTGTGCGCGCCCATCTCAGCCAGTGCGTCTAACACTAAGGGCATAAAACTATTATTCATCAGTACTCCGGGACACGTCATCTGGGACACTCAAAGCGATAGTGTCACCCTTTGTCAAACCTTCAACAATCTCAACAAAATATAGATTTTTGTCAGCGGTAGTAACTGGGCGTCGGCTGAAATTCATCCCTTGTTTTAAATACACATAATTTTCGCTTTTTTCGTTGAAAATGGCCTGCAATGGAATAACAATTTTAGTTTGTGTCTGGGTTACACTTACGTTGGCAGATACCTTGGAGCCGGGCTGTAAGGTGGAAGATTGTTCATCGAGTGAGACTGTCAACTCAAAATATTTAGTGGGATTACCGCGTTTAACGGTGCGCGAGAACCCAGAAACAGACAGCACCTCACCACTTAGGTTTTTATCTGGATAGGCGTCCAAGGTCAGGTTCACTTTCTGGCCTACCTTTAAATCTATGGCATTTTTATCTAATACATATAACTTAGCCTGCATTTTTTCTAAGTTAGGAATTTTGGCAATAGTGCTACCCGGAAAAACAGTTTGCCCAATGCTAGCCTTATCGCCGCGCCAGTTTTGTTCGTATACCAACATACCATCGTATGGGGCTAACACCTCTAACTGTGCCAGTGCTGACTGATGCTGTTGAAATTTAGCTTGATGCCCCCCTTTACGAATATCCAACACGGCTAAAGCGCTTTGATTTCGGTCATCAATACTACTTTCTTTCCACTCAATAAACTCTTCCTTAGCCCCGAGATAATCTCGATTTGACAAGGTGTTAATAATTTCAATTTTGGAATAAAGCCTTAGGTCATCTATGGCAAAGGTATCCACAAACTTAAATTCTTTACCCACTAATATTTTTTCAGAATCCAACTCGTTCTGTTGCTGACTTTCTTCGGCATTTTGCTGGCGCATATCCAAATCTAACAACAACATTTCCAATTCTTCTTCACGACTATCAAGTAGCAGTTGCTCTGCATCAAAACGTGCCACTACTTGGCCTTTAGTTACCCAACTATTTTCCTCTGCTAACCATTCTATTGTCATGGGGCTACGACCAGGCGTGTTTATTCGCTCCGCTTGGGCGGCCTCTAATTCACCCACTGCAGGAATAATCACAGAAAAATCTTGTTGCTGCACTTGGTATAAAGGCACAGTTGATTGTGGTGGCTCACCGCAGGCCCCTAAAAGTAACAGGTTGAAACCCAGCAAAATCCCCTTATTCATGAATCCACCACCTCAATTTTTGCTTTCATGCCAGGGCGCATCACATCAGGCCTTGATTTACCGAGTTCGATTTGGGCATCAAATATCACTTTAGGATTGTTGGCTGACTTGGGATAAAATGCATGGCCTAATTTGGTGATAGTACCCATGTAAGACATTTCAGGATAGGCTTCAAAAATAACTCTTACTGCTTGCCCTTGTTTGAGCTTGGCTTTGTCTGGCTCGGCAAACTCAGCTTTTAATGCTACGGCATCAAGTGATGGTAATTGCATTAAGCTTCGCCCCATGTAGACCGTTTCACCCACTGCCGCTTTTTCGCCGTTGCCATCTTCTTGGTACATCACCAAGCCATCTTTAGGTGCTTTTACACTGAGTTTAACAATTTCTTGTTGAATTCTATTGACCCTGCTTTGCATTATTTTGATTTTGCCTGCGGACACTTTTACGTTAAGTAGCATGGCCTTGTTATGGTGAGCTAATTTTTGTTTAGCTTGAGCTAGCCCTTCAGTTTGATAACGAAAATCGGCCTGTTGTTTTAGGCGTTCAATATTTGAGCTGGATTCATCTACTATTTCGGCTTTGCGCTTAGCTTTTTTGTATTCCATTTCAGCTGCTGCAAGCTTTAATATTAAATCTTGCGCGGTGGCTTCGTCTTTTAACTTGTCACTTTCTGCTTTTTTTATCTCTGCTTCGAGCTTACTTTGCCTGCCAATTAAATCATTTTTTATTCGCTGCCCATCAAACACTAAGATGACTTCGCCTTTCTTGACAAGTTTGTTTTCGGCTGCCATTTTTTGAATTTTATATTGCCACATGCGGGATATATTAGGCGGACCTATAGTGGCATTTTTTAGCGAAATCAGCTCCGCAGAGGCTGTCACTTGAGCTGGTATTACAGGCTCTTTTACCGCCACTTGTTTGTCTTGGCAAGCCACAAATAAAACACTGCTCACACCCAGAATAACGATTGAAATATAAGGCAGGGTTCTCATAATGGAAGCACCTTGTTTGTATTAGTCTGTAACGCTAGATTGGCATGATTTAACTGCACCCGTACACTCATGCCCGGAAAAACAGCTTGTTTAAGTGGTTCAACAAAACCTAATTCAACTCGGTAATAGGCGCTGTCACTCCATTGGCTTTTTTGTTCTGCCTGACTCGATACCGACATCACCTTGCCAGTGTATGATTGATTGGGATATGCATCTAGGGTCAATACAAAGGTACTTTGCTGTAAATCAATACGGGCAGCGTCTATTTCATGCAGCCATGCAGAGACTTGGTAGGTTGAGGCGGCTTGCACAGTCAACACCTCCCAACTGGATTGGATGTTCATGCCAATTGCTACTTTTTGCGCCATCCATTGATGCATGGCATGGGTAACTGGCCCGGTAACTTTGGCTTTTACACTGAGTTTTTCTAGCTGGCTGCGTTGATAAACAATTTGTTCTTGTAACTTAAGAATTTCGATGTTTTTTTTGTCTAATTCTACCTGCTGCTCTTCTAATTTCAGTTTGTAGTTTTCTTTAGCCTTAATTTTAGTGGTCAGGGCTTTTTCATATTCAATAACACTTTTACCTTTTTCGTAGGCGCTAATTTTACCGTCTGGTACTGACGCTTCGATCCGTGTTTTTTCAACCATAATATTGGCTAATTTTAATGCTCCATAAGCCTCAAGTACTGCTTGCCCTTTATCCATTTCTAATTTCAATAATTCTAACGCATCGGTTTCACGTTTCTCCTCGTTTACTTCTAACTGAGATTCAATGCCTCCTGAATCAAATACCACCACCAAGTCTCCCTCTTTGACAATGCTGCCCTCATCCGCCATCCATTGGATTTGCACTTGCCAGCGATTAGTTTTTGGTGCGGTGACTAAATGGTATTCTGATGAGGTGATGATACCGGTAAGTAGAGTGACCTCAGCATTAGCTTTTGCATGATTTGTCACCAGCAAAACAGTGCAAACGAGTAGATTTTTAAATAACATAAATTCTATTAACCTTTCGCGATTAAGGGTTTTTGCTGGCCTATACCGGTATCTTGCATGACTTGTCCATCACGCATTGTGATCACTCTTTGGGCATAAGTGGCAATATCATCTTCGTGGGTGACCATGACTATGGTTTGGCCTTGTTGATGTAAATCAGTTAATAACGCCATGATTTCTACCGAGGTTTTACTGTCTAAATTTCCTGTGGGTTCGTCTGCTAGTACCACTGTGGGTCGGTTGATAAGCGCCCGCGCGATAGCCACACGTTGCCGCTGACCACCAGACATTTCAAAAGGTTTGTGAGTTTTACGATGCCCTAGCCCTACTTTATCTAAAAGCGCATGAGCACGCTCGTTCGCTTCTTCTTCTGATACATTGCTAAAACGCAAAGGCAACTTCACATTACCGATGGCATCCAATTTGGGTAACAAGTGGAAGGTTTGAAAGATAAAACCGATATGTTGGTTGCGAATAGCCGACAGGGTGTCATCGTCCATGGTCGCCACATCTTTGTTATCCAAAAAATATTGGCCGTTATTGGGCGTGTCTAAACAACCCAAAATATTCATTAAGGTAGATTTACCTGAGCCTGAGCTACCCATAAAGGCAACAAATTCATTTTGTTGAATGGTTAATGAGATGTCTGTAAGCGCATGAACTATTTCAGATCCATTAGCAAAGGATTTGGCAATATTACGAAGTTCGAGCATGTTAATTAAACTACAATGGCGTTGTATCAGTACAGTAACTTGCCATTAGGTTTCTGGCAACGATTCGAGCTGATGTCATATAGTGAATCAGCAGGTTAACTGTTTCAAAATGTGTAATAACCACTAATGATGGGCCACCATGGTTGAAACCTTGCATGATGGCCCTGCTACTATCAAAATAAAACCTAGTGTTATTAGTTATTTGACCAAGCGTTAAGATTAACCGAACCACCGGATCCAATTAGCTCGATACCAAATATTTGATAATACCAATTGCCGATGTAGGGATATTTTTCATGTTTATATTCTTGAGGATTCTTCCACATTTGAAAATGTTGACCCACATTTATCTCACCACTGTCACGCTGATTATTGTAATCCCTCACCGCCCAATATTGTGTGAAGTTTGTCGAATCTGTTCCATAAGCATGAGGCTTGTCGGTGCGCGTTGATACCCAATAGTTATACCAGGCTCCGTCTACGTTTTTACCGCCTAACCATCTTGCTCCGTCATCTTCTCCATCGTCGTTTTGGTGTTCTGGGTACCAGTCTTCGTATTTGTCGATGACATAATATTCGGCCATTCCATCGTAATTGTAGTTGTTGCTTTTTGTCCAACCATACAAAGCAAACACCACTTTTTGCCCTTGATTATCAGGGTTGTAATTATTAATTTGAAAATTCACTTTACGCCATTGACGACCGGTCTCCCAGCCTCGTCCCGACACGACGTTTTGTGAATTTCCATTCATGACGATGTAACTTGCAGTGTAACTAGTGGTGTAAAGATAAGTATTTGGGTCGTTATTCAATTCATAATGACTGGTAAAGTAACCCTGTTCGGTGTTGGGGTAACGTGCATCTGACACTTGAAAAGTCTCTGCCGCCTGTAAAGTGCTGAATGTTATGCAAAAGGTCGCGGCCAGAGTCATTGATTTAGCTAATTTTCCCCAAGCACTTAGGCTGGGTAATATACTTTTTCTCATAGTTTTCTCTTTAGTAGATCTCGTTATGTAAAAAGTTGGTGTAACACCAACATGCGTATACCCAAACAACCGATAACAATGCATTTTTAAGGTGAGCGCTTAAATTTGGGTACTTCGCCTTAGTATTCCCTTCTGTAAGCGGACGCCAAGTTAACCTGCCAGCAAACCGCTTAGTATTGTGTTATTAACTTTTTGAATTATTAAATTTACATATTGATTACATTTGGTTCGGCAAATAAGCTGATTGTTAACTGACTGCTTTTTAAGGGATATATGCTGTATGGGTAATTTTAGTGGCCCGTTCATAGCGACTATATTTTCAGATGTTGGATAGAAGAGCTCTGGTCAATTTAAATGGCACCTAAACCATATATTTTTATAGTCTTTACGGCCGTTTTTTAACTTATAATACGAAAGTAGCATAGCTATACTCTTTAAGATTGTTAGACTTATGGGTGAAAATTAAATCATTATCTGTTGCAAGTGTTATTGTATTAATTGACTTCAACCAAATAACTGTGAAGTATTTGGTTGTGACATAATATTATTAATCTGAATAAGGAATTTAAGGTCGATTGTTATGAAAACTGAAAAATACAATGTACCGCTACCACACCCCAGAGAAACTGAGCGTTTACATTCCTTACTGTCAACCCAACTTTTAGATTCTGATCCCTCCGGTCGCTTTGATACAATAACTGAGCTTGCATCAAACGTATTTAATGTCCCTGTTGCTTTAGTAACTTTAGTGGACGCCAATCGACAATGGTTTTTATCCAATTGTGGATTCGCGGGTCAAGAGACACACAGAGATGATGCGTTTTGCGCCCATGCTATCCATGAAAAAGAATTATTGGTTGTGGAAGATGCTAGCTCTCATCCTAACTTCAAGCATAATCCATTAGTGACTGGAGCACCGTATATTCGCTTCTATGCAGGCGCAGTGATCAGAGACGACAATGACTTGCCATTGGGAACACTGTGTATTATTGATATGAAACCACGCAAGGTGAGCGAACAAGAGCGTTTGTCTTTAATTTCCATGGCCAAGCTAATTAGACAGGAAATTTTTCAACCTGAAGACCTCTCACAACAACGGATACGCAGTAAACTTCAGTCTAACAAAGATCCCTTAACCAACGCCCTGTGGGGAAACGCTTTTTTTGAAGAAATACGTTATAGATTGTTAGGCCAGGCGGATAATTCTCAATATTATATGTTGTGTTTAGAGTTTACTAATATCGAATCTATTGATAGCCACTTTGGCCCGATTGTCGCTGATGAGATCATTTTGGAAATATCTGCACGGTTCAGAAGTTGTGTTTCCAAAATAGGTAAAAATACCCTTGGCAGAATGAGCAGTATACACTTTGGCGTTTTACTAGAGCCTCATCTCGGTCAAAACCATGCCTTAGTGCCAGTTGCTTCAATTATCAGTAAACTGCGAGAGTGTCTGGCTGGCTCGGTCAAAACCTCTGTTTCGGAAATCGAACCCTGTATAAATCTGACTATCATTGAAGACGATTTTGCCGCATCGACACCAGATGAAATATATCGTATGGCGCAGATTTGTGTAAAGGATCTACCACAAAAAGCAGGAATTAACACGGCAGTGGTAACTGAGGAAATCAGGCAAAACACCACGATAAAGGCAGAGCTCACCCGAGACTTGATTGAAGCCATAGAACAAGGTCAATTACATACAGTTTACCAACCGAAAATCGATGCAATATCTGAGCAGTTAGTAGGTTTAGAAGCATTATTACGATGGGATCATCACAAGTATGGTTTTGTGTCACCGCCCACCATAATTAAGATTGCTGATGAGTCGAATTTGACCTATAAATTGGAAAAATGGATTTTCGAAACCGTGCTCAATCAAACAAAATATTGGAAAGATCGAGGGTTTGAGGTTCCACGTGTTTCCATAAATATAACCGGGGATACATTACAGCATAAAGACTTTGTGAATTTTGTTTCTGAGCAACTTAAGCGCTGCAATTTAAGTGGTGAAAATTTTGATATAGAAATTGTCGAAAGCTCGTTGTTCGAGGATATGAATGCGGTCATTGATGTAATGAGTCAATTGCGAGAGTTTGGAATATCATTTTCCCTCGATGATTTTGGCACTGGATTTTCCAATTTAGCGTATTTAAAAACATTACCTATCAGTTGCCTGAAAATCGACAAGTCGTTTATCGATGACATAATTCGCGATCAACATGCGACTGCAATGTGCTCTGGAATAATCTCACTAGCTCGTGCTCTTGGTATGCAGACCGTTGCCGAAGGGGTTGAATTAGAAACTCAGACTATTGCTCTTAGGGCCATGCATTGTCATGTGATCCAAGGTTATTTCTACTCTAAGCCAATCAGTGCAAAAGAATTAGAAATGAAGTATTACCAAAATTCACATGCAAAAAAGGTGGCCGGATATAGTTAATCAAACCCAATCATGGGTCTGTTTAATTTTCCTTTCACCTTGTCCGAATTTAATACCCAATAGTCATTATCCTTTGCGAGCGGCTTCTCTCGCTGCAAAAGCTTCAAGTTGCTCTGGTGTCGCGGGTAATTGATGATCAGCCTTCCATTCGCTAAAAGGCATACCGTAAACCGCTTCTCTGGCTTGGTCGTAATCAATGTCAACGCCTTGTTCTTTAGCACCAGCCATATACCATTTTGATAAACAATTACGACAAAAATCAGCCAAAATCATTAGGTCAATGTTTTGTACGTCTTTGTTTTCATCTAAGTGTTTAAGCAAGCGTCTAAAAGCTGCGGCTTCGGTGGCGATTTTTTGTTGTTCATTCATTATGGGTACCTGTTTATTTACGAGGGTCGGTTGCGGTCACTTCGATACGCTGGGCATTGTCATCATGGAACGCCAATAGGTCGGTTAAACCCTGCATATTATGTAAATTTCTAAACTCTATCCAATCAATTAAGCAATAGAGACATACCGCAGGGTAATTCCAGCTTTTAAATTGTTGGTCTGCTACCATCTCATTTAATTGCAACAATACCCCATTGACTCGCTGCTTCTGTAGCTTAAAAAACAGCTTATCTTCATCCGCTTGGATATCTGAGTTGGACAAAATAAACATTTGCACCAAAGAGTCATTGGCAGCATCCACTAAGGTCAGTTGATTTTCTTGCTCCCAACTAAGTAACGGATCTGAAAATTTATCGGTTAAGTATCGATAGATCACCCTTGAGTCGAATATGACTTGAACTCTGCCATCAATTTCATCCTCCAACATAGGAATTTTCATAGTCGGGTTTTTCGTCGCCAGTATTTGCCGGTCCTGCTCGGAAAAAATCTGCAAATTGATAAATTCATGTTCAGTATTCGCCAACCAGATACGCAAACGGCGTACATAGGGAGAAGTGGTAGAACCGTATAACGTCAACATAAAACACTCCAAAATTAACAATATTTATCAATGGTATAGATACTAGAATGAACAGCTCTATGCAGCAAATTTAACTGCTCATTTTTCAATGTTTAATACTGCACTATACTCAGATAAGGTTAAAAATATAAGAAAGCCACACATGTTAATTAAAAGTTCCATACGTATCGCAAGGGTCAACCAAGACGCCAATCATGAAATGCAAAAATTGCTGGCAGAAAAACACCAAATTGCATGGTCTGAGGAAATAGACAAGGAAGTACCATTCAAAGGAAAAAAGCAAAAATTTCAGTTGTTAGACACCCCTTACCTTCGCACATTCTCAATCGACCACCTCAAACAAACAGCGAACGCCAGGTCAATCAGGCAGGAATATTTATCTCTTGGCAAAAAAGGCTGCGACTTGGCACAGCAGTGTTTTCCGGACGTTATCGACAGACCTGTTGACGGCATTAAACTGTTAATTGCCTCCACCAACGCTTACGATGCGTGGACGAATAAAAGCGAGAGTTATGTCATTGACGGGTCATTGGCAACAGGTAAAGTGTTGTTACAAGCATTTGACGTATTTGAACCGTTTTTCCCTGTGCTGCAGCAATATAAAACCCACAAACAAGTGGCGGGTTTACTGTTAAAAATGGCAGATTCGGTGTTTGTGATTAAAAAAGAATTAAACGACCAACGTTTTTCGTCAGCGGGTTCACCGCAACATGTGATGGGATAAAAACTTTAACCGTAGTTTTATTGGCAAAACATTTAGCTGGGTAATCAATGGATAATACCAGTCCGTATAAATAAGTGACCACTCAGCTAAAACTTAAAAAGCGGTTAATAGTAGACCGCTACATCTGCGCTTTGTTCTCGAACGAGGCTGCTTCGTACCAATCCTCCATATTGTCGTACATCTCACCTTTTAAAATGTAGTACGGGGACTTATGGTAAATCTTAATATCATGGAACGGGTCTGTGGCTATTTTGCTAAACCAAACCAAGCCTGATTGTACCCCCATGAGTTTAAATAAATGTAGGGTTCTGAATAGAATCGCACCTAAACCAACCACTAACCAAATAATCGCCATGTTATTGATAAAGCCTGCAAAGTCAGTCGCTGAGGTAAATATTCCGAAAAATGTAGGTTCAAAAAATAGCACTATAGGTACCAAAGCCCATATTGATAACAACACAACTTTACGTTGTAGGTTGTATCCTACTTTTACACTTTCTTTATAATCGTGAGTGGTCTGGTTTACTTCGTCATAAGTCTTAGGTTCAAAAAAGAAATGCCCAGTTTGGCGTAACACCATAGCCAACAACCAGCCCACTAAAGCGGCTGCCGCTGGGTAATAGACCACTAAGATGTAACTCAGAATAAAACAACTGGCACTGAGTAAGTGTAAAAATTGATTGATTCGATTGTGGTGATAATAACGGTGATCATCCCAACGTTGTTTTTGTAGTTCTTCAAAAAAAGTCATGTGTTTACCTATTAGTTAGTCAATGTAAAATGAACAGCATGTTTGTGCCGTTTAAGTGTTATGGAAAACTGGTTAAATGCCCTGTAAGTAATGGTTGCCCCATTTTTATCCCTTGGCCTTTTCGAATGCCTTCACAAAACTGATAGTTACTGGTGGCAAATAAAATGATGGTAGAGCCATGTTGAAAGTAGCCCATTTCATCACCTTTATTAAACTGCGCGTCACAGGGAATATTATTTGGGCCTTGGTATTTCAAATCTAAGGTTTGCGGCAAAAAGTTAAACTTCATGCTAGCCACCAAAATAGCCGCTACTGGCACCAATGTAATGCTGCTGCTTGGGTGATTGTGCTGTAATTCGAGCACCGCACGTTCGTTTTTACAAAACAGTTTTTGCACTCGTTTGAGGGCAATAGGATTAACGTTCCATGTATCACCCGAAATATAGGTAATTTTGTTCACTGAACAGGCAATGGGTGCATGAAACCTGTGATACATACTGGATTTCAGACGCAGCGTGACGTATTTACCATTTCGGTATTTATGATTCAGCAGAAAGTCAGGAATAAGTTCACTGATATCATAAGGAAACCCTTTGGCTTGAAACACCTGAGAGCCTTGGATATCGCCGAATTCGCCAATAATGGCATCACATGGGCTCACCACCCGATCAGGATGCAGCGCGATAGGCCTTAACCCGTCTTTTAGTTCACGGGTGAAACATTCACCTAAGCTAGTAAAATGTTGCTTTTTTGCATCTTGAAGTCTCAGGTCTTCAGCACATAACGACCACACCCAAATGGACAACTTGGCTAATAATGGACTTTGAATTTGGCTATACCAGCCCACTAAAAAGGTTAACCATCTTCTTGGAATTCGGTTAGTTAACAAAAAATTAAGCCGCTCGCGCTTTGATAACGTTTGCACACCCGTGGCCACGTTTACGCCACCGTTCTTTGATTGTTGTACATCACAGGTAACTCTAACCCCATATCATGTAAAAACTGCTGCATGATAGGTTCAGCCTGATATTCGGCGGCACGTTGCAAGGCTTTTAGGTGCATTTTGTCTCGTATATTTTGGTTTGAAAAATACTCAACTATTCTGTCGCTCATTGCGCCAATGTCTTCTACCAAATAGCCATTTTGGTTATTTTGAATAATGTCTTTAGGGCCTTTACAGTTATATGCAACAGTGGGCATGCCATGCACAAATGCCTCTAAAATCACATTACCAAAAGTATCGAAACGTGTCGGGAACACAAATAAATCTAAACCTAAGTACAAGGACGCCAGTTGTTTTTTGTCTTGCCAGCCAAGAAATACAGCCTCGGGCAAAACCTGCTTAAGTTGCTGTTCTGCAGGGCCCGAACCCGCCACCACGATTTTAAGTGTAGGAATACGTTTTTTGGCTAGTGCAACAATTTCAGGTAGGTCTAAAATTCCTTTTTCTTTACTTAATCTACAAGCGATAAATAACACTGGCGTATCATCATTTGCCCCAGGAATAATGCTGGATTTGCTGATTTTGCGTATACCTATATTTCTTGGTTGAGTGTGGTGTGCGGTCAAAAACACTCGGTCTTTTTCAAGTTGCATTTCATGCCCTGTCATCCAGTTTTTGTGTTCAGTGTTGAGCACAAACACGCCATCATATCGATTGTATAAGGCGCGCATTAAACGTCTCACTCTGTCTCTTTCGTATTGATTGAGGTCGGTGGTGTGTTTAATAAAATCAACCCAATCTGTGTGCATAAAAAAGTAACTTGGTACGTTGAACATTTGTTGAATAAACAAAGATACTGCCGCCATCGGCCCTTCTGTTGAACAAATAATTCGGTCGTATCCGCCGTCATAAAAAATATTGGCGATTTCCATTAAATCTGGAATGCGTATTTTTTGCTCGCCATAGCGATGCACCTCAAATTCGGTGATTGGGCGTACCACATGTAAATGGGGAGCAGACTCTGCATGTGCATGACAAATCAAAAAGTCGACCGGTAAATCAGCCCGTTGAATTTCTTTCAGTTTCCCTGACAAGGAGCTAGAAACACCGTTTTTATCAAGTAATGTATCAGTCAGGTAAAGGGCTCGGTTTGAATGTTGGTTTTTACCTAAATGTTGAGCAAATTGATTTAGCAACTGGCGGTTTTGATACAACACTCGGGTTGAGGTTAATGTTGCGCCCGCCAACACCAAACTGATTAGGATGGGAAAAGACAAGTTATCCAGCAACTTTTCAATGCGGATATTACTCATATTGTCTTGGCGTTTACCATCACCTAAGAACAACGCGGTAAGTTGACTGGGGATCTCAAATTTACGGGTGATTTCTTCGGTAGAAAAGCTGTCCAAGCGGATACCGTTACCCCCCTTAATTGCACATTCTACCCTTTGCGCAATCAATCGATTGAGGTGCGTAAATAAGTCTTTAATGGCTAGATTAACGGTTTCGGTGAAGGCTTCAGGTCCCTCTTTCTTACTGTCAGCGATTTTTTCTAACTGGTTAATACAAAACTTATAATCCTTAGACACTTGCCATTTGAGTAATTTGTTAGGTTTTTTACCTTGTAATGAATCGTGAACAAAAGAAAAAAACTTCATGGTTTTTTTATGCTTTTGCATTTCTAACAATAAATTACTCACCACAAAACAGCCAATTTTGTCCCATGCAGAGCCACGGTGAAGCATTATTCTAAACAAGCCAGGATCTTTAATTTTGGTCGCCACTTGAGAGAAATAATCAAGCAACGCAATATTGAGTTTTTGATTTTCGGCGACTTGGCCAAAAGGTGCGACATCACCATTTCTGAGTGCTTCTAGTGCTAGTTCAGAAGCAGGGGTGGTTTTAAGGCGCTCTGCTAGGTTTTCGATATACAAGTAGGAACCACACTGGCCTGCAAAAATACCGGTGTGATCATCAGATCCCCCAGTCAACACTTTAGGGGCATCAGGATCAACCGCAAAGTCTGCAGGGTTGAGGTTGTGCTTTTTGGCGTAACCCCAAATTTTATCTGGACTGAGGCTTTGCACCCAATTAAGGGTCAACACACTTTGCCACAGATCTCTTTGGCCGTTTAACACTTCAAATCGTGTAAACATCACCGCTAGCTTTTCAAACAGGCTTAAGTCAATTTTTTCATTGCGTGTATAAAAGTACAAAGGATGGGGCATAATGACAGGCAAATTTTCAACCGCGGCATAACGTAAAAACTCATACACATTTTGACGTTTACTATTCAAAATCACTTCTTGTTCTGGATTAAATCCATAGGTTAAAACGTGGATAAATAAATCGTACTCTGGGAAAAAACAGGTAAATTCTGCAGCAACCAGCACGTCTATTCCTTTAGCCTTGAGATCCCAACAAGAACGCGCGTTATTATGATTGGTTATGGTGGCCACTTGACTACCGTTTTTCTTCAGTAACTTGACCAATTTTTTGGTTTTTAACCATGTTTCTGGCAGCCTGAGGATACGCCCCCATAATTCGTCGGGCACATCACTATTATGGTCATGACAATGCAGATCGATTCTCAGACAATTTTCAGGGGTAAATCGGTGGCTTTGTTGCGCTAAAAACTCATCAAATTCTAGGTTTAAAGAGGGTCTAAAGCTCTGCTCTGATCTGTTATCTTTTTTAATCATCATAGTTAACCTACCTCACTTGTGTTGTTGTCTGAGGGCGCTACAAATTCAGTTTCTGCTAAAGGTTGAATGGTGGTATTGACGGAGTTTTTAAGTTTATTTAGGGGTGAAGGTAATAAGGGACGTAAAATAGGCAAGGTCGCTGCCAACATATCCCCTAGAAATTGGCGTTTAATGGCTTGATTCGTTAATCCTTCACATGACCACCACCATCCGTCTTGGGACATCTGTGTAGCGGCTCTGACAAAACAATCAATGACTTCTGCAAATTCATCTTCGGTGTAACTGAAACTCATAATAAATCGCCCCGTGCCTGTCCAGCTAAGCTCAAGGCCAGCGTTACGCAAGTAAAACTGCAACATCCAGTTATAGCGACTTGGTTGGGTATAGATCACCGACAAAATAGAATGCATATTGCTAATTTCAAGAGGCAATCTCTCAGCTAGCAGGCGTTGATTGAACTTATGCACTCGCTCGTTCCACAACTGCTCAGAGGCGTGATATAAAGCTTGAATATCCGGTAATTGAATACGTCTTAAAAATGCATTCATCGCCCCCATTATATAGGGATGAGAATTAAAGGTACCCCGTGCAAATGCTACATCTATTGGCTTATCATCCTTGAAACGCTTCATTAGTGAGTGAGTACCCGCTAACACACCTACTGGGTATCCACCACCCAGTGTTTTTCCATAGGTCACCATATCGGCTTGAATATTAAAGAACTCTTGGGCGCCGCGATAACTTAATCGAAACCCAGTGAAAACTTCATCAAATATCAGCACAATATGTTTCTGGGTGCAGATATCCCTGATTTTACTTAACCATTGGCTATAGGCGACTTTATCAAAGTGAGTGTTGCGATCGCTAGCAATTAGCGACACGTCCGATGCTGAATCGGCATTGGGATGAAAGGCTTGTAAGGGATTAATCATTACACAGGCGATATCTTTGCGCGTTTTAAGCACATGTAAGCTGTGTTCACTTAAATCTGCCAAGGTATACACATCGTGGGTTTTGCGATTATTACCCACACCCGGTTGTACACCATCCCACCAACCATGATAAGCACCACATAATCGAACAAGGTGGGATTTACCTGTGTGATACCGTGCTAATCGCACTGCTTGCATCACGGCTTCGGTACCCGACATATGAAAAGAAACCTCATCTAAACCCGATATTTGTTTAATCAAATCGACATTTTCACTAATTACAGGATGGTATGCGCCAAGCACTGGCCCTAGTGACTTAGCTTGCTGGGCGCCAATATGCATACAGGCTTTGTAAAAGTCATAACCGAACACATTGACGCCATAAGAACCAGATAAGTCGTAACGCCAATTGCCGTCTAAGTCTTTTATTTGACTGCCTTTGGTTTCCTCTGCGATAGAACCCAGTTTGAAGGTTTTGCTTAACTGATTTCGATAGGGAAAGGGAATGCGGTAGTGACTGGTAAAACGCACATCTGAAATACTCTGCTCTAGGGATCCACAATAAGCTAAGGTTTTTGCAGATTGCTTAGCGACGTTTTGTTGCAACCTTTGCATGCCAACACGCCTAAGTTGAGCAATATGAGTAGGCGCACCATCAGTGCTAAAATACTCAGAGTCGGTATAACTAAAAAATCGGATTTTGCCAGCAATACGCCGCGACCATTTACTGTGGCCTCGAACAGAAGGATGTTTGGCTCGCGAAAGTTGCCCACGGATAAAAATTTTTGTTGCTAGGTAAAACCCCAACAGCATTAAAATAAAATAAACGATGTAACTGAGTTGCATATGTTTAGCTTAAGCCAACAAGTTTGGCTTAAGCTAACATCGCAGTTTGACTAAATTATTTCACTTTTGAGACCGTTTGATGACAGCAGTCTAATTTTGAATTTATATTGTTTTAATTGGCTGTTGGTTATGTGAATTCGATACTTTTAAAGATTTACGCTCATCTATTCTAGCCTTTAATGCCAGCATACAGGGTGTGAGCACTAAGGTCAGCACAGTCGCAAAAGCTAATCCGCCAGCTACTGCCGTGGCAAGTTGCGACCACCATTCGGTTGATGGACCGCCAATATCCACATTACGCCCAATAAAATCGATATTGATCTCTGCCACCATAGGCAACAAACCTAAAATAGTCGTGATAGTGGTCATCAACACCGGACGCAAGCGCTGAGCACCGGTACGTAAAATGGCTTCCATGGCTGGCACACCTTCTTTACGTAAAATATTGTAAGTGTCGATAAGCACAATATTGTTATTGACCACTATGCCCGCCAATGCAATTACGCCTATACCCGACATAACAATGCCAAAGGGCTTTTGAAAAATAAGCAAGCCAAGAAATACGCCCACAGTAGAAAATAACACGGCGCTTAAAATTAAAAACGCCTGATAAAAGCTATTGAACTGAGTGACCAAAATAATCGCCATTACAAACAGTGCAATTAAAAATGCTTTTTCTAAGAACTGGGTAGACTCATCTTGTTGTTCATTCTGCCCTTTGACCGTTAGATTAACGCGAGGATCTAACCCTAGACTTGGCAGTAGTTCTTGCAACTTGGGTAGCTCAATACTTAACAACTCGCCGGGCACCATATTCGCTTGCACGGTTATCACTCTTTGACTGTCGATGTGCCTGATAAGATCGGTTTTAGGTTTAGCTGTGCGCTCGACAAAATTTGAAATGGGTACCATGCCACCAGCGGTTTTCATTCTAAGTTCATCAAGTTTGTCAATGAACCGTGATTCAAGGGGATAACGCACCCGAATATCCAGCTCATCGTCCACATCATCTGGGCGGTACTCGCCAATTTTTAAGCCGTTGGTGATAAATTGTACTGTACTACCCACAAGCGTGGCATCTGCGCCAAACCTTGCAGCATCAGCCCGATCCACTTTAAGTTGCCATTCAATACCGGGTTTAGACGCGGTATCACTGATAGACGTAAACTTATCGTTATTATCTAACACCGTACGTATTTTGTGAGCTGCCTCATCTAACAATTCTGGAAAGCGAGATGACAACTGGATCTGTAAATCTTTACCTGATTGTGGACCTCCTTGATCGGGAGAAATTTCAATATCCATTCCTGCCATACCTTTTAGACGAGCCTGAACGACTTTAAGTACTTCGTCAGAATGAGGACGTAAACGCCAATCCACCAGATTCAGTCGCATATAACCTATTTGGTCTTGCCCACCGGTACGCACATATAGGGTTTCAATGGCTGGCATATCCAGCAAACGATTTTCAACTTTTCGCACCACTTGGTCTTTTTCATAAATCGACAAATCCCCAGCACTACGCACTGTGACGTTGATCCCGCGCACGTCTACATTAGGGAAAAACTGTGTACCTAACCCCGATAATCCATAAGCAGTGAAAGATAAAATCGCCACCACTATGGCCGCTAATAATATTTTCCACGGATGCTCGATAGCAGTGGCGAGGACACGAATATACTTACCTGTAAAGCCCTGCAACTTTTTTATATCGCCATTTTCTGCTTCAAGCAATTGTTGTTTATCGAACTCAGAAATATACCTAGGTTTACCAAATACCCCGCCTAACACAGGCACAAAAATCAGCGCCATCAACAAGGATGCCGACAACACCGCAATCAGGGTAAAGGGTAAATATTTCATAAACTCGCCCATCATGCCCGGCCAGAACATAAGAGGCGCAAAAGCAGCTAAGGTGGTGGCAGTAGAAGCGATAATGGGCCAAGCCATACGCTGTGCGGCTTTGCTGTAGGCGATTTTTTTATCCATGCCTTCACTCATACAGCGATCAGCATATTCGGTCACCACTATGGCTCCATCCACCAGCATACCCACTGCCATTATGAGTGAAAAAAGCACCACTGTATTTAAGGTGTAACCAAACAGAGAAATAATCAAAATGCCCGTCAAAAAAGAACCCGGTATAGACACGCCCACTAAAAATGCCGTGCGCAATCCTAAGATAGCCACAATCACAATTGCCACCAAGATAACCGCACTGGATACATTATTCTGCAGATCGTTGAGCATCATGTTGACATCAATGGTTTGATCGCCTGTGTAGCTGACAATAATACTGGCTGGCCAAATGCTTGACTCTTGGGCTGCTGTGACTAAGGCTTTTACGTTAGCGACGGTTTCTAACATGTTTTCGCCGGGGCGTTTTTTCACTTCGAGTGAAACAGATGACTGGCCGTTTAAGCGGGCAAAACTAGTTGGATCTTTGTATGAACGCCTAACCTGCGCCACATCCTGAAAGGTAATCACACTGTCGCCTTGCACCTTAACAGGCTGCTCCATCACATCTTTCACTGACTCAAAAACAGAGGGGACTTTAATGGCAAAACTGCCCTTGCCATTATCCATAGTGCCGGCAGGCACCAGTCGGTTGTTGCGAGACAACAAATTAAGAATGTCACTTTGATCGAGTCCATATGACTCCATCAGCAAGGGATCAACCACAATTTCAACAATATCCTCGCGATCGCCGCCAATCTCTACTTCAAGTACTTCACTTATGCCTTCAAGTTGGTTTTTTAATTCACGTGCCACTGTGACCAGTGCTCTTTCTGAAACAGGTCCAGATAACACCACAGTCACCGCAGCTTGTTGCCCTGCCATGGTCACTTCATGAATAGTGGGTTCTTCCGTTTCTGAAGGTAATTTTGCTCTGGCGACTGTGACTTTATCGCGCACATCGGCAAGGGCTGCATCAGAATCCAGACCGGCAATAAATTCCAAGGTGATACTGGCAAAACCTTCGCCAGCTGTGGCTCGCATTTCTTTTACCCCATCAATGGAACGCAACTCCCGCTCCATGGGTTTGACCAACATACGTTCAGAATCTTCTGGGGAAATACCATCGTGCACGATAGACACGTAAATCACCGGGATAGGCACGTCTGGATTCGACTCTTTGGGGATATTCGAATAGGTCACCACACCTGAAACCAGTAACAATACAAATATCATTAGCACAGTACGGCTATGACTTAAGGCGCCATAAATTAAATTATTCATTCGTTAGCCTTTGAAGAAAGACTATTTAGAACGTTGCTGCCTTCGTCTGTAAGATCTTCATCATTAGGACTTTGTTGATTACGAGCGACCTCCACCTTGTCACCGTCTCGCACAAAACCATGGCCAAGAGTAATAATATCTGCTTGTTGGCCCATGCCTGACAACCACACACCTTGGCTATCACTTTTGACTATATCGATAGGCACAAATTTCACATGTTCATCGACAACAATTTTAACGCCCAAATTTCCCTCATCGTCTAAAGCCATCACTGCAGGAGAGATACGCATGGCCCAGCTTTCTTCTAGGGGTAAGGCTAACTCAGTACTCATACCAGCCATTAGGCTGTAATCTGGATTAGGTACTTCTACCTCGATTTTAAAGGTGTTGGTGCCAAGTTCTGAAATACTCGAAATATACCGAACGTTACCTTGTAACATGTTGCCAGACACCATACGTCCCGTGGCTTGTTGATGGGTTTTAAGGCGCTGAACATTACTCTCTGTTACATTGGCAGTGATCACCAAGGGATCTAAATCCACTAAGATAGCGATATTGTCGCCTTCTTTTAAAAAATCACCCACTTCAACAAATCGCTGGTTTATGATGCCATCAAAAGGCGCAATAATTTGAGACTTTATTACGGCTAATTCGTAGGACACCATATCCGCTTTGGCCATCTCTACATTAGCGTTAGCTTGGGCCAAGGCTGTTTGTGACTGAAAACCTTGTTCTTTAAGAGACTGTGCCCCCTTGAGTTCTACTTCTCGCTGCTTTAACGTCGCTTTTGCAGACTGCAAACGACTAACATAATCGCTTTTTTCAAGACTAATAATTTTTTGGCCTTGGGTAACACGATCACCTTCTTGCACATGCACTTCTTTCACTAAACCTTTCACTTCAGAGCGTAATGTGGCGATCCGATCTGGTTCGGTTCTGCCGTACAGGCTTAATTCACGTGTAACCTTATCAGCAGTAATATGTTCTACCGTGACTTTTACCAAGGGTATTTCGGTACTTTTGGGTATTATCGAGTCATTTTCGTTTTGCGCTTTCAGCATACCTGAGGCTACCCAGAAACAAAGAGCAATAAATATGATTAAGGCAATCCATGCTGGTTGCTGCCTAAGTTTATTGAGAGTCAACGCCATTATTTTTCCGCGACAAATTAAGTGTGCTCAATTTACCTTTTTTTTGCTGCAATAACATGGCGAAAATCACCAATCAGGTAGGGAAAGTGTTACTAAATGCTTAGATTGTTACAATATACAATGACACTGAAAGGATTAAAGTTGCACCTAGGTTGCTTACTGCTCTAGCTGATAAATAGCGTCTGTAAGCGAATCCATTCTATCTACCAAGACTGTTTGCGCATCATAAAGCCCCTGATTGTAATAGTGACTGCCCATCTGCTTAGAGATGAAATCTAAAAGAAAGTCGGCGTCAAACTGACCGAGTTCAATCTCTAATTCTGCACTCATATATTTTTGTAATTTTTGGATTAATTGTTCTTTCTGTTGTGCCGGAAATGCGATGTTTGACATATATACCCATACCACCTCAAAATAAAAAGCCTAGTATGACCGAAGTCATACTAGGCTCACAAGCGGCGCAATTATACTAAGACAGCATGTCAGTAATAGAACCACCACTAGAGAAATGTTGTTCACTCACCCGCAAACAGGTTTGTAAATACAAATCGTCAATTTTTGCTGCTGGCATAAATAGCTCGCTAAAACCGGGAATAACGGGGTCTATGTGCAACTTGGCGCTGTTAATAAAGTGGGCAATTAACTCTCGAACATTGTCTGTGCCCATAGCGATACGCATGGTGGTTAAATAAATACCACTACTGGCTTGTGCTTCTGGGTCTAACTCACTGTGAGAGGTTAATGCTGGGCATAGGACTATGGTGTTGTGTTGCCCAATGCTCACTTGATGACTAAAAGCCGGTTCAAGAGCATCAAAAAAGCGCACAAAAGTATCGCGACTAATGTCAGTACCCTGCATGTCCACAGTAAATAAAGCACATGGCCAACCGTGGCGCATCTGTCCCTCTCTTAATGATGCATTGGGATGCCCCTCAATGGCATGGCAATTAACGTTAAAGCTTTTGTGAGACGCTAAAAATTGGCTAAAAACAAAAGTATTGATCACCTTTTGCATAATGCGCATTTCAAGGGTTTTCATGCCGGTTAATACATCAAAGGCTTTCTCAGAATCTAAAAATGCGCCTTTAATGTAATACACATCCCAGAACATGGTTTTTGACCAATCGTAACCATTCACACAATCGCCTTTACCTTGGAACATGCGATAGGCTTCGCCAATCACCACGCCTGCGGTGGTAGCGCCACTGCCACAAATGTCTTTGGTATAACTGTGCATCACATAATCTGGACGTTCTTCTTTATCGAGTCGTTGTAAAGGCTGATGCAAAATAGGGGTGGCGAGTGTGGCATCTAACATTACAATATGCCCAGAAGCATGGGAAATTTTACTGATCCCAGCCACATCGAGTACATAACCGTGAGGGTTACAGGGGGATTCCATATACACATGCAACGCTTTACCTGAGGCTAAGCGTTCAGCGTGTTTAGTTTTTGTTTGTTGCAAAAAGCCAGCAAACTCTTGTGCCGAATAACCATCGAACCACTCAAGTTGTACATTCATACGATTTTCACGGGCAAAATAATCGTGCAATAACTGGTAAACACCACCATATACATTACGCGAAACAATCAGCACATCACCATGGCCTAATATGTTAGACAACATCGCATCAATAGCCGCCATACCTGAGTTAAAGTTCCAAGCCAGATAATCTGCTGCATAAGGCCCAGCTTCTAAATCGACTATGGCGTTAGCCAATGAAATATTTGTGGGGTTAAGCAAACGGGAATAAATTTGATGGGTTGATTCTTTACCTTGAAACGCATCGTCGACCCACTCTGTGCAGGCATAAACATAAGTAGCAGTTCGCACAACCACGGGAGTGGCTGAAAACAACGCAGTCACATTGTCAAATAAAGGATAATGACTTTTGCTCACTTGGGAGCCAGATTGTTTACTTAAACTTTGGTAAGTCGCGCGAAAAGGGTTTTGTAACGTGTCGAGGATTTTGGCGATCTGAAAAGACAAAAACTTTTTCGCATTAAAATAAGCAACTTTGTTTTCTTTACTCAAACCTTCAAGGGTATCGCTGGTGATCTTCCAAAGCTGTTGCATATTGGCTTGTGTATAATACAAATGCTGAGCCGTATTAAACAAAGCTTGCCCATACTCGCTATTTTTGTCGATACCAAAATGCGCCAATTGCTCGTCTGTTAGCTCATCAATAGTAGTAGCTTGTGTGGTGTTTCTTTTTGGGGATAATATTTTTGCGTGATCGGTTATATTGGCGGCAGTTTCATGGGTAGTGGTAATATCTGTGGCACTCATGTTGGTGTCTCTATGGATGATAAAATTGACATACCCCATAGTAATCCGAATTTAATTCTATTTTAATGACGTATAAACAAATATAATTTTACATAAATAGTAAATTGGTAATTTAATCTTTACATGGTATTTATTTAACCTATGCATAACCTTGCCATTTTGAGTCGAGATTCAACGCTCTACCGCACACTTCTAGAAAAAGCGCAGTTGCCACATATAACATTAATATTGGTAGACAATAAAATTGCCGAGGCTTTTGATTATTCCCAAGTAGACATTTTATTTGGCGATCCTGATTTGACCGCACAAGTTGTGAGTCAATGCACTGGATTAAAATGGCTACAATCTACTTGGGCTGGTAATGCGGCCCTTTTTGCCTTAGATAAGACCGATTATCAACTCTGTGGGGTAAAAGGTGTATTTCAGCAAGCCATGCAAGAATATGTATTTGCTTACCTGCTATATTTCTCACGTAATGTGGCGGGGTTCAATCGGGCGCAAATAACCAAAAGATGGGCGGCGCCGACTTATCAGTCATTAGCGGGCAAAACCCTAGGAATAATGGGGGTGGGTAATATTGGTCAAGCGGTTGCCAAGATGGCCAAACATTTTTCCATGAAAACCCGTGGCTATACCAGAAGCAGCCATGACTGCGCATTTATTGATCAATATTATACTACTAACAACAAACAAGCATTTGCCGCAGAACTCGATTATCTGGTGTGTCTTTTACCCCAAAGTAACGCGACGGCTGGAATAATAGACTGCACATTTTTATCCTATTTGCCCAAACACTGTGTATTGATCAATGCGGGGCGAGGGACAACCATAGTGGACTATGCTTTAATCGATGCAATAGAAAATAAGACTCTACAAGCGGCGGTTTTAGATGTATTTGAACAAGAGCCATTGCCTGAGCATCACCCATATTGGCAGTTAGACAATATATACATTACCCAGCACACGGCTGCAGTATCATTGCCTGAAGACATTTTTCCATTATTTAGGGATAATTATCGTCGTTATATCAATGAGTCGCCACTGCAAAACGTTTTGGATTTTAATAAGGGGTATTGATGAGGTCGCTTATGAAAAATAGAAAAAGAACAACCGAAGAATACATCATATTATCAATTTGTGGCGCGACGGCCTTTTGTATTGCGCCATTCTTCCTTATCAGAATATTTTATTTTGAATGGTCAATTGCACTTCTCGATTTATTTGCCGTTTTATCTACTTCAACGTTGTTTACCTATGTGTATCGCACCGGCAAAATTCATTTCGCTCGTTGGATATTAACCTTATTGTGCATAGTGATTGTGGTCGGTACCATTACCTTAAAAGGGGCGCAACAAATTGTTTGGTTATATCCTGCAGTCATCGGGATATTTTTTCTTCTTAAACCACAACAATCCCTCATAATATCCACAACCATGGTGATCCTACTTGGTGTTTTCTTGTGGGATCAACTCAATTATATTCTTATTGTTCAATACATATTTTCAACCCTCATCACCCTATTATTTAGTTATGCGTTTGCAGACCGAATGTTGCACCAACAAACACTTCTCAAAGAATTATCAATCAAAGATCCTTTAACTGACGCTGGCAATAGACGCGCGATGGAAGAAAAACTACTAGAAATCACCGAACAAGACCGCTCTGCAAACACCCAAAATCCTTGCCTAATTTTAATTGATTTGGATGAGTTTAAAAAAATAAACGACCAATATGGGCACAGTACCGGGGATAATGTTTTGCGTGATTTTGCAGATGTTGTGAGGCAGAAATTGACTAAAAATGACCACCTTTACCGTTTTGGCGGTGAAGAGTTTGTCGTGATTTCACATAAGCGTAACCAAGAAAACGCCTCAATATTGGCAGAAGATCTGCGCGAATCCATCGACCAGTACAATTTCAATCAAAACCTGCACGTTACTATTTCATTGGGTATTGCCGAGTATAAGCCCGATGAAACTGGCTTTGAATGGCTAGGCCGAGCAGATAGCGCAATGTACAAAGCCAAAGACGCCGGACGTAATCTATGTTGTATTGCCGCCTAATTTTCTTATGGTCTAACTAATCCAATAACGAACCTGAAAAATGACTCAATTCAGCCGGTATTACTGGGTTGCTCAAGGTAAATATTGCTCTGTTGTGTAAATTTAAGCGCTGCACCACATCACCATGATGATGCGCAAAAAGCACCTCAAATTCACCACTGGCGATTATAGTGTTGAGTCCTTTTTGTACACGTTCAGCCAAATTGGGTTTAGTTGGGGTGACATAAAACACCAATGGAAATGGATAATAAAGCATCAGGGATGGTTCGATGCTAATCCCCCCTAATGAAACAGCATGATGATGATATATCTCTTCGATTTCATTTACCCCTAAGGCAACATAATCGAAAGTCCCCTGCTTCAGTAGCAACAATAAATCGTCCAAGGTTCCCTGCTCAATGACCTTGTATTGATTGTGCCGAAATAGGTCAGCATCAGCCCAGGTTTCGGGTATGCCAATAGACAACGCTTGTAGCTGTTGGGGGTTATTAATTTGAGCAAACTTTGCTAAGGATCTATCTTCGACCAAAAGCAATCGGTAACCTAACAATCCTTTGGTAAGTGGTTGCGGGATCACCCATTTTTGTTGGTCTTTAAATTTTACATTACCCGCTACCGTTACCAAAATATCAGCACCACTTGCAAAGATATTAGCTTCATCAGCCGCACTGGCATAATCAGCGTTATCAACTTGCACGTCCACTGAAGCATATTCTGCATTGGTCGCAGTTAAACAGGCATTAAGTAAAGCTAATTCGTAATTCTTCCGTGTTGGAGATTTATTACCATTCCAAAAAACCACCTTTTGCATCCGCTTAGTCCTAACAACAACCCAGTTGGCCGAATTGTGCCTTGTTTATATATTCTATGCTCAGATTCTGACATACAATTTATGTGCAATTCAATTTAGTCATTTATAGGCCCCCAATGAAATTTACCGTTTTTACGACCTCACGTTTACTTTGCAGCATGTTTTTTTTGACCCTTAGCAGTTCAGTAGTCGCGTCTAATACTTCATCTCAAACCCCTTCGGTGGTAAAAATCAACAAACAGGATAATCAATATTCCCTCACAGTAAATGGCCAACCCTACGTGGTAAAAGGCGTGGGAATGGGCTACAAAAACGATAAAAGCGTGATTGCCCTTAAAGAAGCGGGTGGCAACGCTTTTAGAACTTGGGGCTTAACGAATATCGATCAAGAATTAGCCATAGCAGAGGAGCTAGGGTTGATGGTTGCAGTAGGTATGCGAACCGGTAAAGAGTTATTAGGCTTTGATTACAATGACGAAGACGCCGTGGCAGAACAGTTTAAGCGTGTCACTGGCGCCATCGAAAAATACAAAAATCACCCGAACGTACTGATGTGGGTTATTAACAATGAACCTAATTTATTGTTTGATGAAGAAGGCGAGTTAAAACAAGTCAACACTAAGGTTTATCAAGCTATGGGTGACATTATTGACTATATCCATAAAAATGACCCTAATCATCCTGTCACTTTTAGCCTTGCTGGAGCTAACCCTAAAGATATTGCACAGGTACTAAAATATGCGCCCAATATCGATATTTTGGCGGTGCAGAATTACGGCGATTTAGTCACATTACCAGATAGTATCGCCCAAAGTAACGCAGACAAGCCTTACATGGTCACCGAGTTTGGCCCTATGGGACATTGGGAGCTACCCACCACCGAATGGGGTCGCGAAATTGAAGAGCCCAGTGCAGTCAAGGCCGCTGGCATGGCAAAACGAATGCAAGATGTCATACTTGACGATAAAACAGGGAAAATCATTGGTTCCTTTGCGTTTTTCTGGGGCCAAAACAAGAACGCACCCCCACTTGGTACGGTATGTTTAACGAGTCGGGCGAACAAACCGCCAGAATTGATGAACTCACTCGCATGTGGACAGGACAATACCCCACCAACCGCGCGCCTTTGTCAAAAGCCATCACTATCAATAATATCCAAGCCGTCGAGAATGTGCGATTACCAGCCGGTAAACCTGCCACCGTCAAGGTCCAAGTATCCGACCCAGATGGCGACGCATTAACCCATGAATGGGTGCTAATGAAAGAAGTAGAAACGCGCAGTCAAGGCGGTCATCATGAAGAAAAGCCTGCGGCGTTATCGTTACAGATTATCACAACGGATGTGCACCCCCATTATGTAGAAATGACCTTTAGCGCGCCTGATGAAATGGGTGAGTATCGTTTATTTAACTACGCCCACGACGGAAAAAACAAAGTAGGTAATGCAAATATTCCATTTATGGTTGAGAATTAGCAACAACTAAAGACTAAAACAGACTTTGCTTTAGTCCTTTTTTCTTTCACCCTAAGCATATTTGGATCATTCATGTCAGACACCTTAGACAATACTGCGCAATTTACACCAGAACAACGCCTAAGCTACTTAGTAAAAGAGTGCGTCTCAAACCAACAAGTATGGATACTCACCGACCAAGACGGCTGCGTAATGCTCAATACTGAAGATGAAGATTGCACTCCAGTTTGGCCAAGCCAAGCTTTTGCTCAAGCTTGGGCTACTGGAGAGTGGTCTGAGTGCGAACCTAAAGCAATTGATTTGAAAACTTGGCATAGCCGCTGGACCCAAGGGTTAGAAGACGACGATGTGGCCATTGCGGTATTCCCCAGTGAAGACGAAGAAGGTTTGGTCATTTCTGCCCAAGAATTTGATTTTGAGTTAAAGACAAAAGCGAGAAAATAAAGCATTTCTGGATTAATCCTTACTCGCTCTACCAATGATTATGAATGGAGCTTCATCGAGTTGGCAGACTGCAATGAGCGAGTTGCAGGCATTGAGGATATTGTTTTTTTGATGGAGCTATCACCGTAATATAGTCTTTAAAACCTGAAATAGACCATACTTGATCTGTTCAGGTTGGTGCCTACGGCATACGAATAATCGACCCGAAACATATGAATGTTTGCCGCTTTACTTTCGAT
>Ga0115567_10000267_pt1 | contig 52506 bp, 44 predicted proteins | sample COGITO_mtgs_1204_2_FD_88679 | JGI IMG/M metagenome (GOLD analysis project Ga0115567, IMG submission 88679) | Pelagic marine microbial communities from North Sea - COGITO_mtgs_120412 | ecosystem: Environmental > Aquatic > Marine > Epipelagic | place: Germany:Helgoland, sampling site Kabeltonne...
GCTCACCTTTGGGGAGTATGCGCACAGCAACTCTCGCAATTAGATGACGCCCAGATTGAGGCTGCGCGAGCAGCGGGTCTGGACCTGGCTCGCCTTCGCGAACGGGCGCTGGCCCAGGCGCTGTCTGCCGCCACACGCGCAATTTCGGGCACTCGCTGATGCACGTCACCGGCGAGGACACAATCGCGGCCATCGCCACCGGTCTCGGCGGTGGCGTGGCCATCATCCGCATCTCAGGCCCCGACGCGCTGGCCATCGGCAATCGTGTCTGGAAAGGTCGCAAACTCCTGAGTGTGCAGGTGGCCCGGCAGCTATTGCTGGGAGCCGTAGCCAAGCAAGACAGCGAGATCGACGATTGCCTCGCGGTCTACATGCCGGGCCCACGCAGCTACACCGCCGAAGATGTCGTAGAACTGCAGTGCCACGGCGGCACATTCGTGGCCCGAGCCGTCCTGGCCGCGGTGTTGTCCGAAGGTGCCAGACATGCAGCGCCAGGCGAGTTTACCAAGCGCGCATACCTCAATGGGCGCCTCGACCTAACCCAGGCGGAAGCAGTTGCAGACGTGATTTCTGCACAGAGCGAGATGGCCCTGCACACCGCCCATCGCCAACTCCAGGGCCATCTGCGGCAACGCGTGGCCGGCATCGATGGTGAGCTGCGAGAAATGCTCGCCGAGATCGAGGTGCGCATGGACTTCGTAGACGAAGATTTGGATTGGACCGCAGAGGATCAACTGCACCAGGCCCTGCAGAACGCCGAGAGGCTGGTCCGCGAGTTGCTGCTCTATCGCCAGGAAGGCGAAGTCCTGCGCGAGGGCATCCGTCTGGTCCTGGCTGGCGCCCCAAATGCCGGAAAGTCCAGCCTGCTGAACCTGCTGCTGGGTCACGACCGCGCGATCGTCACCGACGTCCCGGGCACCACCCGCGACACCTTGGAAGAATACGCACACATTCGCGGAATTCCGGTGCGGCTCATTGATACCGCCGGGCTTCGAGAAACCGAGGACGTGGTCGAGCGCGCGGGGATCGACCGCAGTCACGACTCGATCCGCGGCGCGCAACTGCTGATCTGGGTCATTGACCTGACCGCGCCGCTCGACGGCCAACAGCTCGATCCCGCACTCGTGGCGGGCCGCACCGTGATCGCCGCCGCGAATAAGTGCGATCTCCACACTGGCGAGCTGCCCGCCCTCGATGTGCCAATCGTTGCGATCTCCGCAAAAAACGGCGATGGGATCGAGGCGCTACGCGACGCCGTGGAAGCCGCCGTGTGGGCCCATCCGCACGACCAGGAGCCCGATGTCGCGGTCAGTGTCCGGCATGCGGCCGAGCTCGATCGCGCCCTCCTTGCCCTAGTCGATGCACGAGCGGTCCTGCAAGACGCAGCCTTCGAACTGGTAGCTGTAAATCTGCGGGCGGCCTTGGAGGCAATGGGAGCAATCACCGGCACGACCGCACGCGCCGATATTCTGGACAACATTTTCGGGAAGTTCTGCATTGGCAAGTAGAGCGTGGTCCCGCAGGGTTGAATGACCCGTGAAACACCCGTGAGAGACGAGAAATGAGAATCGTTGTAATCCTGCTGCTCGTGGCAACAGCGCATGCTGGCCAGTTGCACGACCTTGTTCGAACCGGAGATCTGGACGCGCTGCGCGAAGCACTGCAGCAGGACACGTCCGAGGTAAACTACACGGACTTGAGTGGACTGACTCCGTTGCATTGGGCCGTGCGCGAAGACCGTGCGGACATCGCGGAACTCTTGCTGTTTCATAAGGCAGATGTGAACGCCCCCGGCGAAGGCGAAGACGCCGGCACGCCCCTGATGATCGCGGTCTGGATGGGACGCGACGCCATAGTCGAAGCGTTGATTTCAAACGGCGCAGATGTGGACAAACGCAACGAAGCTGGCGAAGCCGCCCTGCACTACGCAGTGGGCACCGGCAATGCGCCACTCACCAAGGTTCTCCTGCACCATGGGGCCAACGCGGACGGCGCGGACGCGGTCGGCGTGACCGCGCTCATGATCGCCACACGCACTGCCGGCAGCGAAGTTGCAGGCTTGCTGATTGAGGCCGGTGCTGACCTCAGTCACCGTGACCGCCTCGGCGAAACCGCTTTGCACAAGGCCGCGCGCATCGGCCGAGTTGACCTCACAGCTTTTCTTTGCCGCCGAGGCGCCAAGCCCAACGCCAAGGACAAGCTCGGCAACACACCGCTGCATACCGCGGTCGAAGGCGGCAAGGTAGACGCCGCCCGGACGCTGCTCGTCGCCGGCTCAGATGTCAGCGCGCCCAACTCACAGCACCTCACCCCGTTGCACGCCGCGGCGCGTCTGGGGCATTTCGACATCACCGAGTTACTGCTCACCAGCGGTGCGAGTTCGGCGGCGACATCCATCACCGGCCTGACGCCCATGCATATTGCCGCCGCCAATGATCACGACCGGATCCTACGACTCATGCTGGTCGTCGGCGGCGACGCGGACAGCTCGAAAAAAGGACTCACTCCCCTGCACCTGGCCTTACGCAAAGGCCACGACAGAATCGTGCATATGCTCCTGGATGGTGGTGCCTCCCTGGACCGCAGGGACGACTCTGGCAATACCCCACTGATGGTGGCGATTGAGTCAAGTAAGGCAGAAGTGGTCGGCGAACTGGTGGTCCGAGATCCAGATGTAAATCTGGCGGACGATGCCGGAAACACCGCCCTGCACCGAGCGATTGAAAAACAGTCCCTGCCGATCATCAGGATGCTGCTGCGCCACGGTGCAGACCCCGATGCCACCAACGAAGATGGCGTCAGCCCGCGCCAGCTGGCCCAAGCAGCTGGCAACGACAAAATCCTCTACGTCCTGGACGTCTTCGGAGAGCGTTCGCATGAACCCTAGACTGGTCGTTTCACTTCCCGATGGCGGGCAGGATACCGTTTCGCTCTCGATTGATCCGATCATAGTCGGACGCGATCAAGCGGCAGACCTCGGGATCGATCACCCGTCGCTGAGTGGCATGCATGCGCTTTTCGACTGGCAGGGGTTGGACCTGGTCGTGCGCGATCTCGGCAGCGCCAATGGCATCGTCGTAGGCGGGCGCGAAGTACGCGTTGCCACCATCTCAAACGGCGATGGCTTTCGACTGGGAGAAATCGGCTTTCAGTTTGTGGTCGATGCCGCCGTTGGCCCGCTGGTGCAGACCTTTAAAAAAGACGTCGAGCTGATTAAGGACGAGCTGGCTCGGCGAATCATCGGGCAAGAGGAAGCAATCGACCAGTTGCTCGCCTGCCTCTTTGCCAGCGGCCACTGCCTGCTGGTGGGCGTCCCCGGCCTGGCCAAGACTGCGCTGGTCAACACCCTGGCCCAGGTCCTGAATCTGAGCTTTCGGCGCGTCCAGTTTACCCCTGACCTGATGCCGTCCGACATCACCGGAACCACGATGATCTCGGTGGATGACGGCGATAAAACCATGCGGTTCGTCCCGGGCCCAATCTTCACCCAATTCTTGCTCGCGGATGAGATCAACCGGACGCCCCCAAAAACGCAGGCGGCGTTGCTCGAAGCCATGCAGGAGCGCCAGGTGACCGTCGGCAACGAGACCATGCCCCTGCCCTCCCCGTTCGTCGTAGTCGCGACCCAGAATCCGATTGAGCAGGAAGGCACCTACCCGCTTCCTGAGGCTCAGCAGGATCGTTTCATGTTCAACGTCTATATCGACTATCCGAGTCTGAACGAGGAGGAGGAGATTCTCCGGCGCACCACCCAGCGCAATCAGCAGCCGGTCAGTCAGGTCATGAATACAGATCTGATTAGAATGTACCAAAGCCTGGTGCAGCGGGTCGATATTTCTGACGTAGTCATCGCCTACGTCGCCCAATTAGTGCGCGCCACCCGGCCAGACGGTGCCGACGCCACGGCGCTTGCCAAGGAAAATCTAGAATGGGGTGCGGGCCCACGCGCCGGGCAGTACCTGATTTGGGGCGGAAAGGCGCTAGCAGCGATGGATGGCCGCCTAGCGGTCTCCATTGGCGACGTCCAGCGCTGCGCGATCCCGGTCTTACGTCACCGCATTTCGCCCAACTTCCAGGCGCAGGCTCGCGGCATCAACGCCGACGCCCTCATCCAATCGCTGGTCGACCAGACACCAGCCCCCGAGGCCGATAAGTTCGACTCCTAACAGCCGGCCCGCTACGGGCGGCGCGCTCTGTATTCGCCCTGCGCATCGACACAAGGCTGTTCCGCGACGCCCGTGCGTCCGCCAGTCGTGAAATCTCGGCAGCGGTTGATCGGGCTGCCCAGCCACGTATTGTCTGGCAGCCGACTATCCCCACGCGTCAAAGAGGTTTTGCAGCGCTTGCGCCTTCTCTGGCATCGAGACAGCAAGATCCTCGCGCTCTTGCGGATCCTGGGCAAGACTGAACAGCGTGATCCGGCGCGTCGAGCCTGCGTCGTTCCACTGCAGCTTCCAATCGCCCTGGCGAATCGCGTAGTCATTGTCCCGACGCCAGTAGAGCGCCTGGGGCACCGGTGATCCGCAGCGGCTCATGCGCGTGATGCTGCATGGTCTCAGCGGCCCTATCACGATCAATGACACGATCAAAGTCGATGCTCCTATGATCATGCCTGGCCTGGCGCAGAACCCCACGATCAAGGACAAAGACTTGGCCGCAATCGCCACCTTCATTCGCAACAGCTGGGGCAACCAAGCCACGCCGCTAAAAGCGGATGACTTCAAGAAGGCCCGTGAAGCCACCAAGGATCGGGCCCTGCCCTATACCGAAAACGAACCCGCGCTCAGCTCCGCACAGACAACTGCCCAGCCCAGCGACGGCGAATGGGTGAATCTGATTGACGGAAATCTTGATCACTTCGTCAAGCGTGGAGGCAAGGTCGAGTACGAGCTCAAAGCTGGAATTCTTATTGGCAAGACCCGTCCAAAGACGCCCAATACCTTCCTCTGCACCGCGAAAAACTACGCGGATTTCGAGCTCGAGTACGAATTCAAGGTGGCCCCAAAGCTCAACTCCGGGGTGCAGATCCGCAGCAACCTGCGCGAAGACAAGAAGACAGGTTTACTGCGCGTCTGGGGCTACCAATGTGAGATTGACCCTTCTGAGCGCGCCTGGTCGGCGGGCAACTACGAAGAAGGTGGCCGCGGGTGGCTCGCCTGCCTATACTTCCTGGAGGTCGTAGATCCGCGGTAGTAGAAGGCCCAGATCGTGCTGCTGCGTCATCGGATGCTGTTGGGGAGATGCAACTCCGGGAGAAATGGCCGGTCCTGTCGCCCTCACCACCTGAGGTAAGCTCAGGGGATCAGACGCACTGCCGGGAAATCGAAAAGCTCGACGCCGTCGATCTTCAAGCCAGAGTTTGTGTTCCAGTGGCAGACACCAACCCAGCAACGATCGGCGAAGCCGCCTTGCTGACGCAGCAGCAGCGTGAAGCGGTCATTGTCTTCGGTCATGTCGTGGACGGTATGCCCGCCCCACGGAAACGCTTTGCGCGCCACCATGCCCTCGGACGTCATCTGAAATGCGATCACACCGCGTTCACCACTGGAGACAAAGACCATATCCTTGAGTGTCCGCACACCAACCCAGTCCGATTGCCAGCGCCCAGTGACCAAGCCACCTTTATTTTTGCGAATACTGCGGGCAGTCTGAACGCCAAGCGGCTTGAACATATCCGGACGGCCTTCCATCGGCGCGCGCAGGTTTAGCGATGACGCATAGACCTGATTTTGATGCACCTCAGCAGAAGATGTGCCCCAGTGAACAGCCAACGTCAGGTTATCAAGCGAGGCCGATACGATTTTTGAATTCGGGCCTTCAAGCTTCGGCAAGACCAGACTGAACTCAAACTCAACGCTGTCGCGGGCTGGAGCATGAAACACATAGCCAATCGCAGCGTCTTGGTCGAGCGCAACGATCCATGGTGGATCTACAGCGAAAGCATCAATGCCTTGACTGTCGTCTTCCAGTTGCGGTATGTGATTCAGACGGCGGTATACGGGGTCTTCCTCCTGAAAGTTGATGACGCCGACTTCGCCCTCAGAACCAATAAAGCAGATCTCGTGGGAGACCCGCATTGCGGTAGGGCGTTCTTCGCCAATGAAAATCGGCGCCAGAGCAACTTTTCCGGCGGAGTACATGCTATGGCGCACCACAAAGTAGCCGCGCCGATCCCCATCTTCGGCACCGCGCTGCTGGACGGTGTAGACCATGCCGCCTGCGTGCGTAACTGGTGCATGCACGTAGCCAGCGAGCGTGTTCAGTGAGGGCACGGTGAGTTGGTGGCCGACGTACACTCGGTCCTTCGGCGCAATCTTAACAGGCTGTATGATCTGAGCTGGCGGGGACGTGTCAGCATCCCAGGCGAGCAGGGTCGTTGTTTCGCGGGTGACCGTGGCGGCTGCCGAGACAGCAAGAAATAGGCCCAAAGTAATGACTATCTTTTGGAACATAACGACACATCCTCGTACAAATGTTAGTTATCCAGTAAACTGATAGAAGATAGCCTTTCGTCTCCCCTACGCAACCTGTTCGTAGGCAGGAACCACCAGTCAAGTTTCACCTTTTACGCGAAAAGCGTCCGTTTGGTTTTGTCGCTTAGGAAAAGAAGCCAGGCAGGAGCGCTGGCAATCCGGTTAATTCATTCAAGACGGCAGTGGGCCGGACCTTCGCCTGGCCAGTGGGATTCGCCGTAAGCCACACGGTCGCACGTAGCCCCGCATTGATCCCGCCCTGGATGTCCGCCGCCAGACTGTCTCCGACGTGAATCGCGTCCGACGGCTTGCAGCCAACCAGACGACAGGCCTCATGAAAAATTTCGGGTGCTGGCTTGGCTAGGCCAAATTCTCCGCTCACTAGGATGTGCGGGAAGAAGTCGCTAGCCCGACACGCTTCGAGCTTAGGCCGTTGGATCAGGCCAGGCCCATTGGTAATGACCGCCAGCCTGTATTCCTGTGCCAGTACGACAAGCATCTCCGACACACTGGCACTGAAGTGAAAATTGCGCAGCCTCTCGCCATAGAAGAAGGCGCAGACATCGCTGGCACGCTCTGCCAATTCAGGATTCTGCGCTGCCAGAGCCTGTCGCCAAAGCTGCTCACGCCAGACCATCACCGCCACCTCAGGAGCCGGTGAAAAAGGCTGCACGTCCACCGCGGCTGTGAACGTTTTCTGTAGCGCGTCAGGGTCGACTCCGCTGCCGACAAGCAACTCGCCCACCGCCAAGAACGCCGCGTCATCCGCTCGATCAGTATCTACAAGCGTATGGTCAAGGTCGAAGAAAATCGCATGTCGACGGCTGTCGTGGGTCATGGATTGCATGCCTGTCCCCTAGATTTGATGATTTAGCCTACAGGGCCAGTGCGAGGAGCGCAGACCGCAGGTCTTCATATTGGAACAAGAATCCGGACTCGACGAGCTGTTGCGGCCTAGCATCCTGCCCATTCAACAGCAGATCTGCCATCTCGCCGAGACACAGCCGCAAGGCGAATGCGGGTGCGGGCAACCTGGCTGGGCGCTGCAGCACCTCGCCGAGTGTCCTGGAAAGTTCTTCGTTTCGAACTGGGATGGGCGCGGTGATATTGACCGGACCGCGTACCCCCTCGGTAAGCAGACAATGCAGGATCGCAGATACCGTATCATCGATATGCACCCAGCTGCACCACTGCCTACCATTGCCCAGAGGCCCACCCAGGCCTCGCCGAAACGCTGGTAACATTCGCTGAAGTGCACCACCATCGCGGCCAAGCACAAAGCCAAAGCGCGCCATCACGGGCCGCACGTCGGACTCGCTCGCAGCTGCAGCTACCGTTTCCCACTCTTTGCAGACAGTTGCCAAAAAATCCTGCCCGGGCCGGGTGGTCTCGTCGGCCTGCGTCTCGCGCTGGCCATAGTAGCCCACTGCCGAGGCGTTGATCAGCACGCGGGGGCGCGGGTGCGCCGTCCGCAACGCGGTCACGATGCGCTGCGTCGTCATCACGCGACTGTCCAGCAGTTCCTGTTTACGGCGTCGGGTCCACCATCCGCCAGCCACGTTAGCCCCGGCTAGGTTGATGATCGCATCCTGATCCAAAAACGGCACGATACGTGAGGATCGCGACTGCCATTCTATCACCTCAAGCTTGGCGGACTGCGGGAAGCTCGCCGTCGCAGCATCGCGGGTCACGACAGTGATCTCGAACGTGCCATCATCCAGTAACCGCTGGATGAGATGCCGCCCGATAAAACCGCCTCCGCCTACCACTGCAATGCGCACGTTACACCTCCTCCGCTAAACTGTCAGCCATCTGCCTTATACGATACGAGCCAAAGATCGCTTAGCAATCAGTCTCACGGTCAGTGTAGAAACAGCATGTACAGCGCGACTGCCATGCCCAGGATAATAACGCCCGTCAGCGCCATAAACACAAGCTTGCTTGCCTCCCAGAGGATTACGACGGCTCCGTAGATTAGGCCGCTGGTGATCAGCATCGTGCCCAGCCCGCGGACTACCTGCTGGAGTTCAATTTCCGCAATCGATTCGGCGCCATAGACCGCCCCTCCACCAAGAGCGATGATGATGATTGCGCGAATGATCCCCATTAGTGCATCTCTCCTGCGGGTCGGGCATCCACAGGATAGCTGAGCTGTCGGCACTTCTCAAAACACGCCGGGGCGCGCGGCCCCTGCCCGGACAACCGATAGGCTACCCAAAGATTGCGCCACGCTGCGCCAAGCTTCGGCTTAGGTATGACTGCTTGACGAAAATTCACGGTGGTTTCCTCGTTGGTTTCGGCAATTACGCCTAGATTATTATGCGCCTCGGCGGAGGCCGGCTGGGTTTTGAAGGCTCGTTGAGAGGCGGCAAACGCTAGCTCACGATTGTCCGTACTGCGGTGTAGCAGGCACAGGTTATTCCACGCCTCTGCGTATTCGGCATTCACCGGCGAGGCCAGCAGGGCGGCGGCTATTCTTCCTTCGAAACGGCCCTGCTTTCTCAACCCATGCGCCAGCGGGCTAAGCAGCGTAGTGATCGCTTCCCGCGCGCTGAGTGGTCGCCGGGAGAACGCGCCCCCCTGACCAGCGGTCGCGCGCCAACGCAGCGCGCATTCACTGTCCGCCACGATTTTTCCTTTCCAGTGTGGTCTCGGTATTTCGACGCACCTGCTTGCGGAACAGGCCATGACGATACTTGCGAGTGCTAGCCTGTAGGGAAGCCCACTGCACATACACATGCTCGGGAACACAGGCCGCATTCAGCGACAATCCCGCGCATCTCACGCGCCCACCGGAAGGTAGTCGATCTGGCAAAAAATCTTGCAGATAAGGACGCTGCTCTGCCAGTTCAGCAAGCAACGCCAAGGCCTGGCCTTCCTGGCGCTTCATGGCACCACGCAGCGATAGCGGCAACGGATCATACAAGATTGGCACCGGCAACCGGGGCTGCCGAGTGCGCTGTTTTGCGGACTTGCAAGTACCCGCAGATGAGTGGCGACCTGCGACAAGCGCACGCCAAAATCGTCCGCACTCAGGCAGCAGAGTGCTTGAGCAAGAGCCGGCCCAAGTAGGCTAAATCGATCCTCGACCACGCCTGTGTCCTTAAGCTCAGAGCTCAAGGATTCAAAGACCTCCCTCATCGCCTTAAACGCCCCATCCAGTCTAATCTCGCCCGCCTGCTGATCGGCGCCGCCTGCGTGCGAGCGCGGGGAGTTTCTCGGCGGCGCGAAAGATTCGAGATGCGCCGCGTTGCAGACATCCGCCACGAGCAGGATCTGCTGCGGCCAGTTTGCGTACTCCGCAAACAGCTCTGGCCACTTCATAGGCTTAGAGCACAGTTCGAGCATGCCGTCGCTTTCAAAGTATGTGCCGACGTAGGGGATCAGCACGTCGTCCGCAGCCAGCGTCTTTCTCGCCTGCACCAGCCCTTAGCGCAATGCACACGCCGAGAAAGCCAAGCTCACCGTTAGCTGCTGCTGCTCCGAATCGCTCGGCCAGAGCACTGACTGATGCCGGAACCAGCGGACAAAATACAGCCTGAGCACTTCGCACGTAAATTACTACTCCCCGAACAGTTCGGCCGCGACCTTCTGCTGCTCGATGCCAGTCTCGACCCAGGCGCGAATTCTGTTCCGCGTATCACACGGGATCTTCAGCACGCCAGACAGCGCGGCAATGAATCGACTCTCCTCGGGGGCAAGCGACTCATCGGCATGCGCCAGCAGGTAGCAATCCTTCAACAGGCAGCGCTTGAACGCATCACTTTCGATCTGAGCGACCATCGCTTCGACCACGTCCAGAGTCCGCGGCGTCAGCCACAACACGCGCAACCGTTCCAGATCCAGCCCCATCTTCTGAAAAATGCCGTCCAACAACTCCCGCTCTCGCGAGTCTACATGGTTATCCTGCTGGGCCAGGGCGATCAACACGTCCGCGTAAAGATAGCGCATTTCAATTGGGGAATCCATTATTTTCCTCAGTTCGTTGATTCACGTCGAGACCGTGGGTGCGTTACTCTTGACCGAAACGCTCACAAATCCAACGGCAATAGGATCCTTCCAGCTCTGGCAAGGACCACCCAGTATTGACGGGACTAGCGGCACCTCGTACATTCCGGGGCCTTGCTTACAGACGATGCTCACGAACCAGAATCGATAGGTACTGCATGAATAGCAGAAGCCAGGCACGCGGATTCCCAATCGCACTCATTTCCACGCCCGGTGGCGAACCCTTAGCCAGGGTCGTCGATGAGCACCTCAAGCGGTTGTTTCGCGAGAACGGCGAACCTTGCCCGCAAACCTTCATTCGCAAGGCCAGTGTCGCCCGCTTTCAAAATGGCGAAGGTAAGGCGGTGATTGAAGAGACAATCCGCGGCACCGACCTCTACGTCATTACCGACATCGGAAATTATGGTGCCATGTATGAGCGGCAGGGCCAAATGGTCTCCACCAGCCCTGATGAACATTTTCAGGATGTGCGCCGCCTGCTCGTGGCAGCCAAGAACATGCCGCAACGAACGAACGTGGTCATGCCGCTGCTTTACTCGAGCCGCCAACATAAGATGAACGGCAGAGAGTCACTGGACTGCGCGCTGGCGCTCCAAGATCTCGTTCAGCTAAACGTCCATTCCATCATGACGTTGGATGCGCACAACTCGCACGTCATGAACGCAATTCCGATGCATGGGCTGGAAAACCTCCATGCCGTCTACCAGCTGATTCGGGCCTTCCTGGAAGTTACACGCGACGAGTTCCCTATTGATACCGACAACCTGCTTGTTTGCAGCCCGGATCTCGGCGGTATGGAGCGTGCGCGGTACTATGCGGAACACTTCCGCGTCTTGCTCACGGGCTTTTACAAGTCCCGTGACTTGAGCCGCGTCGTCAACGGCAAGAATCCCGTTCTCGAGCACAAGTGCCTCGCCAGCGACTCACAGATCAAAGGCCGCAATGTGCTCGTGGTCGATGACATGCTCGCGTCCGGTGGAAGCCTCCTCGAAGTCAGCCGCCAATTGAAGAAGCTTGGTGCCGCAAAACTTTATTTCGCAGTCACCTATGCCTTGTTCTCCGAGGGCCTTGAATCCTTTGATGAGGCTTATGAAGAAGGCCTCTTCGAGTACGTCTTCGCGACCAATGGCAGCCATCTTCCGGCTGAACTGCAGTCACGCCCGTGGTTCCTCTCAGCAGATGTAACCCCGTTTATCGCCAAGTTTATCTACATGTTCAATCAAGACGCATCCATCACCCGTCTCCTGAACAACACCGAACGGGTCAATCGCCTTGTGGGCCGCGAGCGTACGCGCCGACAGGAACCCTAGACCTTTGATCCCCAACGCTCATTTGAAAAACAGAACACTCAATTTTACCACGAGGAGACCGTCACATGCCAAAGAAAATCTCTGCACTCGAAAAGGCGCGTAATCAGTATCGCCCGAAACTCCCCGCAGTTCTAGACAAGCATGGCGCACGTGTCGAGGGCCTTGCCGGAGACATCAGCAAAGCCGTCGCCGACAAGGAGCAGATCGCTGCGCTGTTTCCGCATACATATGGTGCTCCCCTCATTCATTTTGCAGGCGGTGCTCAAGGTGAGTACAAGCCGGTAAACGTGGGTGTGATTCTCTCCGGCGGCCAAGCTCCGGGCGGCCACAACGTGATCGCTGGGCTTTACGACGGCATCAGGACCCTCAGCCAACGCTCACGCCTTATCGGCTTTCTCGGTGGGCCCGATGGCCTGATTCGCAATAAGTCCATCGAGTTGACCGCATCGGTGATCGAAGGCTACCGCAACACCGGTGGCTTTGACATCATTGGCTCCGGCCGGACCAAGCTCGCCACGCAGGAACACTTCGACGCGGCTCTCAAGACCTGCCGCGCCCACGAGTTGGATGCAGTTGTGGTCATCGGCGGGGATGACTCGAACACCAACGCCTGCGTTCTTGCAGAGTACTACGCCAGCATCGACGCTGGCGTCCAGGTCATCGGCTGTCCCAAGACGATCGACGGCGACCTCAAGAACGAATACATCGAAGCATCCTTCGGCACCGACACCGCCTGTAAGCTCTACTCCGAGTTGATCGGCAACATCATGCGCGACGCGATGTCCGCACGCAAATACTGGCACTTCGTCAAGCTCATGGGCCGCTCTGCATCCCATGTCACGCTTGAATGCGCCTTGCAGACCCAGCCGAACATCGCCTTGATCTCAGAAGAAGTGCAGGCCAACAGCACCACATTGGCCGAGATTGTCGACCACATAGCTTCAGTGGTCATCGAACGCGCTCAGAACGGTCACCATTTTGGTGTGGCGCTCATTCCCGAAGGTCTGATCGAGTTCATCCCCGCGATGGGGACTCTGATTGGTGAGGTGAACGACCTGCTGGCCCGCAATCCTGACCTCCAAGACACCCTTCCCGTGGCAGTCGATGTCGAAACGCTGGTTGCCTCCGGGTTGACTGAGGACTCCGCAACCGCCTACCTGCAACTCCCAGAAGATATTCGCATGCAACTGGTCATGGATCGCGACGATCACGGCAACGTCCAGGTCTCGCGTATCGAGACCGAAAAACTCCTGATCACCATGGTCGGGCAGACCGTGCAAGAACGGGCAGCTGGCACCAAATTTTCCTCACATGCGCACTTTTTCGGCTACGAAGGTCGCTGCGCAGCACCGTCAAACTTCGATGCAGACTACTGCTACTCCCTCGGCTTCACCGCCGCCGCCTTGATTGGGTCTGGAAAGACCGGCTACCTATCAGCAGTCCGCGGGCTCGAAGGTCCGGCCCGGGACCGCCTTCCCTGCGGCGTGCCAATCACTGCGCTCATGAATATGGAGCGGCGCCACGGGCACGAAGTACCAGTCATCGAAAAGGCCTTAGTCGAACTCGACGGTCGGCCGTTCAAGGTGTTCGCCAAGCAGCGCGAGGAGTGGGCCAACGAGAACCAATTCGTCTACCCTGGGCCGATTCAGTACTTTGGCGACTCGACGGTGTGTGATCAATGCACGGCCACCCTCACCTTGGAACGCCAGATCGACAAGTAGCGCGCGGCATCGCTCTCAGGCTGGCGATGGCAGGCAAGTGCCATCGCCGCCCGCCGCTATTCAATCGCGGCGAGAAAGGCCTCTAGCTCGGGCGCTTTGATCTGCAGCGAGTGCTCCGGCGCAGGATATGCCCCAGCCTCCTAAAACGCTTTGGTGCGCTCGTAGACTTCGATTGCCTCGGCTACCTTCTTGCCAATGGCGCGTGGTCTGCCGACCCAGATCTTGCGCTACGGAATATAGCCCACGTGGCCGATTACCGGGATACTCTCGCGGGCCATCTCAGCCACGACCCCAATACTCATTCCGGTGTAAATCCCGTCGGCTCCGTTACGCATCGCGGCGAAGCTTGCCCGGATAGCTTCCAGCCCTGAAGCAACCTCCGGATTGTTGATCCCCACTGCAACCGTGAGGAAGGCATTGGGCGCGGCAGCCCGGATCGAGGCTGCTTCGCCCGCTCCACACACAGGCATATTGCCCCCTGCCTCGTCACACGCGGCGGCCTCGACAAGATTCTCGGTAAACTGGCATTTGCCCTTTGCCGAGAGCAAATCGCCTGCGATCAGTCTCTTTCTCCTCAAGCATCAACCTCCGTAAAACTCATTCTTAGAAAACCACAAAGTGCAGCATTATTAGGCGACAACGAAGGCGACACGTGGGATTTCATCTCGTTGATTGCCTCCCGACACTTCGCGTAGGATGCCCAGCTAGGCCGAGGCTTGTACTCTAGCCCTTCAAGCTCCAAGGTTGCGATCACGCACTAAGTTGTCGTCGGTTTCACCAGCAGATCCGTATCTGCCTTCAGGTACGCGTTCACGACCGTGACCAATGGCCACTTGGCCAGCTTGTACTCGGCGAGCAACTCGACCAACGCCTCAAGCCCTTCAGCTTCATCGCCGTAGTAAAGTGCCTCGAGTGTAGCGCTCAGCAGCACCTGCGTCTCGCTATGTACGCTCCGGGCAAAGTCGCGAAACCTTGACTCCGCAAACATCGAGACCATGGACGAGCGCCCGACCAGCTTCGTGCCCGACTGGCTAAGTCATCTTCTCAACGACCGTTGCGGAATTCGCAAATGCGGAATCCGCGAAACTCTTGCGGGCGAACTGAATGAGTAAGTCCATCTTGCGCTTCTTGCCAATCTGCACAAGCTCAGGATGATTGAAGCCGCACGGTTACGATGCTATGAACCCAGCCCCGACATGTTTCAGCCGCGCAAGATTCACAACCGCTTCTCAGCCCAGAGCTCAGATGCCTCTCGCGCCGCGGAGCCACCGATAATCTTGTTCTTCCGCCCCACCAGCACCACATGCCCTTGGCTAGGTCCGGAGACAATACCAGCATCTACAGCGCGCAGAGACCAGATCCGCCAGATGCCTTCCGTCACCTGATAGCGCCACTCATGATCCTGCTGTAGAAAATTATCATGCATGTATACGTACAAAACAACATTCTGCTTGTCAGGCTGTTTGGCGAAGACGCGGTTCGCAAGCTTCCCGCCCATGCGCCGTTGCTGCGCTTGAATCCAGACACCGATCGCCTCGACGCTGCTCCTCAGATGCTCTGGCGTGGCGCTAGGACGCGCATCATACTTGACTGTGCGGGTAGTCCCGCTAGCGGCCTTCGCAGCCGTGGTCTGCGTTCCAGTGCGTTTCATCGCTGCTGGCTTCGTGGCAGCTGGTTTACTGACCTCCAACTTAGCCTGCCGGCGACGCGTAAACTCGCGCGCGGCGAGAATCTTCGCAGTTCGCTTCGGAAACAGCGCACGTTGCGAACGCTCACTCAGCGCCTGCATTGCATAGCCGATCATTCCTTTGTCGATCTCAACCTTGACAGCCACATTAGTAATGCTTCTAATCTTCCCGCTGACCACGGTCGTATTATCGGAAAGCAGAAGCTTGATACTGTCCCCAGGCTTGGGCACCTTGAGCTTACTGAGAAACTCCTTGTAGAGCGCCTCAAACTCGCTATCAACCTTGCTCCCGGAATCATCCTCGGGTGCCTTAGCGACAAATGCTCCCTCCTTGTAGACCGACTCCTCGTTGGCCATCTGATCCATGGCACCCGGCATTTTGCGAGCGTCAGCGGCGTCTTCCTCAAGATCGCCCTCACGATCCACCTGCGCCTGCTCCGTTGAATCTGCCGCTTGTGGATTTTTGATCCGCTCGATCCAACCTTTCCACGGCCCGGTGGTATTGGCGACAAAAGCTCCGGCTACAGCCAGCAGCACCAGAAATACCAAAACACCGCCCTTGGGCGTGCTGGTCTTGCGTGATCGTTCTACGGTCTTACTCAATGGTGATCTCCTTGGTTTTTGGCTGCAGGTCGTGATCCTCGATCCCAGCGTCCGCTGCCGTCTGAATAGCCAGCGCACGATATTTGCTTGCGCGCTCTCTGTCATCCGCCGCAAGATAGATCTGCCAGGCGTGCTTATAGATGAGATAATCCCCCACGGGTTCCTGCATCACGCGCTCGATCGCCTCAATGGCCTGCCCGATAGCGCCTTTCCGAAAATACAGCCAGGCGAGGCTGTCCAGATAGGCGCTGTTATAAGGCTCTGCGCCAACGGCCTGGCGGATCAACTGCTCCGCGCGAGGCAGGTCAAGGTTATGGTCCGCGAGGATGAAACCAAGAAAGTTGGCGGCGGCAGCGTGGTTCGCATTCAGGGCAAGCGCACTCTCGAGCGGAGAGATAACCGTATCTAGCGAGGCTTCTGCTCGAAGCCGTAGTTGCGCGAGCTTCATAAAATAGGGCAGGTTCAGAAATGCCGCGAGATGATGCCGACGCGCGTAGATCGCCGCCTGCTGAAGAACCTTTGCCCCTTTCGCTGGCTGACCGAGGCGATCCAGAGCATGCGCTTCAATCCGATACGAGGCAAGCACATCGCGTGGTGCCAGTGCTGCGAACTTCGCAGCCTCCTCATAATTCTGCAGGCCATGATGCAACGCCGCAATGCGCAAGGCAAGGGCCAAAGAGGGCTCAAGGCGATAGACTAGCTCGAAGGCACGCACCGCTTCATGCAGGCTCCCCAACTGCTCCGACAACTCCCCAACCCGGAGATGGTACTCGCCATGAAACGGAAAGGACACACCCAAGCGCTCCCAGACCGCGAGCGAATCTTTACGCCTCCCCAAGGCACTGAAGCACTCAGCCTCAAGCTGCCGTGAACCCGGCTGGTCCATCTCCAGCCGCTCCAGCATTTGTACGACGTGAAGTGCACCTTCCACTTCCCGGTGAGCGAGCAGCACGGTCGTGAGCGCCATCGCATTTGCGTAGTTCGCAATCTGCCCGCACAAGCTCACCGCCTGCAGCGCGGCCTCTCGCGCACGCTCCGTATTTGAATCACGCCGCGATTGGGTGTGCCCGGCCATCTGCGAGAGAGCGTGAAAATGTAGTGCCGAGCCTTGTTGAAAGAGAAACGTCCCCTGGACTTCAGGAATTCGGTTTCCGCGGCCAATCAGTCGCCGGGCTTCCCGCAGGTTGTCCAGAGCGCGCAAGCAGTGCAACACCTGACGAAATACCCGCGCATCATTTAACCTACGTGGCGTAGCCAACTCTGAAAGCAGCTCCCACGCCTTGTCCGGGCGAGACTCATGCAAGTACGCGTTGGATATAACGAGTCGCAGGCCCACAGCCTCCGGATGAGCGCGCGACAAACCGAGAAGCTCGCGAATGAGAAAGCCGTTCTGACGTTCGGTGGCCCAGTTACGGATACTGCCCACAACTTCCTGCAGCAGAAATTCGGATGCCGGGTCGGCACGCAACGCCGCCAGATAGCCATACGGAGAGTTACCCAAAAATGGCGACTTTCTCTGGCATACAGCCCACCCGTAAAGCGCAAGCGCATCCGCTTCCGATTGCTCTTCGGGTGTCAACGCCAGGTTTTCAGCCTGACCCTGTGTTCGCCATCCCTTCGCCGAGCACGCTAGCGGACACATGACCCAGAGGATCATACACGCTAAGGCTAAGCGAAGGGCGGTCATAGTAGGGCGATGAGGCTGGGACACATACGTGCCCAGATCTCTACCTCTTCAGGGAGACGGATGCCTCAACTTACTAAAACGCATCGCGATTTTACTTGTTCTTGTGGCGCATGGCCTTGAGCCGCTTACGCCGCTTATGCTTCGAAATCTTGGCACGACGCGTCTTCTTCAGATTGCCCATAGGGTTCCAGACCTGTTAAGTGTGAATTAGCCGACCGTTGACGGCAAAACGGGAAAAGTACGCGCTCCCCCCTCATTTTCAAACGCTACGCGTAAAACGGAGTGAACCAAACAGCCCCATCCAGCCTAGCGTTGACGCGTTGGTAGCGGAAGAAGCAGGCGGATACCCACGTCATCCGGGGCGGCAATGTCAGGCCGCACTCGAGTGCGCGTCGTCGGCGTTGCCTGATGAGCGGGAGACTGGAAACTTCCGCCTCTAGTGATGTGCCGACCGGATCCGGAAGCCTCCGCGCCAAAGTACGGGATATAGGGGTTTTGCTGGTCAGTCTCGACATAGACGCGAAACCAGTCGCTGACCCACTCCCGAAGATTCCCCCGCATGAAGTATACACCGAGCGCGTTGGACGCGGTACGCGTGACATTAAGCACCTCCTGCGTTGGCACCAGCACAGCGCCGCCGGAGCGGTCAGCATGCCAGACAGTATCACGGATCTTGTCTGCTTGGTACTGACAGACGTACTCCCATTCAGCCTCGGTAGGTAGCCGGTAGCTGGCTGAAGACGGATCTAGGGTCCAGTCTGAGGAACGATTAGTGTCTCCGCCGGCATAAGCGCTGGACATTCCCGCATGAGTGCTGAGCCAGTTGCAATAGCGCATGGCGTCCACGATTGCTACCCCCCGCATCGGAGCCTCGGGGTCCAAATACAGCTTCTTGCTCAGACGAGACTCCGAGAAGGGTGCGTAGGCAGCCACATGCAGCTCAAAGCGAGCAAGGTAGAACGGCTGCGTGAGCGTGACGCGATGCGGCGGACCTTCTTCTGGAGGACCGTCATACCGCCCCATCATGTATACGCCTGGAGGAACGAGGCAGAGTTGCATCCCCAACTGGTTCACGACCACTGAAGGAAAGGCGGAGTACCAGACGCGATCCTCGGGCTTGACCCCACGGGGAATTCGCCAGCTTACGACTCGCAGCTTGCCGGGCAAGGTTCCTGCCACAAGTCCCGGCAGCTCGAACCGCTGCTCCAGCTGGATAGCCGTCTGCTCAAGCGCACTGGCAGCAGCATGCAGCCACCACCGCAGCTCACTCGGCTTGACGCGTTCCGTGGTGCTGAGTAAATACCGCAGCTGAACCTTGAACAAGGTTTCATACAATTCCCCGGCGAGATCGACGGGCAGGCCGATCGATTCCGCACGCTTGACCAACTCGATCCCCCTCTCCACGCTCTCAACGGGAGAAAGCTCCTGGATTCGATCCCTACGGGCATCGGTGACAACCGAACGCGCCTCCCGCCAGATCTCATCCCATTCCGGAATGGGGGAATCGATGATCACCCGGGCCTGCCGCTCGATGTTGCGGTGCCGCCCCAGATCGCTCTCGCCCACGTATGGACTGAGAGCTAGAATGCTGGGCAAAAACTGGTCCAAGGCAGTGCCAGCCAGCTCCTTCTGTCGGCGTACGTCGCGCGCTTGCCGCATCTCGGCCATAATTCGATCCGCTGCGTTTAGGGCATCACGATACCTACGCACACTTTCCTGACGACGCTTGGCGTCCACAAGCAACTGGTCCAGTTCACGGGAAACCCCCTTTACTGCTGCCTGCAGATCGGTCTCGCTCTCCATGGCCTTGATCTCCGCCAGCTGTGCTTGCAACGCCTCCCACTGCTCGGGGAGTTGGCTCCGCAGAGCATTGTTCGCCAGGCTAACCCGCTGCTGAAGCTCCAACAACGCACGGTCACGCTCCGACTGGCGCGGTTTCGGCTGACTCGCCTGCGTCACCTCGGCTGGCATCTCGGACCGCAGGCCATGTACCCGCTTCCGGTACCACGCCGGCACTGTCTCGTCTGAGAGAATATCATCGAACTCACTGACCAGCGCGGCGACTCGACTCGGCGAGTTTTGGGTGTGGCCAGCTCGTTGCTCCAGCTCCCGAAGCGATCTCCGCAAAGCAGCCAAAACCCGAAGCTGCGACTTTAAAGTACCCAGCCGCTCTCGACGGTCCGCATCAAGCTCCCCAATCACAGGATCGGTCGCAGCTCGGTCGAGAAGCGTTCTCGCCGCTTCCAGCAATTCATCCGGCTCTCGCGAGAGTTCGCTAGCCCCACGCAAGTGCGCACCAGCCTCGGCTAGGTCCTGGTCGAACGCTGAATACTCGGGACCATGCGCCAGCGGCTCTTGCGAACTCCGCACTGCCAGCCAGACACCTAGCACCGCCACCAACAGCCCAGCGGCGATAATTGCACCAACACGGACGAGCTTCTTTCGGGCATTCTCACGCTGGCGAATCTGCGCAACAACGGCCAGCGCCTCAGAATTTCCCTGTTGGATAGCGAGAGCCCTCTTGGCCCGCTCCTCTGCCTCATCCATACGCCCGCTATCTACCGCCTTCCGGGCCAACACCACGTGCTCCTTCGCCTGCAGCAGTAGGTTCTCAGCACGCTTTCGAATCCGGTCAGCTTCGGCGCTTTCGATGGTCACGCCGCGGATGTCATGACACAGTCGCTGCACCTGCCCATAATCTTGTACGTCCATGGCATTGATGGCCTGAGACATCATGTATTCTACGGAGCGCTCGGAGTTCTCCAGGTCTCCGGAGATCGCGTCGAACTCTCCGCACAAGCCCCGCCATTTCTCCACGGTATGTTGCCGGGCGTGAGCTTCAGGGTGGTGCCGTTCCCTCTTCAAGCCGTCTAGGAACTGCCGACACGTCACGATCTCGGCCTGATCCAGCGCCATCCTGGCCTGCTGTAGCCGCTCGCCGAATTCTACAATTCGCTTTTCCTCTGCCAGGAAGTCATGAAGCGCATTGACCTCATGGTCGCCAGGAATGATGGCCTGATATTCGCGCATGACGGTGAGCGCAACGGTCGGCGAATTGTCTGCAATTGCACGATGCAGCTGACTCTTCAACTCCGTGGCAAGCGAAAGTTTCTCGCCGACGAAGCGTTTGAGCTCATCGGCGTGGTCGAGCATTCTGCGGCCGCACTCCCCCGGAAGGGCAGGGTCTCCGGGCAGCCCGTCAATCAGCTTCTGCATCTCCTCCCAGCGATTTCCTTCCCCGTGCTCTCTGGCTTCACGTAACGCGCGGTTGATAACCACAAAGACCCGTTGATCGGTCTTGCAGCTTGGACATTGGCGATTGTGAATCGAGTTATCCTCGCCGCACTCCGGGCAGATCTGCGTGAGGTCGGCACCGCAGGAATGACAGCTGCGGTCATCCCGGTCGTTAGAGGCCTTGCAAGAGGGGCAAGTATTCTCGCGAATCATCGACATCGTCGACTCCTTGGTTCGCAACCGGCTCATCCCACGGCTGACATCGTCCAAAAAGCCCTGCATGCTGAAGTAACGGCTCTCAACGCGCGGCCGAATGCAGTTGTAGATGATTCGTGAGAGGAAGGTTGGCTCCGGGATCGCATTCGGAATTACGTCCTGCGCGCGCTCCCCGGTGAGAAGCACATAGAGCAGCTTGCCAAGCGAATAGATGTCGGCCCGGTGATCCACATTCTTAGCATCAGCATTCTGCTCCGGCGCCATGTAACCGGGCGTCCCCATGCCGTAACCAGTGTGAGAGGCCTCACTACCCGCACGCCCGGCGCGCGCCAGACCAAAGTCCACGATTTTAGGAATCAGAACGCCGTCCTCACTGGTGAGAATCACGTTGGACGGCTTAATGTCACGATGAATGAGGTTGTTCTTGTGCGCGTAGAACAGGCCCTTGGCGATGGAACGGGACAGAGACAGTGCCTCGACTACATCCAGCCCACTCTTCTTCTCGACATAGGCTCGCAGCGTGGGGCCGTCGATGAACTCCATCACCAGATAAAACGTCTCATGGTCGCGATGGTAGTCGTACACCTCGACGATGTTCGGGTGCTTCAACTGGGCAATGGCCGCCGCCTCCATCCCAAAACGTGACAGCACGATGGAAGCCGCTTCACTGGCGAGATACGCCGGGAGCAGGGACTTGATGGCCACTGGCCGCTTCAGATGAGTGTCATAGGCGCGATGCACCACAGCAAAGCCGCCGCGCCCAAGCTCCTCCATCAACTCATAACGATCCCCGAGCAACGACCGTTCGCGCTTGATTGCTTTCCCCCGCACAGAGTCGGTCATACTCACGATCGTGTCGTCCAAGTCTTCATCACGCGCAAGGGTGGCAGTACGAGGCCGCACGATCTCAGTCTTGGGATCGACGTCAGAAGAGGACTTAAGCCTGTGTCGGCACTTACGGCATTGAGCCGCGGATGACGCGTTCAGAGAGTTGCACTGCGGACACCGCACAGCTAGGCCTTTAGGGAGCTTCGGAGATCGTCACTTCACACGTGCTGTCAACCACACCAATGCGTACCGCATCATGCCCCGCACTCCGCGCTGCCGCGATGGCCGCATCGGCTTGGTCCGGGCTTACGATCCAGATCATTCCGCTGCCCATATTGAATACACGAAACATCTCTTTATTAGAGATCCCGCCACCTTCCTGAATCAACGAAAACACAGGAGGGGCCGGTGGCAACGAACCGCGATCTACCTGAACGCCACAGCCCTCGGGAAGAACCCGGGGAATGTTGTCATAGAACCCACCGCCAGTAATATGCGCCAGCGCCTTCAACGGCACGCCCGCTGCCTTCGCGGCGCGCGACGCGTCCAGATAACAGGTGTGCGGCTTAAGCAATGCTTCTCCGATCGTTTCATCCCAGCCATCTGGCTGATCATCCACGGAAAGTCCGAGCGTCTTAAAGATTACGGTCCTCGCCAGACTGTAGCCGTTTGTATGCAGGCCGCTCGATGGAAGCGCGATCAGCGTATCACCGGGGGACACCGTAGCGCCAGTAATAATCTCGTCGCGATCAACCACGCCCACAATCGAGCCCACCAGATCATAGTCATTGCCGTACATGCCAGGCATCTCAGCGGTCTCCCCGCCGAGCAGGGCCACCCCCTGTGCCCGGCAGGCATCAGCCAAGCCGCCAAGAACCTGCTCATACAGCGGACTCCGCAACTTGCCAATCCCGATGTAATCCATGAAGTAAAGCGGCTCTGCCCCTTGGACGATGATATCATTGATGCAATGATTCACGAGGTCTGCACCGACGGTGTCATGGCGATTCGCCATTTCCGCTACCATCAGCTTAGTGCCCACGCCGTCGACACTTGAGACCAAGACTGGATTACTAATCTCCGACAGGTCGAGCTGAAACAGACCACCGAAGCTGCCTATCCCCCCTAGCACTTCCGGCCGCGTCGCAGACTGCAACTTCTCCTTCACCTGCCCCATCAGATTCTGCGCCTGGTCGATATCAACACCGGCTTCGGCATATGCAGATTTGGCTGACATGGTTACAGACCTACCTTGGTAAGCTGCTCCGCAATAGACCGAATGGCAGCCTTGAAGCGTTCCGGGTCTCCGTCGTAGCCGTTCGCCCGTAGCCACTTGCAATCCGCACCTTGCGAGAGCACAGAAACGGCCCAACCGTCCCCTTCGCGCACCTGCTCGGCTTTGTGAATTGCGTCGGATACCTTGCCACGCTGCACATCGTCGATTCGATCCAGCATTGCATAATTGGCCTTCACAGGTTCCTTGCCGAAGTCTACTGACTCCGTATGGGGGACGCCCAGAGTCTTCGCAATCGTTGCCCCAGACAGGCAAACGCCGCACGTCTGGGAATCCGCCTGCCAGGCATGCCAGACGTTCTGATTAATCGTGTATTTGTCGTCGGTTTCGCATGCTTCCAGATCGCTGAGAGCCTGAGAAACAGCCGCACCTAATGAAACTTCGAGAGCTGCCATAGGTTTGAATTCTTCCAGTATGATGAGATTAGTGCCGTGCAACGTCATGATTCACGCAGGCAAATCACGCGTCGTAAGATGCGAATGGCTTTGCTAAAATCAAGCTCAGGCGGTCTGCTGAAATTGCGCCAGCACCGAGTCAGGCACAATCAGGTCACCTCGTCCCACCCCCAATTTGAGAAATGGCGTGTTCTTACCGTGAAAATCACTACCACCGGTAATCTTCAGCGATAAGGCACTGGCAAGTTCTTGAATCGCCTCCCGCTGCGCCGGACTATGTCCAGAATAAAGCGCCTCCAAAGCATCTAAACCCTTGGAGGCCAACTCCTTAGATGTCCTCCGAACCCGCGAAAGCGGCGGCCGATTAATCCCGGACGGGTGCGCCCAGGACGCGATTCCACCAGCTGCGTGAATGGCTTGAATCGCCCGCTCCGGAAGGATCTGCCAGCGCGGCAGATCACGGAGGCGCACGTCGCTAAGAAAATTTCGATATGCATCATCATGGCTGACGCAGCACCCTTCATCAACCAGCGCTTGGGCAAAATGCGGGCGAGCGATAACAACACCACCAGAATGTTTGCGCACCGATTCGAACGTAATCTCGCATCCTTGCCGTTGCAGGCGCTCCAGCAGCCGCAGGTTTCGGTTCTTCCGATGGCTCTGGATCTCGCTCACCAGCTCGACCAACTCCTGCTGCTCGGGGTCGATAAACAGCCCAAGGATGTGAATCGTGGAGTGATACCAAGCGCAGCTGATCTCTATCCCGGGCAGCAGCCGACAAGCCGAGCTACTCTGAGAGACAAACTCCGGAATCCCCTCAAGCGTATCATGGTCCGTGATCGCACACGCGCTCAAGCCTGCCCCGTGGGCAGCCTGAGCCAACTCTAATGGCGAACAGGTGCCATCAGAAGCGGTACTATGGCAATGAAGATCGATCAAGAGTGAAACGACGTTCGAGCGGTGATCAATTGCTCTCCACTGCCGGAGCTTCTTTAGCGTCCTCCGACGCCGGGATGCTAGGCATACCGGGGGCTTCAGTCTGATGACGCTGCAAGTAAGTCTCGTATTGCATATCCTCGCTGGAGCCGGCCTTAATAAAGCGCGCTAGCAACTCTACGTCGAGCGAGTCAATGCGTTCCAGCATATCAGTCGCATCGTCAAGCAGGAAGCTCTCAACACGGCTGAAGTCGTCCCCCTGCTTCTCCTTCAAAGTCTCAAGTTCTGCCGTTAGCAGCCCCAGCTGCTTCTTCGCCGTCTCGACCTCTCCGGCAAGAAACCATGCGTTCGCGGCACGCATCCGCAACTGGCGCGCATTCGCAGAATCTTCGGGAAGACTCTCGGTGAAAGTCAGCAGAATTTCAGCGGCTTCCGCGGAGTTACCGCTATCCAGCAACGCACTGGCTTCCACCAGAGCAGCCATCGACCACAGCGGAAATGCATCCTTGTTCTCGTTCTTCCAGGCGCGAAGTTCTGCCAGACCACTAGGATCTTTCGACTCCACCTTCAGGCGGGCTATATGAAACTGTGCGTCCCGGGCCGCCAAGCTGCCGGAATGAACCGCAATCACGTCTTCAAGAGCCTTGATTTTCTCTTCGGCCAGCACCTCCCCTTCCAGGTCCGCGTCACCGCTCTCGAGAGCGACATGCAAGGCATAATGCGCCTCGCCAATCGCCGTGCGCGTTGAGTCATCGCTCCACGTCATGAAAAACGCAATGCCGATGACAACTGCAAGGCCAATGCCCAACAGTGGATAGGTATGCTTGTACTTCTCGTGAGAGTCGTGGATAAAACTATCGAGGAACAGCGGCGAATCGCCCGCCTTGCCTCTGTTTGAACTACCGGCCATTGGAAACTCCAAGTGTAGAAATCGAGAAGGAAAAGCGCGAACTATAGCAGCGTGTGACTAGTTCTCAACGTCAGATTGCGAAGCGCCAGCTGGGTCATCTTCTGGAGGCTTGGGGCGCCGCTTCCGTTCTTCGCCGGGGTTTCTCGGCCGACGACGACGTCTCGTTAGCTCAACGGGAGCACGCTCCGGCAAGAAGAGAGCTTCATCCGGGGGAGTCGAACAGGCAATTTTGGTATCCAGCGACGCCTCAAGTTCTGGCACCATGTACGCGCCATACTCACAGACAAAGCCAACTGCCTTGCCCCGATTCCCCGCCCGGCCTGTCCGGCCAATGCGATGGACATAATCCTCGGACTCATAGGGAAGGTCATAGTTTACTACCAGTGAAATGTCATCCACATGAATCCCGCGTGCCGCGACGTCCGTGGCCACAACCACCTTCAAGGTGCCCTCGCGAAAAGCCTCCAGAATCTTGACTCGTTTCTGCTGCGCGACATCACCGGACAACACAGCACAGTCGCAGCCATTTTCCTTTAGTCGCCGACTTACCAGCATGGTCGTATCCTTACGGTTGCAGAAGATCAGGGTGCGACCCGGCGTATCAGTTTTCAAAATCCACACCAAACAAGCGATTTTCTCGTTGACCTGAACCATGTAAAAATGTTGATCGATCAGATCGGTGACCAATCTCTCCGGCTCCACATCCAGCTGAACCGGATCTACTTGCCAGCGTTTCGCCAGCTCAATGACCGCCTTCGTAAATGTCGCGCTGAACAACAGCGTCTGGCGATCTTTCTCGCCCGGCAATTGGCCGATGATCCGCTTCACATCAGGAATAAATCCCATGTCCAGCATGCGGTCAGCCTCATCAATCACCAAAATTTCGGTGTGGCCCAGATTCAAATGTCGCGACCGGGAATAGTCGAGCAACCTTCCGGGCGTGCCCACAAGAATATCTACTGGCTCAGACAGAAAATCCCGTTGGTCAGCATGCCCCATGCCGCCGTACACCACGTGATTACGCATGCCGCAAAACTTGCTGATATCTTCGGCGTCCTTGTGAATTTGGATCGCAAGCTCGCGGGTGGGCGCAATCACCAACGCGCGGCAGGTCCCGGCTTGCGAACTGCGCCGCGGGTTCTTCAGCATATGAGTCAGGGCGGACACCAAAAACGCGGCGGTTTTCCCCGTTCCCGTCTGCGCCTTGCCAGTCAGATCCTTGCCCAACAGCACGTGTGGGAACACTTCTGCTTGAATTGGAGTGCAGTATTCAAAGCCCAGTTCCTGCACGCCCGCAAGAACTTTTGGGGCAATCTCGAAATCTAGAAAGCGACTCTTTCCCTCGCATACCTCGACTTCACGAAGCTCCGGCACCACAACCGGCTCGGGAGCAGCTTTCGCCACTGCCCTCGTGCCGGACTCATCGCGCCGTCTCCGCTCAGGACGCCGTTCCGACGATGACCGGTCCGACGATGGTCCCCGGCGCCTTGGCTTCTCCGAGCCCGGAGACCACTCTTCGCCATCACCTGATTTAGTCTCTGCGTCATGCAGCGTCCCCTCACGGCGGTCACCCTCGCGCGGTCTAGTGCGGTCACCACGGCGCTCTCCACCGCGTTGGCCTTCGCGGCGCGCCCCACTGCGCTCGCGCCTCTCCCGAGGTTTATCCACAGGATCCGTCCTAGGCTTACGGCCACTATCTTGCCGGGGCCTGCGCTCGCCATCGTTGCGGTCTTCCTTCTCGTCTCTGTCTCTACCCTCACGCTCAGGGTCGGGGGGAACGTCCTTCACGTACTCTTCGTCATGGATGTCTACACGCTTGCCGGGGCCGCCGGAGTTGCGGCGGCGCCACTCGCGCACCCTCACTCGCTCGCCCTTGTTGCGCTCGGATTCTACGGTCGGCGCGCTGTGGCGATCCACCGGCTCCCGAGCATCAATCTCTTTCATTTCCGCATTCGAGACGTCGTCGTCATCTTCGCCGGATGGTCCGAATATGGAACTGAAGATGCGTTTTATCATAGGACTCTGATCAAATTTGGGGAAGGAGCGCTGGGTCGAAACAAGACCGCAGCGCGTGCGGATTACCAATCAAAGTCGTGGATTCTCTCAGTAAACAAGAAAACCGATTTTGCCCTGATGCTACGGAATTTCCACGGGCAGCGTGCGCCCCTCTGCCGCACTCCGACAGGCGAGATCCAACACATGAATGGGCCTGGTAGACCAAGCCGCAGTAATAATCAGCGCAGCATCATCAACGAGATGATCCGCGACGTTCTGATAGTACCGCCAGCCTTCACTCTCCTGCTCCTTGCCGTTGGCCTCGAAGCGCTCACCATTCTGGAAGGAGACCACGCGGTAGCCACCATGAGGACTGAAGGAATAGCACCCGTGCGTGCCGGTCACTTTTACAGCAAACTCCGGTGGTTCAGCTTCGAGCTGCGAGACCCGCAGGGTGAACATCGCACCGCCTTTGAAGCGCACCACTGCTGTGGCTTCATCTTCATTGGTGTCCTCTCCCCAGCTGCATTCGCTATTCCAGCGTCCTCGGTGGGCGACCCCAAACACCTCCACCATCTCATCGTCAATCAATTGCAGCGCATACTCCGTCAGATGCACGCCCCAGTCGTACAACACCCCGCCCGATACACTCTTGCTACTCCGCCACCAAGAGCCCGGGAGCCCATGCCTGCCATTACAGGCCTCGATCCGGACCACATCCCCGATCAGGCGCTCGTCCAAGATCTGCCTGCGCGCCTTTAAAATGCAGCCATCCCAGTGCCGATTGTGGTACGTGGTTACGACCAACCCTCGCGCCTCCGCCTCTGCCGCCATCTCTCGGCAGTCATCTGTCGTGACTGCCATCGGCTTCTCTACGCAGACATGCTTGCCAGCGCGAAGGCACTGCAGCGCCAGCGAGGCATGCGTGTCGTGCGGCGTAATCAGAGTCACCAAGTTTACATCCGACTCAGCCAGCATCGCCTCCACCGTGGTGTAGGTCTGAATCCCCGGAAATTCTTCACGAGCAACAGCGAGCCGCTCTTCGTTCAGCTCTACCACCGCCAACGGCGTCATTCCAGCAAGCTGCATCTGCTGCAGGTGTGCTCGCCCCATATTGAACGCGCCGCCGTAACCAATGACGCCTACTTTGATCTCTGCTGCTGATGCGAAGGCACTCATGCGCCGCTCCTCTCTTCGGTTTACAGGTTTAATCGGATAACGATTAGCTTTCCGGCAAGCGCCCAGATGTCGCGCCGATATCTGCCAAAATCCAGCCGACCATTCAGCGTTTTCGCCGTCCCAGCCACAGAAACGGCAACAAACCAGCCAGTGGCACCAGCACTCCCACCAAAAGCAGCAGCGCGTTGCTCTGATTGTGGCCGTAGTGCAGCAGATTGTGCAGCCGCACGTAATAGCCATCCAGCCCGATCGGTGCCAGCATCGCCCAGCAGGTAATGCTCTGCGTCGCCCAGATCGTCGCCAGCCACCAGCCAAAGAATAGTGCCGTTCCCTCCATGCGCAGCGTCAGCAGAAAGCGGCTTGCCAGCCGCGGTGCCATCTGAATCACCTCCAGATTGCTCTGCCCATGACGCACCACTGCCACAGCCACAATCGGGAAACACAACAGCGTCAGCGCCACCACCAGCGCCGCGACAGACGTCTGGCCTGAGCGAGGCAGTGCCACCATCAAAAGGGATGTTGGCAACGCACCGACCAGTGCGGGCACGCATACCACTAGTAGCCAGCCACGCCGTCTCAGGCAGACTGCCAAAACCAATGCCAGCAGCGCCGCCAGCGCACTGAGCCAAAGCGTTCGCCACAGCAACTGCAGCGAACCCGGCGGTAGCCCGCCCGGCTTTGCGATCTCCGCAACTGCCACCCAGACCGGATACAGCACCGAGACAGCCACCACGCCAAGCACCACCAGCCCCCCCCGTCCAGCTCGAATTCGTCGCCCCTTCCCCGGCAACTGCCCAGCATTGCGGAGTTCGCAAACCAACCAGCCAACGATTGGCAAAGCAGTCAGCACCGGCACCAGCGCTCGCCACAGCGAAGCCCGCAGCGGAATTCCACCAGCGTGGGCATCAAACAGCGCAACGGACCAACTCGGGACCGAAAACAGCGACGCCATCTCAAACTCCGTAAAGGCCAGCAGCCAGACGACGGAGAACGCAAGCGCATCCGCGCGGCGATACTCCTGAATCTTCAGCCACAGACGCCGCGGACGAGATAACCGATCCCCACACTGCGCCGCGATCCACGCCGCAGATTCCGTAGCTCGCGTTCCCGACAGCCCCACAATCACCGCCGCCAGGCTCGAGAACCGCACAGCCAAAAGTGAATCGTAAAGGCTGAGCCGAAGATTGGGCGCGTGCATCAAATGCAGCATTGCGTCCCCGTAGGCATATGCCAACAGCAAGCTCGGCATCAGCATGGGCAGCAAGATGACAAGCCAGCGCCTTTTGGCCCCGGCCAGCGCCCAAGTACTCAGCGGATGTGCCAGTCCCACCGCCACGACAGTGACCAAGCCGCAGCGTAGCCCAGATAGTAGGCAGGCCTCGAACGAAACGCTAAAACTCGCGGTCAGATCAGAGAAGCCCAATCGTCCATCGCTACCACGCGTGGAAGCAAGCGCCAAGTCTCCACGTGCCGCGCCGTATCACCGGGCTTGATCGTTTCCGCCGGGGCCATGCTTTCCATCTCGACCATAAAATTTTTCTCGCCCACGTAGAACGCCATGTTCGTACCCAGCGGATACTGAAACGCCCGGTTCGCATCGTACGGCGTTTGCTTGCAAAACGTACAAGCACGCGCCGGGTCAGTCATCACCTGCAAGCCGCGCTGCGCCATCAACATGCGCTTATTTACGCGCCCCTTGGGCTCGATCGTAAATAGCTCTTCGGTAGTGGTAAACTGGTCATCTGCCAGCCCCCCTTCGACGCCAGCCCAACAGCGAAACGACGTAATCTGCGTGTAATCCCAGTCCGATCCATCACCAAGCGGCACAAAATAACGCGTGCCATCCGCTGGCAGCGTACAAGTCAGAGCCCACAGGCTCGTCCCATACAACATTGGCCCTGCGTTCGTCACGAAGTTCTCGACGCTCACCGTCTCCGCATCCACCACGGTTACCGTGATTCCGCGGCGAGTGCGGTTGCCCTCGTTCAAGGCCCCCGTGATCGTGATGCTATCGGCCGACTCTGCTACCGTGCACGGCCCGTTGTCGGGCGCGTACGTGTCCTCGGACTCATCGGCCAGTGACGTTGCACACCACACCCGATGCCCACCGCGCAACGACCACTCCCCGCGACTCAACGCCCGTTCGTAGTCCCAGAACAGCAAGTTCTCACCGTCCGGCAGCGACAGCCAAGCGATCCGCGGTCCCACATCCGTCACGATGACCATTCGCAGCCCCTGCGTCTTTACCTCAATCGCTTCGTGCCCGTCAAACTCAACCTTCTTAAAAGCCATACTCGTATCCTTCTCGCTTCCCGTTATCCGCGAGACTAATCGCGGAGATCGCTTATTCTCTTTCTGGCGCGCTCGGCCGCAGCATCAAAGCGCGCCAGCGACTCCGGCGAAAGACCACTCACCAGTCGATCCATCCTTGAGTCGCTCAAACTCTCAAACCGGCTTTGCAGTTCATCCAAAGAGAAAAACCGCTCCGCCACATCTTCAGAGTCGGGCCGCAACTCGATCGTCTGGGCCTTGCGTCGCTTGTCCCGATCACTCAACGTCTGCCTCTACCTTAGATTGCCAGACCACGCGCCCCACGAAAAATGGGCCAAGTCCGGCGATATACTCGCTTGTCTGGACGGTCGAGCGCATTCGTTGCACCACTGCGGACAGCGGGTGAAGATCTGAGCCGATCAGGCCGATCATAAAGTCATTGTCTTGCCGGTCCAGACCATAGGACGCGAGCCGTACATCCGCCGCGTACCCGGCCGCTGCAAACGAGCGGCCGATCATCCCATGTTCCATCAAAATCTTACGCTGCTCTTCCGGTTTCAGCAGGGCAAACGCTCCCGTGCGCCGCAAGGGGTACCAGATTGCCCATGGTGCGTCCGCATTCGTCACAGTCCGCGGCATCTTCTCCAACAGCCAGTAGATCGGATTCGTCTCGTATCCCTGCGTGTACGTGCGCCCCATCAGGCATTGCTCATCCACCACCCCAAGCTCGCGAAATGCGGAGTTCGCCACAAACGAGCGAACAGTCGTCACGAAGTGACCGGGATCCTCACTCCAAGTAAGCAGCGCGGTCTGGTGGGGGTTCATAGCATCCGCGTATAGAACCGAGGCAAAGCTCGCAGCTCGCAACTCGTCCACCAAAGTCGCAGTCTCAACCTGCCCCTCGAATACCGTCAGCGATACAAACAGCCGCCGATCCAAGGAGACCAAATCGCCATCCGCATCGCGGCCTTTTTCGCTGATATCAGGCGGATCAAATCCGGGGTGTGCCATGCGTGCCTCCTAGAAAAAACGTACCAATAGCGATTCGCCACCAGAAAGCAATGAGCCGTTCGATCTCACAGGGCTATCAGGATGGCGCGTGAGTTCTCAGCCCCAGGGGCCACCCAAGAAATCCACTCGATTCGATTTCATTGCAGCTTTCGCAAAGCCCAGCCCCAAGCAAGGCCACTCCATATCGGTAATACTGCCGATATCCAACGGATCGAACTCGCCGAAGCCGTGCAACGGAAAATCCTGCGTGACAACTTTCTGCTTCTTCGGCCTGTGTCTGGGATCATTTACCCGCAGGCGAACGCCCGAAAGTGCCTGCTGCGAAACCTCCACTTGGCCTGGATTCTCGCTGCTGCCATACAAGATGCCGTTCTCCAGACGATCCACCGCCAGAGTCAGAAAGCCACCCGCCTGCAAATGCGCAATCAAGTCCGACTTGTTCCGCCGCGCCAGATGCCGCCTCTTCGGATTTGTCACTAGCTGCTCCACGCGCTCCATCGAAATTTCCAACTCGCCAAACTCTGTCCCCAGCTTCACATGCCCGCCATCAATTCTAGCCAGCGCACCGGTCATCTGGTCAGCGTTCAGGAAGCGAATCGTATCCTGCTCAATCTCTTCCTCACCCTCCTCTAAACGCGTCTCGTCCCAGCCCAGTCGGGAAATCCCACTAAACGTGGTCGTGCCGTGCAGACCGGTCAGAACCAGAGACGTCCCGGCCTTTCCTTCCGCCAGTGCCACATCGTTAAACTCGGCAAGCTTACGGTCATTCAGCGCTATAACGCCTCGACCGTTGACGAGATCCAGCGAAAAGCGATAGGTCTCCGCCTTGCCTTCTACCGGAGCAATCGTGGCGTATCCCACCCGGTTGTGGGCTCCACGCCCCCGTCGATGCAGCTGCACATTATTCCTTGCGAACGCCACTGTGATCCCACGGCCGGTATACAAGCCTACTTCCTTGGAAAAAAAACGCGATGTTCGCATACCGATATTCCTGCGACCACAGGATCGTCACCTCGAACTGCGCCTTGTTCGGAATCACGACATACTACCCGATTGAAGCCCGATTATGCAGCTTGAGCCCCGCCTCTGATTCATTCACCGTTCCGTTCACCATCCAATCCGAGAGCCTCTCCCCGCCAGAAAAATTCAATAGGGTGTGCCGCGGGCAACCTCAACTATTCTCCGCCACCCTGCCCGCACGACGCGTTCCTAATTCCCGCTTTGCTGCTGCTCTACGGGAGTCCATCACCATGCGTTCGGCCCGTGGCCCTACAGAATTCAGCAATCCCCCGCTACCGCGAGTTCTCACGCGGAGTATGGCTCATTCTCCCAAAGAAAATCGTTCATTTTGCCACTGAACATCGTGCTGGATCTCCGACTCGCCACCCTCATGCACGCCGATTGGATTGCAAAACTACAATTTACCTTTAAGATCCCCTCTTTTGTGTGCCGACAAAGGAACGTTGACTGCGTGTTTTCCTTTACCTACGTAGAACTGATGAACTGGGCCTTCTGGCCTACGACAAAAATCCCGCTCGATACCGGGACCATCATGATCTCGGGTCCCAACGGCAGTGGTAAGACCACCTTCCTGGACGCCTTGCGCACCCTCCTGCGCGTCCCCCGCCTCAGCTCGTCCAGACGCGCTGGTGACTACCTCTCACCCGACGTAAAAACCGCCGTAGTCAAAGCCGTCGTCACCAATACGACCAGCCACGCCGAAGAGCGTCGCCCGTTTGAATCCAAGGGCATCACCAGCGATCTCGTCACCCTCGTCGTACAACTGACCCGCAAAGGCGGACGTTGGGAACGACGCTTTCTCATCCTCGCAAACGACGTCCCGCTCGACAACCTGCGCCGAATGCCGAAAAGCGACTTCATGACGCCCGAGGCCTACTCCCACGTCCTGCGCAGCGCAGGCTTCACCGATGCCCTGCTTAAAGTGCTAGCCCTCGAACAAGGCCAGACAGACAAGCTCTGCGAAAAGTCCCCCCGGGAGCTCATGGATCTGCTTCTGGATGTCCACGGTGACAAAAAGGTCCTCGAGCGCTACCGCGATGCGCGTCAGAACTACCACGCGGCGAACATGGAAATCAGCCAACTTGGCGCTCGTCTGGCCGAAGAACAAGCCCGCCTTGTCGTCGCCCAGCGCAAGGCAGAAGCCTTCCAGCGATACGAAAAACTCAGCGCTGAGAAACGCGAGATGCTCGCCACCGTGATGCCGCAGGCTGAGTACCGCAGCGCCCGCGAAAGCATCGAAGACGCAGAGCTCATTATTCAGGACGGAAAAGGCCAACTCGGCCCGATCGACCGCGAGATTCTCGATGTCCAAGCCCAGCTCGCCAACGCCGATGCCGCGCTGGATGCCCGCAAGCGCGCCATCATCACGGCGCGCGAAGAGAAGGACGAGATCGGCCGCGATGAGCGAAACAAGGACATCAGGCTCAACACCCTCGTCCTCGAGCGACGCAGACTGGACGAAGCACGAGCCGCCAGCGCCGACATCAAACCAGAGCCGCTTGAGCCACTGCGCGAGAAGCTGGTCGAGGCGCGTCGCACCGTGGCACGCTTTGAGATTGAACTTGAGACCATCCGCCAGGAACTTCTGAGCCGCGAGCACGAACTCTCCGGAATCAGCGGCGAGCAACCCGCCAAGATCTATCCTCACTACGTAAACGACTTTACGCGCCTGCTTGACGACAACGACATCGAGCATGATCTACTCTGCGACGTCACCGAAATCCTCGACACCTCGTGGCAGCTTGCCATCGAATCATTGATTGGCGGCAATCGTTTTCTCGTCCTCGTCGGCAAGCGCGATCAACAGCGGGCCCGCGAACTTGCCGAGAAAGCCCGCTACCGCGCCTACATCGTAGATCGTGACAAGCAGCCACCCGTCCCCAGCGGCACGCCACCCGGCGACTCCGCTGCCGCCCATGTTCGCTTCGACATCGACCGCGTCCCCGAATGGGTCACCGACACCCTCCGCCGCACCGCACTTGTCGAAGACGTCAAGTCCGGCATGAAAGGCTCCCGCAACGCCACCTCCGTAACCCGCCAAGGCTATCGCCAAGACCGTCGCGGTGGGATCTCCATAGCCGTCGATCGCTTCTACTGCGGCTCCCTCGGCCAAACCGCCCAGGCAGACTCCGCCCGCCATGACGTCGACCGCCTCCGCAGTCGCGTAGGCCAGATTAAGAAATCGCGCGATCAGGCAGAGCAGCAGGCCCAAGACTTTGAGCGCCGCATCAAGATTCAACAAGCACTCCTTCAAGCAGAAAACGTCGACGAGCGTTATGACGAGCTCAGCCGCGAAATACGCAGCGCCAATGACGAGCACAAATTTGCCGTTAAAATCAAGGTCGAGGCAGAGCGCAAACTCCTCGAAACCGTCGAGACTCTGAACAACTTCGAGCACGACACCACCGATCGCCGCCGCTGGCTCAAAGAACGGCTCGAAGAGCAGAGCGATCTCGCCCGCGAGTTACAAGATTGCCAAAAATCCATCGAGAAAAACCGTAAGGTCCTTCACGACATTCGCCTGCGGCTCGACACCAGCCTGCTCACCGACGCAGCCTTGGAAGAAGTCCCCACAGTCGACGAACTCACACCCCGCCTCTACGCCATCGACACCATGCTTAACGAGTACGAAGAGCCGCCAGAAGACACCAGCGTGCACGTCTTCGAGCAGCACCGCGCTCAGTTCGAGCGCCAGCGCGAACTCTACCAAGACCATGAAGACGGCCTCCGCAACTGGGAGACCGAGTATCGTCTCGCTCGGGAGAAGTACGTCGTAGTCGTCGAGCACACCATCCGCGAATATCGCCGCTGCATCATGAGCCTCGCCGAGCGCGCCGGCGTCTTTGCGGAGGTCATCGTCCCCAACCTCCGCGAGCAGACTGACCTCGAAGACGCCGAGCTAAACGTCCGCTTTGGCTTTGACGGCAAGCGCGCCGTAGACGTCGCCGGTGCCACCCATTCTGGTGGCCAGCGCGTCGTCGCCAGCCTGGTCCTCCTGATGTCACTCGCCACCTCAGGCGGCAACAGCAACGGCGGCTTCTTCATCATCGACGAGCCCTTCGCCCATCTCAGCATCGAGCGGATTGACGACGTCTCCGACTTCCTCTCGCGCACCGAGTCACAGTTTATCCTCACCTCGCCCACCACGCACAACGTCAACGTCTTCGACGCCGCGCGCCTGCAGCTAAACTTCCGCATCAAGAAACCCGATGCCACGTTCGCCCCTGTCCCCACCATCATTCGGCGCTAGTGGGAATCTGAATCTCCAACAGCCAACAGCAAGTATCCAATGATGCCCAAGTCCGACGCACATGCTCGACGGTCTCTATTTGGCAATTGGACATTCCAAGAGTACGCACCCCGTTGGAGTTCTCAGCTTTAGATGTGCCACACTACGTCCTGCCGCCTAGTATCGGCCCCAACTAAGCGCCCTGCCCGCAAGACCGCCGGCGACAAAGAGCGACAAAATCGACTCAAGTCGACTGCTGTCGCTGGGAGTAGACTCGAGTCGATCTATTTTCGGGCCAGCTCCCCATCCCCACCGCACCCCCGCGTCGCCAACCCCCGCCAATCATGATCTTTACCGCCCGCGACAAAACCCTCGATTGCAGCGCCCGCCCCTTGATCATGGGCATCCTCAACGTCACCCCCGACTCCTTCTCCGAGAACGGCGCTAATTACCAGCCCGACGTAGCTGTCGCCAATGCCCGCCGCATGATCGAACAAGGCGCCGACCTGATCGACATCGGTGGCGAATCCAGCCGTCCAGGTGCCGACACCGTCGCAGCCGCCGAAGAACAAGCCCGCGTCATTCCCGTGATTTGCGAACTCCGCAAATCCACGGACGTCTTGATCAGCATCGACACCTACAAGGCCTCGACCGCGGCCGCTGCCATAGCTGCTGGCGCCGACATCATCAACGACATCAGCGGCTTCCATCGCGACCCGGCAATGAAACAGGTCGCAGCCGAAACCGGCGCAGGCTGCATCGCCATGCACATGCGCGGCAACTCACAGACCATGCAAGGCCTGACCGACTATGCGGACATTATCGAAGAGGTCGCCAGCTACTTCCAAGAAACCATCGCCATGCTCACCACTGCCGGCGTTAAGAACTCCGCAATCATGCTCGACCCCGGCATTGGCTTTGCCAAGACCGTCGCCCAAAACCTACTCCTGCTGCGCGAACTCCGGCAATTCCAACGCCTCAACCATCCCCTCTTAATCGGCACCTCGCGCAAGTCATTCATCGGCCGAACCCTCCAGCTCGACGATCCCACGGATCGCATTTGGGGCACGGCCGCGACGATGGCCTGGAGTGTAGCCTGCGGCGCCCAAGTCCTCCGCGTCCACGACATCGCAGAAATGCGCCAGGTCTGCGACATGACCGCCGCCATCACCGGTGCCCAGCCATGAACCCAATCGTTCCTGTGAGTCGCCAGAATCGGCGTCATTTCACGTCGGCGATTCTCTGGTACTCAGCGCTTGGCCCAATGAGGCGACCTCCCTTTCGCAAATGAAAGGATCAAGACTAGCGCCTGCGGTGGCTAACAGCAGATTCGGAAAATCGCCAGCCACCAAGAACAGGGGTTGTTCCAGACCGGTCGGCAACAGCTCTACTCGCTTCGCCAGCTGCGAACACCGGCCTCTGGCCAGAAGTAGCCGCACCAGCAGGCCCAGCGTTTGCCTGTATCTGAAAGCGCTTTGATTTCAGCTTGCTGCCATGCGTGCCAGTAGAAGGATACCTAGACCGGCAAAGAAACCGATTGCTGCAAATTCAGTCCGACATAGACCTTCTAAACTGCGTAAGCCGAATACTCTCCTCACGCTACTGCAAGAGCAATACTCGCAAGCGCCCCGCCGGACTGTGCTTCAGCCAGTCAAATGTTCAGACAAACAAGCCAGCGCAATGGCCGGATGACCACGCCCACTGGAAGTTGTAGCCGCCTAGCCAGCCGGTCACATCGACGACTTCGCCGATAAAATAGAGCCCCGGAACTTTACTGGACTCGAAGGTTTTGGATGACAACTCCGCGGACTCCACGCCGCCGATGGTAACCTCGGCTTTGCGATAGCCTTCGGTGCCGCCAGGCTTAACCTCCCACTCGTGAAAAAGACGAGTCAGTAACTGGATATCGCGCTCGTTGAGTTGGCGGATGGGCTTGCTGGGGAGATGCAATTCGAGAAGGCGTTGCACCAGCCGGGCTGGCAGGTGGGTAGCGAGCATGGTCTTGAGTTCGGCGGCGGGACGGGTGCGCCGCCATGTGGCCACTTCGCTCACGAGTTCGAGATCTGGCAGCAGGTCGATAGTGATACTCTCGCCCGGCTGCCAATAGCTGGAGATCTGCAAGATGGCGGGCCCGCTGAGACCTTTGTGCGTGAAGAGCATCGCCTCACGAAAGCTCTGCTTGCCACAGCGCAGGCGAACCGGCGTTGACACCCCGGAAAGGCCGTCATAGCGCTCCAGATCGGCTGCTGTAAAGGTGAGCGGGACGAGCCCAGGCCGGCAGGGCACGATGCCAAGGCCGAACTGACGCGCAATGTCGTGCCCAAAGCTGCTGGCCCCCATCTTGGGGATGGAGAGCCCGCCGGAAGCGATCACAAGGGAGCTCGCGCTGTAACTGCCAGTGGCGTCGCTCAGTTCGAACTGGTCCTGTTTGGTGACTGACTGTATCTGGCATCCCGTCCGGATTTCGACCCCGCCCTGTCGGCATTCGTCCAAGAGCAGATCCACCACCAGGCGGGAGCGGTCATCGCAGAACAACTGGCCGAGTGTTTTTTCGTGGTAGGCGATCTCATGCCGTTCAATCAGATCGATGAAATCCCACGCGGTGTAGCGCTGAAAGGCAGATTTGCAGAAGTGGGGGTTGGCAGAGATGTAATTGTCTGGCCCGGCTTGAATGTTGGTGAAGTTGCAGCGGCCGCCGCCCGAGATAAGGATTTTTTTGCCCACCTTCTCTGCGCCTTCGAGCAGCAACACCCGGCGGCCACGCTGGGCGGCAGTGCTCGCACACATCAGGCCTGCCGCCCCCGCGCCAATAACGATCACGTCGGCTTGTGTCATACTCTAGCCTGGATACTTCATGCGATTCGTAACGAAAGGGTCTACTGGGCGTAACATCAGCCAGTTACGGCAGCGAGTCTGATACAGTCGTGTGGAGACACATCGAAGCCAGCGAGAAATGTAAGTGACTGAGGGCGCGTGCATCAGGGCTTTGCAGTAGAATCCCGGGAATTAATCAGGCGAAGACTGCCCACAATCTACTCGCTGAGCTGGCAGTCGGGCAGCGTCTTCGTCTAATTAGTTGCGGAGTTCGCAGAACCGGCAACTTCTAGCCGCTGGATCTTTGCTCAGCTTTGTGGCTGTGTTGCCCCTGTTCTGCAATGAGCGTGCGAGTCGCCCGCGCCCCCAGCATCTGCCTTGGGGAACCTGCTACTGGTGTGCCCGGCGTGCGGAGCCCGCAACTGCTACGCTCGTAATCTGTGGTCTGGGAGCTAGATTCCTCATTGCTTTATCGTGCATCAACGAAAATAAAAATCAGCAAGGATATTTTACTATGAAAAACACTCTGAACAGTGCATTGATCATCGGCATTCTCGGCGCATCACTTCTCACCGTGAGCTGCGCAAAGAATCCAGCGGATGATGTGGATGCAGCAAAGACCTCAGACGCGGCGCCTGCCGCTGAGAAAACAGATGCCGCAGTGGAGGCGGCGACTTACACGATCGGCGGGGCGTCCAAACTTGAGTGGGTGGGCTCAAAGGTCACGAACAGTCATGAAGGCGGCTTCAAAATGTTTTCTGGAACCCTGTCGACTGCTGCCGACGGTACGTTGAGTGGCGCGAGTGTGACAATCGATATGGATTCCACATTTTCAGATAGCGCGAAGCTGACCGGTCATCTGAAGTCTCCAGACTTTTTTGACGTCGCCAAATTCAAGCAAGCAACATTCGAGATGACCAGTTCCGAACCCGGAGCAGGGCCGAGTCAGATCACGCTTGTCGGCAATTTCACGCTGCACGGCGTCACTAAGCAGATCACGTTTCCGGCGCAGGTCAGTGCCAGCAAAGAGTTGGTGACATTGAAAGCCGAGTTCTCGATCAACCGGCTAGATTTCGGAGTCGCGTACAAGGGAAGGGTTGACGACTTGATCCGTGAGGAGGTCGTGATCAAGGCGAATTTCCAAGCGACTCGGTAACCAGAGAGCGGTCATGGTCCTTTTTGACTCTCCCCGGCCGCGACGAGTGCCTGTGAATCCACGCTATGGAGTTTTCCTGCAGTGGGTACAGATCCTATTTTCGATATAGAGCGGCCGCACCGCAGTCTCATGAAGCTCTATGTGATTTGATCGCTGCTCACGGGCCCGTTCGTCGTCGCTGTGCTTAAGTACCTCTACATCCGTTACAAGTCGATGCGCTATCGCTTCGATGACGAGGGCGTCAGTATGCGTTGGGGAATTCTCTCCCGGCGGGAGATTAACCTGACCGATGCACGGATTCAAGACATCCGTGTGGTGCCCGGAGTGATTCTACACTCCTATGCGCGGCACCCATGACCGCCAACCCGCTAGCCAGACAGTGAATGGGCCCGCCGCCGCGGCAGGTGACGGTGACAGCGCGATGGGCCAGCAGCAGAGCTAGACCACGTTCAGCATGCACACTGGGTATTTTCCAGGCGTAGACAACGCGGACGAAATCCGATCCGTGATGATCAACCCCTGCAGCGGCAGAAGGACTCGGGACTGAGGGATCAGGACGACCACAAAGCCGTTCCGCCAGCGGTAAATGCCAGCTCTCTGTGTGCGGTATTGGAGGAACTACGTGGCGAAGCCGCACTGTTTAGCCAAGCAGGGGAACAGCTAAACTGCGCCCCCACCCGCTATTCGTTACAGAACCGCTCCGATAACCGGATGCATTGCACCGCGATTTCACAGGCAATACGCTGGTGGCCGGAGGATAGCTCAGCGAGGGTCTTTGCCCAGAGTTTGTATGGGCAGCGATTCTGTCGTAATTGGTCTCTGGAATGAGGGGGAATTCGCCACTCAACGCTTACAACGTAGCCATGTCTACGTCGAGTCAGCGCTCACGGAGGGCGCGAAAATCGCGGGTCACAGCATACTGAGATTTTATGAATGGGCTGTCAGAGAACGAATGGAAAGGCGCTGGTGAACCGGATTGACCTGCAGGGGAATTGGCAACTGACTCAGCAGAACGGCGAAATCTCGTGCCCGGCAGAGGTACCTGGAGATAATGTCTCGGCCTTGCTGGCGGCGGGGATCATTGAGGACCCGTATTTTGGTCGCAATGAGCTGGATGTGCAGTGGATTTGCGAAGAGACCTGGGTTTGGGAGCGAGAGTTTGTGGTAGGCGAAGAGCTCCTGACCCACGAGCAGGTATACCTGAAAGCGGCCGAGGTGGATACCTGCGCGGTGATTCGGATCAATGGCAAGAAGGTGGGGCGAACCGTATCGCAGTTTATCGGGCACCGGTTTGAGGTGAAACAGGCGTTGCAGCCAGGGCTGAATCGCATCTCAATTGCCGTAACCCCGTTTATGAAGGAAGCGAAGAAGCGCATGGCGCTGAGTCCCCTCCCGGTACCAGGAAGTGGGAACTGCACGATTGCTGGGCTGAATTTTGTCCGCAAGACGCATTGTCATGGCGGCTGGGACTGGGGAATTTCTCTGGTGGTTTCGGGCGTCTATGGGGACCTGAGCCTGGTGGGCTACAACGCGGCTCGCATTGAGCATGTCTATACGCGCCAGCGGCACAGTAAGGGACGTTGCCGGGTAGAGGTGACTGCGGAGCTTGTGGCTGCAACTGCCGGCGAGACCGAGCTGACGGTGGAGTTCGACGGCACCTGTCAGACCATCCCAGTTGCTTTGGTCGCAGGCACAACAGAGGCGCGCGCGGTGTTCACTGTGGAGAAGCCACGGTTGTGGTGGCCCGCTGGCTATGGCAAGCAACCGCTCTACGCGTTGACCGTACGCACACCAGACGAGTCCCGGAAAAAGTGGCTGGGACTGCGAGAACTGGTCGTACGCAGCGAGCCCGATGACACCGGAATACCACTGGTGGTTGAGGTCAACGGGCTGCCGATTTTCTGCAAGGGGGCCAATTGGATCCCGCTGGATGCGCTACCGCAACGCTACTCTCGCGCTCGCTACAAAAGGCTGCTGGGGGACGCAAAGCTGGCAAATATGAACATGGTGCGCGTCTGGGGAGGCGGACACTATGAGCGGGACGAGTTCTATGAGGTGTGCGATCAGCTTGGCCTTCTGATTTGGCACGATTTTATGTTCGCCTGTTCACTCTATCCCGCTTATCCGGCCTTTCGGGAGGAGGTCACGCGTGAGGTGGAGTATCAGGTGAAGCGCCTGCGTGACCATGCCTCCATTGCCTTGTGGTGTGGCGATAACGAGGTAGTCGGCGCGCTGGGCTGGTACCAGGAGGCCAAGGACAACCGGGATGCCTATGTGGCCGGATTCGAGCGGCTGCTGGCGGCAAAGGAGGAAGGACTGGCGCTGGCCGGAGATGACCGCACGTTCTGGCCCTCGTCACCGTGCAGTGGCAGCAATCCGTTTATCGGGGATGCGTGGCATGATGCCGAGAACGGCGATATGCACTTTTGGGAAGTGTGGCACTCGGGCAAGGATATTGAGGCCTATTACGACGTGGTCCCGCGCTTTTGCTCTGAGTTCGGGTTTCAGAGCTTCTCGAGCCTCGAGACGGTCAAGACGTTTGCCGAAGCCAAGGATTTCAACGCAACCTCCCCGGTGATGGAGCATCACCAGAAAAATCGGGCGGGAAACCAGAAGATTCTGGAGATGTTCACGCGTTATTTTCGGATGCCGAATGGGTTTGAGAACTTCTTGTATTTGTCGCAGGTTCAGCAGGCGCTGGCCATCAAGACCGGCGTCGAATTCTGGCGGCACCTGCAGCCGGTCTGCATGGGGACCTTGTATTGGCAACTGAATGACAACTGGCCGGTCGCTTCATGGTCAAGCCTGGAGTACAACGGTGCCTGGAAGCAACTGCATTATCACGCGCGGCGCTTTTATCAGCCAGTGCTGGGCTGCGCCTTTCAGAGCGCGGCGGGTGAGCTTGCGTTGTGGGCTGTCAGTGAATTGGCCGGGCGCGCGCAGGCCGAAATGGTGGCTACGGTCTATGATTTTGCTGGCAATAAACTGCGGCGGAAAACCTATACCGGGCGGGTAAAAACCAGGGGCACGAAGAAGCTCGCGGAGCTCAGAGTTGGTTCGTTTGTGGAGGAGCCGAGCGCCTGCTTTATGCAATTGACCCTTTGCCTGACTGACGAGACCGGCCAGAAGCACCTGCACGAGAATACGCATTTTTTTACCCGCTTCAAGGCCTGTGAATTGGCTGCGGCGAGGGTGGGCACCAAAGTCGCGCGGACAAAGGACGGCGCCTTCGTCGTGGACTTGACGACGGATCAGCCCGCGTTCTTTGTGATGGCGGAAGTCGCCGGAATCTCCGGGATCTTTGACGATAACTCGATCACCCTGCTCCCTGGCAAGGCTGGTCGCCGGCTACTGTTCACGCCTCGCCAAGAGGGCGTACGGATCGCGGACATTCGCGCTGGACTGGCCGTGAAGCATCTGCAGCAGACCTACGGATAGGAAACCGGCTCGTATGGGGACGTGAAATGCTGAAATCCGGGCGAGTCCCCAATGCCCCGTACGGCGGGGGGGCCTGCCTCGATGATGCCGATTTTGGAAAGGGAACAGGGAAATGGCCAGGCATGCCGCAGTTCTTCCCAGCCGTCGACCGAAATCGTGAACAGTAGTTCGTAGTCTTCGCCGTCTGTCACGGCAGTCTGGTGGGTGGCACCGGCGCGTAGTGGAAGCGTGGCTGAAGTAATCTGGGCACTGACACCGGATGCTTGGCAAAGCCGTGGCAGGTCCGCCCCCAGGCCATCGCTCAGATCTATCATCGCGCGCACGCCGCGGGCCGCGAGCCAACGGCCCTCCTGCAAGCGCGGTTCGAACCGCAGATGATGCTCGCTAGCCAGGGAATTCCCCAACTCACCGGTGACGCAGATCACCTCGCCGGGATTCGCTGCGGCGCGCGTCGTGACTCGATCGGCGGCTACGGTTCCGAGAATGGTGAGCGAGGCGGTCACGACTGGTGTCGTGGTTAAATCGCCACCGATGATCGGTACGCCGTACTCGGTTGCGGAGTTCGCAAGCCCGCGGAGGAATGCCTCGCGCCACGGGTCCGGGCAGTCCTGCGGGAAGCCGACGACGGACAACGCAGCGACGGGGCTGCCGCCCATCGCCGCAATATCGCTGAGATTGCGACAGAGAAGCTTGCGGGCCGCCAACTCCGGCGGTGTTGGCTCGGCGGCGTCTCGCCCATGGTAGTGCACGCCCTCGACCAGCGCATCGCTGGCGACGAGTTGGATGGAGCCGTCGGCAACGGCCAGCCCGGCGCAATCATCGCCGGGCGGGATGACAACGTTTTCGTTCTGCGCCAATTGCGGCAGCAGCCAAGCCAGGAGTTCATTCTCAGATTTCATCCGGGTTACTGTACGCGTAGATCGACGCTGTGTCGATCTGAGAGGACGACGGCGTTGCCCTGAATGATTGTAAATTCAATTGCTCACTGGGGGAGTCGGTGACAAAGTCGGCAGATCTGCTATAGTGTAAAATACTGGTTTTAGCCGCACAAAAGATGAGGAATGACCTTGCTGTCCCAGTTGATTGAAACGACCCTCGCGGCAGGCCGCACTATCCTGGATATTTACGACACTGGTTTCGATGTCGAGACCAAGGCGGACAACTCGCCGCTGACGACTGCCGACCGGGCCGCGCATGTGCTGATCTGCGAGCGGCTAGCAGCGCTCGCCGGTTACCCGATCCTCTCCGAAGAGAGCGCGGAAGTGCCGACGGCTGAGAGGCGGCAATGGGGCACGTTCTGGCTGGTGGACCCACTGGATGGGACCAAGGAGTTCGTTAAGCGCAATGGTGAGTTCACGGTAAACATCGCTCTCATTGAGGGTGACGTGGCGGTGCTGGGCCTGGTCTACGCACCAGTGCTGGATGCCTTGTACATCGGCGGTGTGCGGCCCGAATCAGAGCCGATCACCGCGGAGATTCTGCACGGGGCGGCCACAGATTCGGTGCGCGTGACTGAGGCTAGCACCCAAGACTTTTCGAATATGAACACGCTGGCTGATGTGCTGACGCTGGAAACGGCGATTGCGCTGCCGGGGGAACGGGTGAACGGCGGGCTGCGGGTGGTGGCAAGTAAGTCCCACTGCAACGACGAGACCTTGGCCTACATCCAGGCCGAGGAAGAACGATTCGGCCCTGCGGACCGCGTCGCGCGCGGCAGTTCACTCAAGCTTTGCATGATTGCGGAGTCCGCAGCAGATGTCTACCCACGGCTGGCACCGACGATGGAGTGGGACACGGCCGCCGCACAGGCGGTGGTAGAAGGCGCGGGCGGCGTGGTCCGTGGCCGACTCGAGGATGCCGCTGGCGACGACGTTTGGCAGCGAATGCCCTATAACAAAGAAACGTTACTGCAAAAAGGCTTCATTGTAGAGTCTCGCTGGTACCTGAATCAGATTGATGCGCTAGCCTAAATGATTCACGCGAATCTACTACGAAACCGTAATGCACTCACTCTCAACAACCTGCGTGATTCGCCGAAGTCGACGTATCTCGATACGACTTCATTCGTCTCATTGCCGCAAGCTGCTGATAGCAAGAACCTTACAGCCTCTCACTACGAATCGCGTGAATTAATCAGGCTAGCATAACGGAAGCGACGAGCGATGGACTACACAATCACACACCTGCGCCAGCTTGAAGCGGAAAGCATCCAGATCATGCGCGAGGTCGCCGCAGAGTTCCGCCGACCGGTAATGATGTACTCCGTGGGCAAGGACTCGTCGGTGATGCTGCATCTGGCACGCAAGGCGTTTCACCCCGGCTCGCTGCCGTTTCCGTTGCTGCACGTGGATACGACCTGGGAGTTTCGGGAGATGATCACGTTTCGTGACCAGACTGCCCGGGATCTGGGCCTAGATTTGAAGGTCTGGACGAATCCGCAGGGCAAGTCCGATCGGGTAACGCCGTTTACGCACGGTGCCGACGCCTACACCCGCATCATGAAGACCGAGGCCTTGAAGCAGGCTTTGGACCATTACGAGTTCGATGCTGCGTTCGGCGGGGCCAGACGAGACGAAGAAAAGTTACGGGCCAATGAGCGAGTCTTTAGTTTTCGGGACGAGCATCATCACTGGGAGCCGCGTAATCAGCGGCCGGAGCTCTGGAGCCTCTACAACACGCGGGTGCGTCCTGGTGAGTCAATCCGGGTGTTTCCGTTGTCCGACTGGACCGAGCTGGATATCTGGCTCTACATCATGCAGGAAGAGATCCCGATCGTGCCACTGTACTTTGCGGCCAAGCGACCGGTGGTGGGGCGCAATGGGAGTCTGATTTTGGTGGACGATGAACGGCTGCAGTTGGGCGAAAATGAGATTGCCGCAGAACGGATGGTGCGGTTTCGGACCTTGGGCTGCTATCCACTAACCGGGGCGATGGAGTCAACAGCTACTACGGTGCCAGAGATCGTGGAAGAGATGCTGGTGGCCCGCACCTCAGAGCGGCAGTGCCGGGTCAGCGACCATGGAGATGGTGACAGCATGGAGGCGAAGAAGCGCGATGGCTACTTCTGAAGCAGTAGAGAAGTATCTCGCGCGCCATCAGGACAAGGACCTGCTGCGCTTCCTGACCGCCGGAAGTGTGGACGATGGCAAAAGCACGCTCATCGGCCGCCTGCTGTTCGACAGCAAACGAATCTATGATGACCAGCTGGAGGCGCTTCAGTGTGACTCAGCGACCTATGGCACCACGGGCGGCCCTGACCCGGCGTTGCTGACCGATGGGCTGGAGACCGAGCGTAACCAGGGCATCACGATCGACGTGGCCTACCGCTACTTCTCCACAGACATGCGCAGCTTTATCATTTGCGATGCGCCCGGTCACGAGCAGTACACACGCAATATGGCGACTGGTGCAAGCCGTTGCGACCTCGCAATCATCCTGATCGATGCCCGTAATGGCGTAATGCCTCAAACAAAGCGCCACAGCTTCATCGCAAGCCTGCTGGGGATTCAACACTTTGTCGTGGCGGTGAACAAGATGGACGCGGTGGACTACAACCACGAGACATTCCGAGCGATTCGCCGCTCGTATGAATCGTTCGCCGCGAAGCTACGCATCTCCAACATCCACTTCATGCCGATCTCCGCGTTGAACGGGGATAACGTGGTGACGCGGAGTTCGCAGATGCCGTGGTACCAAGGCGCACCGTTGCTTTCGTATCTGGAGACCGTGGAGATCGCGACCGATCGGAATCTGATCGATTTCCGGTTTCCGGTACAGTACGTGATTCGGCCAGACACTGAGTTCCGTGGCTATGCGGGCTCTGTGGTCTCGGGCAATGTGCGCAAGGGCGATGAGATCATCGTCTTGCCATCGCGACGTCGCACGCGGATCGAAGCGATCCAGACGTTTGACGGTGAGCAGCCCGAAGCGTTTGCCCCTATGGCGGTGACGCTACGCACCACGGACGACATCGACATTTCGCGTGGCGACGTGCTTTGCCACGTGAACAACGTGGCGACGGTGGGCCGCGGTTTTGAGGCAATGGTGGTCTGGATGGCAGACTCAACAATGAAGTTGGGAAGTAATTACCTGCTGAAATGCGGCTGCGCCACAGCACCAGTTACGATCGAAGAGGTTCGCTACCGGTTCGATGTCAATACGCTAGCACGCGAGCGATTCGAAGCCGGGACGGGCGAGTTGGTGGTCAATGACATCGGCAGTGTCCGTCTCACCATGCACAAGCCATTGGTCTTCGATCCCTACGCGCAGAACCAGGCGCTCGGCGCATTTGTCCTGATCAATCGCGTAACCAACGCGACGGTGGGCGCGGGGATGATTCGCGCGACGCAGTCGGAAAGCGATCTGCGTCCAGATGCCACGGGCGGCCCCGTGAGCAAGAACATTACACGCGTGGTGCCGCTGGTTCAAAACCACGAGCGGCACGGCGTGCTCGGCCAGCGTCCGGTCACGTTGTGGCTGACAGGCCTGAGTGGGTCCGGCAAGTCTACGGTGGCCGTGGCGCTGGAAAATCATCTCGTCAATGAACTCGGCCGAACCGCTTTTGTGCTCGACGGCGACAACGTCCGCCATGGCTTGAATCGCGACCTTGGCTTCTCCCCCCATGACCGCACAGAGAACATCAGGCGCATTGCGGAAGTCGCAAAGTTGATGAACGACGCTGGCCTGATCGTAATCACGGCCTTCATCTCCCCGTACCGCAAGGACCGCAGCAACGCGGCCGAGATTATCGGCCCCGATCGCTTCCGCGAGATTCATATCGATACAGACCTGGCGGTCTGTGAGTCACGCGACCCAAAAGGCTTGTACAAGAAAGCAAGGTCTGGTGAGATTCGCGGATTCACCGGCATTGATGCGCCGTACGAAGCCCCGGAGAATCCAGCGCTTCGGGTCCCGACGGATTCGCTGCGGGTCCACGATTCCGTGGCACGGATTGTCGAAGCGCTCGCCACGGGCGGCTTTTTCGCCAGCAGCTGAGCCTCCAGAACGCACCACCCTCAACAAGAGTGGGTTTTAAAAAATAAATCATGCAGGGGAGACGAAACTTCTCCCATAATCAACAGTTTTCAAAAAGAGATTACTGAAACTTCTTGCAACTTGGGCTAAAATAGCTAAGTTTCACAAGGAATCTGGGGCACAGTCCTAGATCTTATCGTTTTTCTAATCATTTTGGAGATTTTGCGATGTCCGCAAAACGAACAGGCGGAGAGGTAATCATGGATTGCCTGCAGCAGCAGGAGGTGGAACACATCTTCGGCTATCCGGGTGGCGCGAATATGCCCATATTCGATGCGCTGCTAGACTCGCCGGTAAATCTTGTATTGGTTCGGCATGAGCAGGGCGCGTCCCACATGGCTGACGACTTTGCCCGCATCACGGGTAAGGCAGGCGTGGTCCTCGTCACCAGCGGTCCGGGCGCGACCAACACGATCACCGGCATTTTGACCGCCATGATGGACTCCATCCCGATGGTCATTATCTGCGGCCAGACCATCACTCCGAATCTGGGTCTGGATGCTTTTCAGGAAGCAGACGTCTCGGGGATTACCTACCCGATCGTGAAGCATTCCTACCTTGTAAAGGACCCGAACGACATTCCACGTGTCATCAAGGAAGCATTCTACATCGCTGAGTCGGGTCGTCCGGGACCGGTACTGATTGACGTGCCGAAGGATGTGTCGACGGCTGAGATTGTGCCAAACTTCGATGTAGAGTTGGATCTACCGGGCTACAGCGTTCCCACAGACGGACCTGCGATCGACATCGCGGAAGCCGCCGAGGCCTTGCAGAATGCGCGTCGACCGGTGCTACTATTGGGGCATGGCGTCCTGATTTCCGACGCCAGCAACGCCGTGAAGCAGCTGGTCGAGAAGATGCAGATCCCGTTTACCATGACTTTGTTGGGCAAGGGTGCAATCTCTGAGTTTCACCCGCTTAGCTTGGGCATGCTCGGAATGCATGGCACTGCCTATGCGAACTACGCAGTCAGGGATTGTGACTTAATCATGTCGATCGGGTCACGCTGGGATGACCGCATTATCGGCGATCCGGCTAAGTTCTGTAAGCACGCGACGAAGATCCACGTGGATATCGACCGCGCAGAGTTCAACAAGCTGATCGTGCCTGACATCTGTATTCATGGCGATGCCCGCCGGGTGGTCGAGCACCTCAACGCGTTGGTTCAACCAGGCGACACCAAAGAATGGGTGGAGCAGGTCCATAAATGGCGCAAGCAAGTTCCACTGACTTACAAGAAGCAGGGCGGGCTGAAGAGCGAGTATGTGCTCGATCGCTTGAACGCCTTGATGCAAGGCGAAGGGATCGTCACGACTGACGTCGGCCAGCACCAAATGTGGGCCGCGCAGTATTGCCTGACCAAGCATCGCAACTACTGGTTGAGTTCCGGTGGTGCAGGGACGATGGGCTACGGCATGCCTGCTGCGATTGGGGCACAGCTAGCCGCTCCCGGTGTGCCGGTTTGGGCGGTGGTCGGCGACGGCGGCGTCCAAATGACGATGCCAGAGATGACCACTGCGGTCATCAACAAGCTGCCGATCAAGATCCTGATCATCAACAACTCCTTCCTCGGCATGGTCCGACAATGGCAGGATCTGTTCTTTGACAACCGCCTCTCCGGCGTGGCTATGGTCGGGAACCCGGACTTCGTGAAATTGGCTGAAGCCTACGGCGGCAAGGGCTTTCGCATCAAGCGGAATGCCGATGTCGACCGCGTCCTGCAGGCAGCTGCGGACTACAACGACGGCCCCTGCATTATCGATGCCGAAGTGGTCAAGGCCGACAACGTCTTCCCGATGATTCCGAGTGGGCTGACCTACGCAGATATGATTCTGGAACGCCCGAAGCATAAAATGGACAAGCCGCCAGGAAGCACCTGATTCAGGCCTAAGTCAAGCTTCGCATTCGAATTACGCATCACGCATCGAGATTCTTTTTACTATGACACCACAGCATACCATCAGCTTGCTTGTGAATAACAAGCCGGGCGTTCTCATTCGTATCGCGCTCGTGTTCTCACGACGCGGGTACAACGTGGATAGCCTTGTTGTTTCTCCGGCCAAGGAGGAACGCTTTTCGCGCATGACGATTACCGCTTCTGGGGACGAACAAATCCTAGAGCAAATCATCAAGCAACTCAACAAAGTTGTCGACGTGCTCCACGCCACCGACCATACCACCCACAGTGTCGTCGAGCGTGAGCTGGCCCTGGTCAAGGTTTCCTGCCCGATTTCCACACGCACTGAGCTGCTGCAATTGGCCGAGCACTTCAAAGCTGAGTCGGTGGACCTTTGCGAGGAGACGATCACTCTGCAATGCACGGGCGACGCGGGAAAAATGGACGCCTTTATCACGCTCCTGCAACGTTATGACGTGCTTGAGACCGTACGTACTGGCAAGATTCTCATGGCTCGCGGCACCGCGGAGACCTAATCATGGTGCAGGGCAACCTGCCGGGCTCGACCACGCATCCACAGCCGGAGATTGAGGCATTTATCCCAGACGATGTACGGCTGGCGATAGTCATCTTCCCCGGCGGTGGGTACCACACGCGGGCACCCCATGAAGGCCGTCACTATGCCGAGTTTCTCATGGCGCATGACGTGGCCTGCTTCGTAGTCGACTATCGTTCGGGGACGGACGGCTTCCGGCATCCGGCGATGTTGGAGGACGCACTTTGGGCGCTTTGCGGAGTTCGCAACTGGCTCAAAGAGCAGGGACTGGTTGTGCCAGTTGGGCTCATGGGCTCGTCAGCAGGCGGGCACCTGGCTGCACACGCCACAGTGGCAGCCGAAGACTACGCCGTCCCGGCGCCAGACTTTTTCGTGCTCTGCTATCCAGTCATTGCCCTTGATCAGCCCTACGGACACAGCGGCTCACGAGCGAACCTCCTAGGGCAAGATGCTAGCGATGCGCAAGCGCGTGCGGTCAACCCTGTCTATCGCATGGGTGCGAGCACACCGCCCGGCTTTCTCTGGCATACGTCTGAAGATCAGGGCGTACCAGTCGCCAACAGCCTGGATGTGGCCCGCACTCTGACTGACCATCAGGTCCCGTTTGAGATTCACGTCTACGAGCGGGGCGGGCATGGGCTTGGCTTGAATACGTCGTTTGCCTGGGGCGCTGAACTTGTGCGCTGGCTCGAGCGATTCGCAGGGTGAAAATCTGCCACATAATTACCCGCATGATCGTGGGTGGTGCCCAGGAAAACACACTGTTCACCTTGCGTGGCCACCTAGAAAATGGCCACGAGACGGTCTTGGTGACAGGGCCAACGACCGGCCCAGAAGGGAAACTCTTAGAGAAGGTTCCGCTGCCCGAGTTGCAGGTACACGAGGAGCCGTCGCTGATCCGTGCAATCCATCCAGCACAGGATTTGCGAGCGTATAGTCGCCTGGTTGCCTACTTGCGCGAGAATCGCTTCGACGTGGTGCATACCCACAGCTCCAAGGCCGGGATTATCGGTCGGGCGGCAGCCTGGAAAGTGGGCATACCGGTGGTTGCCCATACCGTGCATGGTCCGCCGTTTCATCGCTTTGAGAAGGCCTGGAAGAACCAGATTTACATCACGGCTGAGCGCTACGCGGCCAAACGCTGCCACCGCATTTACACAGTGGCAGACGCGATGACCCAGCAGTTTCAAGATGCAAAGATCGGCCAGGCGTCCCAATACAAGACGGTATACAGCGGCATGGACTTGGAGCCGTATCTGAATGGCGTGCGTGACTGGGAAGGCCGCCGTGCCCTTGGGATCCCCAACGATTCCCTCGTCGTAGGCAAGGTCGCCAGACTCTTCGAACTCAAGGGCTATGAGTACCTGTTCGAGGCGATTCCCAAGATTCTGGCTGAGGTGCCGAATTGCTACTTTTTGATTGTGGGCGACGGGTTGCTGAGATCGCAATTTGAGAAGCAGGTACGGGAGCAGGGAATCACCGACCATGTCAAGTTTACGGGGCTGGTCCCACCGAGTGAGGTCCCGAAATACACGGGAATGATGGACGTGTTGGCCCACCTGTCTCTTCGCGAGGGCCTGCCGCGAGCCGTGGTCCAGGGCTTA
>Ga0115567_10000284_pt1 | contig 51087 bp, 52 predicted proteins | sample COGITO_mtgs_1204_2_FD_88679 | JGI IMG/M metagenome (GOLD analysis project Ga0115567, IMG submission 88679) | Pelagic marine microbial communities from North Sea - COGITO_mtgs_120412 | ecosystem: Environmental > Aquatic > Marine > Epipelagic | place: Germany:Helgoland, sampling site Kabeltonne...
GCACATCTATGCCAATCACATCAATCCCAGGCAGGCTGGCGGCCAAAGCATAGACCTCAGGGGCGCGGTTGATGGGGATTCCAAATTTATTTTCTTTCTTGCCAGTCGCAATTTTTTCATGGGTCTTTGCGTCAACATCGGGGTTCACGCGAATTGTTATGGGGGCAATTTTATCCAAGGACGACGCTACTTGGGAAAGCGCCAGCAACTCAGCCTCTGATTCTACGTTAAATTGCCGAATACCTCCCAAAAGTGCCATTCGCATTTCATCTTGGGTCTTTCCAACTCCCGAAAATACAATTTTTTCACCCGACACGCCTGCAGCCAAAGCGCGTTGATATTCCCCACCCGAGACAACATCCATTCCCGCCCCTAAGTTACCCAAGACCTTAAGAACAGCGATATTTGACAGGGACTTGATTGCAAAACAAACCAAATGGGGCATCGGATCCAGCGCTTGGGTGAACAGCTGATAATGACGGGTCAAAGTGGCGGTAGAATAGCAATAAAAGGGTGTGCCAACTTCAGCCGCGATATTGCGCACAGCAACATCTTCGGCGTGCAGGGCGCCCTTTTTATATAGAAAGTGATCCATTCAATATTCCTTAAGTGACCTGTCTGGTCTGCAAAAACAAATAAAGCGGCAAGAGGCGCCGATAATAAAGGTCGAAGGTATCTCCAAAAGTACCAGAAAATTGTGCCGCAACCACGTTTTTGTTAGAATCCAAACGGTCTGACTAATGGCAGAAATTGTCAGACCCCACGTCAAATATCGGATCGAAACATTGACATACCAAGCCGTAATCAGCCTCAACAGCCTACTGCCGCTTTCGCGCATAAATGTCAAAAACCAATACATCGGATGAACTGCACCGCACAGGCTTACAGCCAAATAAATCTTTTTAAGCGGCGACATTAAAAAAAAACTCCCCAGATTTCAGCGCGGGGCGATCAGGTGCACCCCCTGCTCCACAACCGCTAAGCAGCAAAAATACAAATAAAAGCCCGACAAAAACCCGCATTACCACAATTCCTTTTTCCACCGCGCCACTTGCTCGGCGACGCGCACGGGTGCTGTTCCCCCATATGAAATACGGCTATTGATCGAATTTTCTACTCCGAGAACGCTAAAAACATCTTGGGTGATCGCGGCGTGGATCGTTTGCATATCCGCTAAGGTCAGATCAGGTAGATCGCAGCCTTTTTGCTCTGCCAAGGCGACCAATGATCCCGTGACGTGATGTGCGTCGCGAAAGGGCTGACCCAGCGCGCGCACCAGCCAATCAGCCAGATCTGTTGCGGTTGAGAAGCCCGAGCCCGCAGCCTGCGCCAACGCGGCGCGCTCTGCTTGCATATCGCCAACCATGCCCGTCATTGCTGCCAAACCAAGCATCAACGTATCGGCAGCATCAAAGACTTGTTCTTTGTCTTCTTGCATATCTTTTGAATAGGTCAGTGGTAGACCTTTCATAACTGTGAACAGCGCCACCGTAGCCCCCAAGATCCGTCCCAGTTTAGCTCGCAACAATTCCGCCGCATCGGGGTTTTTCTTTTGCGGCATGATCGAAGATCCGGTGGTCCACCGGTCAGACAGCAGTACAAAGCGAAACTGCGCTGAAGACCAAATCACCAACTCTTCCGCAAACCGTGACAAATGCATCGCACAGATGGATGAGGCTGACAAAAACTCTAACGCAAAGTCCCGATCAGATACTGAATCCAAACTATTGGCGGTAGGCCCATCAAAGCCCAAAGCGGCCGCAGTGGCCTGCCGGTCGATGGGAAATGAGGTGCCCGCCAAAGCCGCAGCCCCCAAAGGCGACAGATTCATGCGTTTGCGTGCATCTTGAAAGCGGCTACGATCGCGCGACAGCATCTCGACATAGGCCATCATGTGATGGCCCCAGGTCACAGGCTGTGCGGTTTGCAAATGTGTAAAACCAGGCATGGGCCAACCAGCACCCGCTTCGGCTTGGGCCAAAAAGGCGCGCATCAAAGCTTCGATCCCTAAGATCACCGCATCGCATTGATCCCTCACCCAAAGGCGGAAATCAACCGCCACTTGATCATTGCGCGAGCGTGCGGTGTGCAGCCGTCCCGCAGGCGTACCGATGATCTCTTTCAAACGGGCCTCGACATTCATGTGAATATCTTCCAGCGCCTCTTGAAACTGAAACTTTCCTGCCTCTATTTCTGACAAGACCGTGAGCAGCCCTTCCTCTATGGCGGCCGCATCGCTATCATTGATAATATCTTGTGCAGCCAACATGGCAGCATGGGCGCGAGATGCGCGGATATCTTGGGCGAACAGCCGTTGGTCAAAGCTGATAGAGGCATTGATCGCCTGCATGATCGCATCAGGGCCCGCGGCGAAGCGTCCGCCCCACATCGCATTGGCCTGATCGTTGGGTTTAGATATATTTGACATGATGGCCTTTGGAGTTTGCTATGGTACGTGTTATATTTGCTCTTCTTTATACGGCCTTGCTGCTTGGTGCAAATGCTGCTGCTGCTGACGTTGCAAAAGCCCAAACACTTCAGACGGGTGAGATGCGCAAATTGTTGTTCCACCCTAAGGCACAACCTGTGGCCCAGAAGCCCTTGGTTGATTTAAATGGCGCCCCCCAAGATCTAAGCCCCCATCAAGGTCAATGGGTGGTTTTGAATTTTTGGGCCACCTGGTGCGCGCCGTGCCGTAAGGAAATGCCCAGCCTAGACAAATTGGCTCTGGCGATGCAGGGGCGTAATCTGTTGGTGCTTACGGTGGCCACAGGGCCAAACCCTGTGCCCGCCATCACTGCCTTTATCGCCGAGACAGATCTCAAAAATATAACGTTTTTACGTGATCCCACCTCACAGATGGCGCGGGCGATGGGGGTTATGGCCCTACCCGTGACGCTGCTGATCAATCCTCAAGGGCAAGAGGTGGGGCGCCTCATTGGTGACGCAGATTGGGCCGCACCCAACGCGATCGCATTTTTTGAGGCGCTAACTTCCTAAAGGCCCACCACCGTTTTATGGCGCGGGCAGGTGACCAAATGGTCGTTGACCATGCCCACCGCTTCCATAAAGGCGTAAACGATGGTGGGGCCGCAAAAAGTAAAGCCGCGCTCTTTTAGGTCGTTAGAAATGCGTTCTGAGAGATCGGTTTTGGTTGGCACTTCAGCGTGACTCACAAAGTGATTTTGCAGTGGCTTTCCATCTAAATAACGCCATAAAAACTGATCGAACCCCATTTTTTCTTGAATGCGCTCATAAGCGCGGGCAGAAGCTATTGCACCCTTTATCTTGCCCCGATGGCGCACGATGGCCGAATTTTGTAAAAGTTGCTCCACCTGTGGTTCTCCCCACTGCGCCATAATGTGAGGATCAAACCCCGCAAAAGCCTGCCGAAAAGCGGGTCTTTTACGCAAAATAGTGATCCATGACAGCCCCGCCTGAAATCCATCTAGTATTAATTTTGCGAACAAAGCTTGCGGATCTCGTTCGGGAACGCCCCATTCTTCGTCATGATAGGCTTGATATAAAGGGTCTTGCCCACACCAAGGGCAGCGGTCTGCTTCTGCTAAGTTGATATGCATATGCGATTTGCCTTTATCGAAATTCATTGAAGTTTTCTTTTTAAGAGCAGACTAATTTATCACCCTCGCAATAGTCAGAGCCGATAATCCAAAACCCGCTAAAACTAGATATGCCATGTCTTACGCGCATTTGAATGAATTTTCAAACATTGGGGACCCTGAAGGCCAGGGCTTTGGGCTATGCTGGCCGTTTAATTGATAAAGGGGTGCTTGGCACCATTTAAAAAGCCACTAATGAACTATGGGTGCCGCTGGCCTATCGTACGTCTCTTAAACCCGAGTAAAATCGCCCATTACGAAGCTTTGATGCGCAATGCCGATCCAGCGGGCCACATCATTGCTGCGCGGGACTTTATTTCTGTGATCAGGTAACAGAAAACAGTCGTAAGATTATTTGCGTTATGTTGCGCAAATGGTTGCGCGCCTTGATTAATAACTCTGTCTTGTGGCTTTCGATCAATCAGTCAGCGTACTCAATCGCCTATCAACGCCGTATCAAATTGCTAAGCGCGCCTTTTTTAGCATTGCAAAAACCTATGATTTCTTCACGATTTCTCCGCCAGTTGAAAGCCAGGATGAGGTAAACTTTTGAATAGATTTGATCCTTAATTGTCTGCAAGACTTCCCGTTATAAGCCCCGACCGTTAAACCAGTTTTCGATAAAATTCAGCGTTAGGGGCAATATGCGGCCCTAAATTTTTGGTCAGAAATTGGAAAAACCTTGCGTTTTTGGGCGGAAGTGCTATCGAAATGCTGCACAGCAGCAAAAAGCCGCTACATTGAAATTGAAAGGACTGCCATGACCAATGTCGTTATCGTATCCGCGGCTCGTACCGCTGTCGGAAGTTTTAATGGTGCTTTCGCAGCCACCCCCGCCCATGAATTGGGGGCTGCCGTGATCGAAGAAGTCGTCGCGCGGGCTGGTGTAGATAAGGCAGAAGTGTCCGAAACAATCTTAGGCCAAGTTCTAACGGCTGGCCAAGGACAAAACCCTGCCCGCCAAGCCCATATTCGTGCAGGTCTTGCCAAAGAGGCCAGCGCATGGTCGATCAATCAGGTGTGCGGCTCGGGTCTACGCGCCGTGGCTTTAGGGGCCATGCATGTTCAGCTGGGCGACGCTGATATCGTCATTGCTGGCGGACAAGAGAATATGTCCCTGTCCCCACATGTTGCGCATTTGCGCGCAGGGCAAAAAATGGGCGACTTGTCTTTCATCGACTCGATGATCCGCGACGGTTTGTGGGACGCATTTAATGGTTACCACATGGGCCAAACGGCAGAAAACGTTGCCGCAAAATGGGGCATAACCCGCGAGATGCAAGATGCTTTTGCCCTTGATAGCCAAAACAAAGCCGAAGCCGCACAACGCGAAGGCCGCTTTGTAAATGAAATCGTTCCCTTTGTGATCAAAACCCGCAAAGGTGATATCACCGTCAGCGCTGACGAATATATCCGCTACGGCGCGACTATGGACAGTATGACCAAGTTACGCCCTGCCTTTGTCAAAGAGGGTACTGTGACAGCCGGCAATGCCTCAGGGCTGAATGACGGCGCGGCCGCCGTCATGGTCATGTCTGAGGCCGATGCCACAAAGCGCGGCCTAACGCCTTTGGCGCGCATCGCCTCTTATGCAACGGCGGGGCTTGATCCCGCGGTGATGGGTGTAGGGCCCATTTACGCGTCGCAAAAAGCTTTACTTAAGGCGGGCTGGAATGCCGCTGACCTTAATTTGGTTGAGGCCAACGAAGCCTTTGCCGCTCAAGCCTGTGCTGTCAACAAAGACATGGGCTGGAACCCAGATGTGGTGAACGTCAACGGCGGTGCAATTGCGATCGGTCACCCGATCGGCGCTTCTGGCGCGAGGATCTTGAACACATTATTATTTGAGATGGCGCGACGCGACGCGAAAAAAGCTTTGGCCACTTTGTGCATTGGTGGTGGTATGGGCGTTGCCATGTGCCTAGAACGTCCTTAAGTTCAGATGGTCTAGGCTGCACAAGGTGGCCCAGACACTTTCATATATGGGAGGCACATATGACACAGGTAGCTTTGGTTACGGGCGGAACCCGCGGTATTGGCGCGGCGATCTCAATCGCTTTAAAAAACGCGGGTTACACAGTTGCCGCAAATTACGCAGGCAATGATGATGCCGCAGCGGCCTTCAGCGCCGAAACTGGCATAGCAACCTACAAATGGTCAGTTGCTGACTATGACGATTGCACACTTGGAGTAAAATTAGTCGAAGCTGATCTTGGCCCTGTTGCTGTCTTGATCAACAACGCCGGAATTACTCGCGACGGCATGTTTCATAAAATGACCCTCAGCCAATGGAAAGAAGTGATCGACACCAACCTCAATGGACTTTTCAACATGACCCATCAGGTTTGGGGCGGCATGCGTGACCGTAAATTTGGCCGCGTGATCAACATCAGCTCGATCAATGGTCAAAAAGGTCAAGCGGGTCAGGCGAACTATTCGGCGGCCAAAGCAGGCGATCTGGGCTTTACCAAAGCCCTTGCGCAAGAGGGTGCGCGCGCGGGCATCACCGTCAATGCCATCTGCCCTGGATATATTGGCACCGAGATGGTGCGGGCGATTGACGAAAAAGTGCTTAATGAGCGTATTATTCCACAGATCCCAGTTGGCCGTTTGGGCGCACCCGAAGAAATCGCGCGTTGCGTGCTGTTTTTGGCCGCACAAGATGCAGGCTTTATCACAGGTGCCACCCTTAGCGCCAATGGCGGACAATATTTCATCTAAACCAACTGCCTTTGGTCAGAAATAACTTTAAATATCCAAAAACTGCGCCACTGCGATAGGGGTTAGGGCCGCGGTTCTTTGGTGACTTTTGGCGTTATTCATCGTTATCTCTGCACCAGTGCCTGCTCGACAGTTGAATGCGCTTTATTTTGGAAGTGGGCGCAACATGGGCGCTCTTTGGGTTTCCTTTGGCGCGGACTTTCCTATTTTAAAGAAAATGTCTTGGCGAGCTTGTCTTTTGGGAACAATGGGATTTTTGGCTTTCACCAGCTTTACTACAGCTCACTGAGACTGGACCCTATTCCCGAAACAGGGCTATTCATTGTGCTTTTTTAGGGTCTTTGACCTGCGTGAGCCACTTTTTTAGTGCATATAATAGGCGAGCTGATCGCCTTTGGCGGTGCGTCCTTATTGATTTCAGGCTACACTTATTATGCCAAACCCAGATCAAATCTTGGGCTATCACCCAGCCTTTTTATGCGCGCGGATATGGTCAAGCTATTCTATTTTTCACGCAGGTTTGGAACTATTCCAACCGCAGCATTAATGGTCTTTTGTTTGTCGACCGCCGCTTTTTCACTGAGATTTCACCTGGTGTTGGAACTGCCATTTGACCACAAAAAACCCAACGGCTTGCTTAGGCTTTTGGGCCTGGGGCCCGTTGGGTTGGTTTTCCCCCACATGTAACATATGCATGACAAAGTGCTATACTAAGTTTTGCGCGTGGCTAGTTATGAGTATTTCCAGCTTTGAACGCCTGATTTCGTCATGCTAGATTTTGCCACAGATTAGCACTGGCCGTAGATTCAATAACGGCCAAAGCAGCTTTTGCCGCCTTGGCCAGCACCTTGGCACAAAAAAGCGTGCTACACCCGATTGAGGCGGCCTATTTCTTCTTTTAAACGAAGCTTTTTCTTTTTTAAATCAGCAATTTGGACGCTGTCTGAACCCGCTTGTTGCTGAGCCTTTTCGACCGCAACCGATAAAGAGGTGTGTTTGCGTTTTAGTTCTTGGATGTGCGAAGCAATCGTCATTTCAGTCCTCCAATAAAACTCACTTGTAAAGTCCACCATAGTTTTACCGCTTTGTCATTCAAACTTTACAAAACTAGGCGTTAAATTGCCGAAAACTTATTTAATCAAAACTCAAAGCTGCCCCATTGCGTAAAATCGCTTCCGCTTTCGGGCTATAGTCAGGCCGATCGGCCAGATGGCTGGCCCCGTCATGAATGACAAAGGACGCAAGAAGCAAAAAGGGGCGACGTGCACCCTTTTGTGCACGCAAGATAAAACGTTTGGCCGCTCGCCCCGCACGCGGGGCAAGGGGCAAGACCGAAATAGCACCCACGCGCGTATCAAGCGCGGCCAAAATATCTGGCAAACGTTCGGCGCTCTGGATCAAATGCAGCCAGCCACCAGGTTTAAGACGCCGCGTTGCTGCATCGATCCAGTCTTTTGACGGGGTCTCTTCACGCAAAGCTCCGTCTCGTCCTTGATCTTTGGCCTGCGTCCCCGATTGGGACAAAAAATAAGGGGGGTTGAAGATCACATGATCAAAAGAATGACAGAGTGATCGGGGCATCACTTGCAAATTTGCTGTCTCCACTGTGAAGTTCAGACTATTTTCAAATGCATTTTGACGGGCAAGGACCGCATAATCGGCTTGCCGCTCAACCCCATAGCTTGAAAGACCCACCACGCGCTTGGCCAAACACAAGCTAGCCACCCCAGCGCCGCAACCTAGTTCAAGCACCGACTGACCCGCTTTGGCAGGCACTGATGCCGCCAAAAATACTGGATCCATTGCTGCGCGGTAGCCTTTAATCGGCTGCCAAATCTGCAAGGCGCCCCCCAGGAAGCCGTCACGGGTGAGGGCGCTGGGATCAAACATCAATAGCCCGTTTCAACGCCAATATCGGCCAGAATCGCACACGCGCGCTCATAATTTTCCTCATGCACCATCAACCGGCGGGGCAATATGCCCAAAGAACCGTTCAACACGCTCATATTTACGTCGACCTCAAATACCTCTATACTCTCGCCTGAAAGCAAAGCGCTTGCGAAGGCTATGACCGTTGGATCGTTGTTTCGTAACAGGTTTTTCATAGGTAAACACTGTCGAGAAATAATCTGTTTGTCTAGGGTGTCTGGAGAAAAATGAAGATCGAACAAAGCACTAAAAAGTCGGATGATAAGCTGGCGCGTTATCTTTCCAAAGATTTACACGCCGTCAATAATCTGATTAAGCAGCGGATGGCCAGCAAATACGCGCCCCGCATCCCCGAGGTTACAGCCCACCTGATTGGGGCGGGCGGCAAGCGATTGCGCCCAATGCTGACTTTGGCAGCGGCGCGGCTTTGCGGATATGAGGGACCTTTTCACATTCATTTGGCCGCCACAGTCGAATTCATTCACACAGCCACGCTTTTGCATGATGATGTGGTAGACGAGAGCCCCCGCCGCCGCGGCAAACCCACGGCCAATTTGCTGTGGGATAATAAGTCATCGGTCTTGGTGGGAGATTATCTTTTTTCGCGTTCGTTCCAACTGATGGTGGAAACGGGATCGCTACGTGTGCTTGATATTTTGGCCAACGCCTCGGCCACAATAGCCGAGGGCGAAGTGCTGCAACTGACCGCAGCCCAAGATCTGGCCACCACAGAAGAGATTTATTTGCAGATCGTTCGCGGCAAAACAGCGGCACTTTTTTCGGCGGCCGCCCAAGTGGGCGGCGTGATTGCGGGCGTCTCGGTAAGCCAAGAACAAGCGCTTTATGATTTTGGCGATGCGCTAGGCATTGCCTTTCAAATCGTTGATGATCTTCTGGACTATACGGGCCAAGCCGACACCATTGGTAAAAATATCGGCAATGATTTTCGCGAAAGAAAACTCACGTTGCCAGTGATCAAAGCCGTTGCTTTGGCAACTGAAGCAGAGCGCGCCTTTTGGCACCGCACCATCGCACAGGGCCAACAATCCGAGGATGACTTGGACCAAGCTCTGGCCATCATGCAAAGCCATCTCACGCTTGAGGCGGCAAAGAACGATGCTTTGGCGTGGGTCGCACAGGCCAAAGCAGCCCTTGTGCATTTGCCCCCGCATGCGCTGCGGGTCATGCTGGAAAATTTGGCCGATTACGTGGTTGAGCGGATCTCTTAACCCAAAACCCGCCCAGCGCGCACCCACCATTCTGGGGCCAGCGCTGCGATAGTTTTTTGGGCGGCTTGGGCTTGCTCGGCATCAGGGAAAAGTCCAAAACAGGTGGCACCTGATCCTGACATGCGCGCCAAAAGACAGGTTTTTTGTTTTTGTAACGCTCCGATAACTTGGTTGATCTCGGGCAGAATTTGCACGGCGACAGGTTCAAGATCATTGCGCATTTGGCCCAAGAACTGGCACAGCCCCTGGGCCGAAGCAAAACGTGGCAACTGCGCGGGCATGGGGCTATTTTCACGTGCCGACAATTGGTGAAAGACCAACGCCGTCGACAGGGCACGATTTGGGTTCACCAGCAAAATACCCATGGACGGCAAAGTATGATCTAGCTGGTTAAGCTGTGCTCCAATGCCGGTCATCCGTTGTGGCTTTGGATTGATACAAACGGGCACATCAGCCCCTAGTTTTACAGTCTCATCATACGTCGGCAAAGAGCAGCCCCACATACGCGTCAAAAGACGCAATGTCGCCGCCGCATCGGCAGATCCGCCCCCTAGCCCCGCAGAGATGGGCAAAATCTTTTCAAGATGCAGCGCCACAGATGGGGTGGGCGTCTCTCTTATTATGTTTTGACTCGCCAACAGTGCGGCCGCGCGTAACACCAAATTGTCCTCACCCACAGACAGCCCCGCAGCATGTGGTCCACCTAAGGTCAAACTGTAGGTTTCGCTCGGTTCAGCCCAAATATGGTCACCAATATCGGTAAAGACCACCAGACTGTCCAACAGATGGTAGCCATCGCAACGCCGCCCTGTGATATGTAGTGATAGATTTATCTTTGCCGGCGCAAATTCATTGCCCATTAGCAATCACATGTAAGGCTGGGGCGCCTTCCTCTGCCAAGACGCCGTCTAACCCTAACTCAAGCTTTGAGCGAATGCGGTCTGCATCACTTTCAGTTGGGTTAAAAGAAAGGGCCCTACGCCATTGAAACTGCGCCTCTAATTTGCGACCAACAGCCCAGTAAATATCGCCTAGATGGTCTGTCACAATCGGATCTACTGGCTCTGATAGGGCGGCACGTTCCATGTGGGGCAAGGCGTCTTGATAGCGCCCCAAACGGTAAAGCCCCCAAGCCAAACTATCAACGATATAGCCATTATCAGGCTGTTTGTGCACAGCGCGTTCGATCATCGCCAGGGCCTCAGTCAGGTTTTCATTTCGATCGATATAGCTATAGCCCAAATAATTCAGCACTTGCGGTTGATCGGGCACCAGAACCAAAGCATGGTTAAAATCCGCTTCGGCCTTGTCCCACTGGCTTGATTGTTCGTGGCTAATGCCGCGCCCATAATAAAGCACCCAGTTTTGTGGCGCACCGCTGATTAGCGTTTTCTCGGCCGCATCATAGGCGGAAATGGCTTTCTCAAAATATTTTTGTCGGCGCAGCATATCAGCAAGGGTCAAATGTACCATTGTTAGATCAGGATGGCGCAGCACAAGAGAGCGCAGCACCTCAAGCGCCGCTTCGACATTGCCTTGCGCGTCAAGTGCGTTGGCGCGGCCAAGCTCGGCCTGATATGAGGCTGGATCATCCGCGCTAATCGCTCGGTAAGCCTCGTACGCCAAGTCATACTGGCCCAAATTATCAAGCAAATGCGCCACCATCAGATGGGCTTGGGTATTATTTGGGTTGAGATAGGTGGCAAGGCGGCCGTAAAGTAGGGTGATTTGATCTTCGGCCTCATTATTAAGAGCATAGGCCAATGTGAAAAATGCCTCTCCCATGCCTTGGGTTGGGTTTGCGACCAGAACAAAGGGCATAGCCTCACCTGTGTGCAGCTGGAGGCGCAAAACGTCCATCAAAGGGTCTCTGTGCTGCGGAAAATTACGGTCAAGCAGGGCCAGTGCATCAGAATTGCGATTAAGTTGTGACAAAATTTGTACATAGGCGACAACAGAATTACGCCCTAACTCAACCTGACCCGCAACCGAGTTTGAAATCATAGCTTCTGCAGATTCAAAATCGCCAGCATATGCTAGAGCTAGAGCCTTATGATACATTCCAATCGGGGCGAGTTTTGGGCTTTTGGCCAAAACCTCAAAGCTTTGCATCGCAAGGCCCGAGTCGCCTTTGCCCATCTGCGCCCACGCTTTAAAAAGCTGATCCATCAGCGGGTTCGATGTCACGCCCTGATCCAAAAGGGCTAATATCGCATCGAACTCTTGCGCCTGAGCAAGCGCTGCAAAATGCATAAGAACCGCACTTTGGCTTTCGATATTGGCTTCAACCAAATAGGCAGCCTTATCCGCCGCCATACCAAAGCCGCCCGAGGCAATTAACGCCAGAAGACTTGATTCGATCAGATAAGGGTTTTCTTTGTCAGCAATCAGAGCGCGCGCATACCAAGCGCCCGCTGCGCGAAAATCATTTTCTTTTTCAGCGTAGCGACCCGCCAGATAGGGGCCGGGCTTTACCGCCTCTTGCGCAAGGGAAAACGAAATGTGCCCTGCAAAAAACAAGGCCAGAAAAGGGGCAATTAGGGTTTTTACATGGCGTAAACGCATAGACGACATCCTTTTTTTAATAAGATGTTAATCCCCCAAGCCGCCCAAAGCAATGCCACCCCACCCGCCTAAAGCAGCGTTCTTTTTAAAATTTTAGTGAGCGCTATAAAGTAAGGGAAACTTTTTTTATTACATATTTGGATAATTGGGCCCATCGCCACCTTGGGGCGTTGTCCAATTGATATTTTGCGACGGGTCTTTAATGTCGCAGGTCTTACAATGGACGCAGTTTTGAAAATTGATCACGAAACGGGGCTCTTTACCCTCTTCTGCAATCACCTCATAAACGCCTGCAGGACAATAGCGTTGGGCGGGTTCAGCGAATTTTGGCAGGTTCACCGCAATCGGCACGGTGCTGTCTCGCAATTTTAGATGCGCGGGCTGACCCTCTTGATGGTTGGTGAAGGAAAAGGCCACGTTGGTCAAACGGTCAAACGACAAAACACCGTCCGGACGTGGATAGGTGATGGGCGCATGATCCGCCGCCAAACCCGTCGCCGCCGCATCGGACTTTCCATGTTTTAGGGTGCCAAAGAACGTAAAGCCAAGCGTGTTGGCCCACATATCAAGTCCACCCCCGATTAACGATGCCAAAAGTCCGAACCTCGACCATAGGGGTTTCACATTGCGAACTTTTTTCAAATCAGCCCCAATGACCCCTTGCCGCACACTTTGCTCGTAATCGCTGAGCTCATCAGCACGGCGCCCCGCTTTTAGCGCGGCAAAGGCCGCTTCGGCGGCGGCTTTACCCGACAGCATTGCATTATGATTACCCTTAATGCGTGGAACATTTACAAGCCCAGCAGAACATCCCAATAGCGCCACACCTGGGGCGACCATTTTAGGAATAGACTGCCATCCGCCTTCGGAGATGGCGCGCGCGCCGTAGGCTATGCGCTTTCCGCCCTTCAAAAGATCGGCAATCATCGGGTGATGTTTAAAGCGCTGGAACTCCATATAGGGGTAAAGATGGGGATTTTGATAGTTAAGATGCACAACGAAACCCACATAGACTTGATTGTTTTCAAGGTGATAAATAAACGATCCGCCGCCCGCATTCTTGCCCAAGGGCCAACCCATCGTATGGGTCACGCGCCCTAGGTGATGTTTGGCGCCGTCAATTTCCCATATTTCCTTCATGCCAAGGCCGAATTTTTGCGGACATTTGTCCGCCGAAAGATCATATTTTGCAATCACTTCTTTGGCTAATGAGCCGCGCACACCTTCAGACAAAAAGACATATTTGCCCAATAGCTCCATTCCGGGTTCATAATTTGGGCCCGCCTCACCATTTTCAAGCTTGCCAAACTCCCCCGCGACGACACCGATCACGGCGGTTTTGTCATCATAAACCAATTCCGAACAAGCCATGCCAGAGAAAATCTCAACCCCCAGGGCCTCGGCCTGTTCGGCCATCCAACGGCAGACATTGGCCATCGACACGATGTAATTGCCGTGATTACTCATCAAAGGCGGCATTGGAAAGTTCGGAATTTTGATCTGACCTGCAGGGCCCATCATATAGAAATTATCTTCCAAAACTGGGGTTTTGATGGGGGCATTCAGCGCGCGCCAGTTGGGCAAAAGCGCATCCAAACCCGACGGGTCAAGGACTGCACCAGACAATATATGCGCGCCAACCTCGGACCCTTTTTCAAGTATGACCACCGACAGATCGGCATCTAACTGTTTAAGCCTGATGGCCGCGGAAAGGCCAGCGGGGCCAGCTCCCACGATCACAACATCATATTCCATTTGCTCACGCGTGGTCGGATTGGCCATATTCAGTCCTTCGTTTAATAAAATCTGCCTTAGATGTGCAGAATCGTTATAATTAGTCAATTCCTAGCATTTAAAGGTTGCTGAAAATCCTGCGCGACCATTGATTTTGTGTATTTTTACATTCTATCTTGATTTCTTGAGCGTAGTCGGATCAGGTATTGAAATTAGAAAAATAAAAGCCATGGGTTTATGCCCAACTTTGACAATGTAGAGACCGATGGAAAAAATACCAATGACCCGCGCGGGGCATACCGCGTTAGATGCCGAGTTAAAGCAGCTAAAGTCTGTTGAGCGCCCCGCCGTGATCCGAGCAATATCCGAGGCCCGCGAACACGGTGACCTGTCGGAAAATGCCGAATATCATGCCGCGCGTGAAAAACAAAGTTTCATCGAAGGCCGCGTAAAAGAGTTGGAATCCCTATTATCTTATGCTGAGGTCATTGATCCAAGCAAATTTTCTGGCACGATCAAATTTGGCGCCACAGTTACTTTGGTTGACGAAGAGACCGATGAAGAGCGCACCTATCAAATCGTTGGCGAAGCCGAGGCTGACATTGAGAAGGGACTTCTGAACATTCGATCGCCACTTGCGCGGGCCTTAATTGGTAAAGACAACGGCGACAGCGTCGAAGTGAAAACGCCAGGAGGCCAACGAAATTACGAAGTTGTTGAAATTAAATTCATTTAAAAAAATAGAATTTGCGCAACTTTGGTAAAGCCCAACTATGTCAAAGGTAAATCGAACATATCTGGTAAGTGACTGGTTGGCCCTGCTTGTTGGGCTGATTTGGGTACAAAAAATCGTGGCTGCAACCATTTAAGAACAGAAAACACCCTGCTGTTTAACTATTGCTTTTTTATTCCATTCACTTAGACCTTCAATAGCAGCTTTAGTAAAGCAAATCCCTATATAGAGCGGTCGCCTACTCCTCTCAATCAATAGTGATATTGTCGCTTGTTAGCTTAGGGTGATTAAAGACACTGTGTTTAAAGACTATGTTGCAAACACTGTGTTCAACACAGCGAATCCAGCATACATTGGGCAGAAAAAGTGCGCTACGCACGATACACCACGTACAAAAAGTTAAGTTATTGATTTATATAGGTAGTTGGTAGTGGAGGGGGCTTGAACCCCCGCCACGCGGATTATGATGATATGGCATTTCACGATGCAGGCCACCATTTTCTGCAATGCTTTGATCAAGCCTGTGCGGGGTTTGAACCCACCGCTTCGAAAGCCTGACTGGCCCAGCGGGCCAAGACCTCGACCGTGCGTGCCTTTATGCTTTTTGGTCGGGTTCCAGAGGCATTTATCTAAGCAAATCCCGCCGCATCACCAACGTTTTTTGAACCCCAAAAATCCAACCTAAAAAGCCAAGGTTTTGCACCTCAAGCTTTAGAAACCCGTGGCGCGCATAAAGCCTTTGTGCGGCCAGATTGCCCAAATCGACATCCAGAGCGATGTGAGCATGCCCCATGGAAAGCGCCAATTCGCAAAGCCCCTCAAGCAAAGCGGCCCCAATGCCTTGGCGTTGCATCTGTGGATCAACGGCAATCGTATCCACCATAAAACTGGCCGCAGCTGGGTTTTGATTACGCAACAGATAGAAAAACCTACGCCGCCAAGCCGCACCAAAGCGTCCGTAAACGGCGCACAAAAGGGCGGACTGGCCTTGGCTAAAGCTGCCGTGAGAGGTTTGAAATCCAGCCAGTCCTAAAAGCTGACCCTGCGAGTCTTTTGCAATCACACAGTGCAAGCCATTAAGATCTTGGCGCAAAAATGCCAGTGCTTTATCCTTGGGGCCTAAGACTTTGCCCAGCTTGGTGCGAAAGGCCTGCCAATAAAGCAAGGCCGCCTTAGGGCGCAACTGGTCAGGCAGGCCGTTGACAATTTCATAGCGCATGATCTTACCCCTCCAAGGCAGCCAAAAGCGCAGCCTGTTGGCCCTGTGCTAAAATCCACCCCTCGGAGTGCACTTGGTCTGTTTTTGGTGCGGCCTCGAACAGTTGGGCCAGTTGATGTAACTGCATCATATGGTTCAACGCCTGCGCCAAAAGCTGGGTTTGCGCCGCATCTTTGATCTGCCCCGCTCCCACGGCCCGCGCTACGGCAGAATCAATCAGGCTGGGGTACACTTCGGTTAAGACGACTTGGCTCTGCGAAATGTTCCGCTCAAAAGGCCACACGGCAGCCCCCCCCGCAACAAGCCGCGCGATCATGCCAAGGCCCATCAAACTTTGCGAGCCCACCGACCCTGCAGTATAAAGTTTCCAAATTGGTTGCGATTTGGGTAGCAACACTTCGCACTGTCTTTTTTCCAAAAATCCTAAAGCGGCGTAATCTGATGTTTTTGTAGCACTCAGCCCGGTCAGATTCAGGCCCCTAGGGCAGCCCCAGAAAGGGCCTCTTTGCGCGTGACTTTGTTCAAATGCCAAATTAACACTTTGGGCCACCATGAAGCGATTGTTGCGATTATCGGGCCCATCGGTAATGTGATCACGCACCCAGTGCCACAACGCGCAAGGGTCATCACTGCCCAAAAACGCTTTGCCAAAGCCCATTGGAAAGCCCAAGGGAAAATCAAATCCAATCAACAGCCGTGCACCGCTTTGGACTTGCGCCATCAAGGCCTGCTCGGCAGCCTGACGGGTGCTAAAATAATCCGTGCGCGCACCAGCCCGATCAGCCTGCCCGATCCAAATCGCGTTGGCCTTTGGGCTTTTGCCCGACGGAGCGGATGACGCCGACCAATCAACGATGATAATGCGATCAAACAGGTACAAATCTCCCCAAAGCAAAAATGCATCTTATTGTAACTTGCTTTAGAATTGCCTATGCGTTTGTAGGTTCGGCGTAAAGTCATTATGGAAATCAAATGTCTAATCAGGCGGTAAGAAGGGTGTTTTGGGGCGGGTTTTGGGCCTCGATCCCGTTCATTATGGTGATTGTTCCTTTTGGGATGATGTTTGGCTTGGCAGGCACAGAGGCGGGGCTTAGCCTTGTGCAAATAATGGGCTTTACGATCATTGTGATTGCAGGGGCCGCACAGTTTGCAGCTTTGCATCTGATGCTTGAAAATGCGCCGATCTTTATCATTATTTTGACTGCACTCGCCGTGAATTTGCGTATGGCAATGTATTCAGCTTCGCTTTACCCCCATTTGGGCAGGCTTAATTTTTGGAAAAAGATCTTAGTTTCATACTTGATTTTGGATCAAAGCTATATTGCCTCGATCTTACAATTTGAAAAGAGCCCCCAAGTTTCTCTTGGCCTAAAATTCGCTTTCTTTATGGGTACTGTGACGCCGATCTGGCCCTTTTGGTATTTGGGCACCTATGTAGGTGCCACGGTGGGGGCGCAGATCCCACCGCAATATGCGCTTGATTTCGTTTTGCCCTTGGCTTTTTTGGCGATGGTCGCCCCAACATTGCGCACCCGACCACAGGTTGCCGCGGCGCTGACCTCGGTTGTCATGTCGCTTTTGCTGATAAAGCTGCCTTATAATTCTGGGCTTTTGGTAGCTGCGCTTTTGGCGATGCTGGTAGGCAGTTATGTTGAGCAAAAAGCTACAGCTAGAAGGATCCAAAAAACATGAGCTTTTCAGACGGCCAAATTTGGTTCATCATCTTTGCGCTTGGCATGGGCAGTTTTTTGCTTCGATTTTCTTTTTTAGGATTGGTAGGCGGCAAAAGCCTGCCAGAGTGGGCGCTGCGTTTTCTGCGTTATACACCCATGGCGGTGATACCTGGCTTAGTGGCACCTATGGTGCTCTGGCCCGCCGCAACGCAAGGACACACGGATCCCGCACGTTTGGCCGCAGCACTTGCCGCAATTATAGCAGGGCTTTGGACGCGCAATGTGATTGCGGCGGTTATAGTGGGCCTGAGCACGCTTTATGCCATGGTCTATATTCTTGGTTAGGGAAAGGGCGGTACTAAGTATCAACACGCACCATTTCATCAGCTCAAAGAGCCTTTAAATTAGGCGTTGACCAAAGCCATAAAGACCAAAATACCAATAGAAATACCAGCTCCCCAAGTCACCATACGGATAAAGCCAGCAAAGGTTTTTTCTTGGACTTTAATGTCCACGCTACCGTGTTTATGTTCAGCCATGATGTACTCCTAAATTTTATGAGTCACCTTTAACTGAGATTTAAACGGCTGTCACGGGGTCTCATGGTCGCAGCAGTGGAGCTTTTGTCTTTTATATGGCAAAAGCGCGCAATCGCTAGTAAGGGCTTTATGTTAGTTCTTAATATGAAACGCCAATGTCTAATATTGATACCCAACTGTTGCAGCCAGACGCCTTAGGTTTAGACCAAGCCGTGCAAATCTTGCAGGCAGGGGGGCTGGTGGCCATACCCACTGAAACGGTTTACGGGCTGGCAGGAGACGCCCGCAATGACCATGCGGTTGCACGCATTTTTGCCGCAAAGGGACGCCCGCACTTCAACCCGCTGATCGTTCATGTGCAAGATCTGGAACAGGCACAAAAATACGCGCATTTTGATACTAACGCGATGACATTGGCGCTGGCCTTTTGGCCAGGGGCGCTGACGCTTGTACTGCCCTTGCGCCTTGATTCGGGACTGGCTCCTTTGGTCACCGCAGGGCTTGATACGGTGGCGCTACGCGTGCCCTCTCATCAGGTAGCGCGCGATTTGCTTGTGCATTTTGATGGGCCTTTGGCCGCGCCTTCGGCAAATCCATCAGGGCGCATAAGCCCAACGCGCGTGCAACATGTGGTCCAAGGGCTTTGGGGCCGCATTGACGCTATATTAGAGGGGGGGGCCGCACTTGTTGGCGTCGAATCAACCATCATCGGCCTAAGCTACCCGCCCTTGTTGCTGCGCCCAGGCGGGGTTTCAGCAGCCCAAATTGAGCATGTCTTAAACGCCTCACTTGCAACGATACATCCGCAAAGCGCCATTGTGGCCCCAGGGCAGCTTGCCTCGCATTATGCGCCCAATGCGGCCGTGCGGTTAGGTGTTATGCAGCCCTTGGTAGGCGAGATCTGGGTTGGTTTTGGCCCCGACTGCGGAGGAGCTGCCCTTAACCTGTCGCCCAGCGCCGATCTGGCCGAGGCGGCGGCAAATTTGTTTCACTTAATGCGCGAAGCCGATCTTTTGGCAAAAGGCCAAGCCAGCATCGCCTTTGCACCTATTCCCAGCCACGGGCTTGGGGCTGCTATCAATGATAGGCTTTCACGCTCGGCGGCGCCGCGCCCTAGGTGTTAGAAGGGGCATTCAGCGCGAAACAAAAGCGGAGCACCCGTAGTGGGTTGAAATAATCCAAGCTCATAGGCGTGCAGCATCAAACGCGGGTGGAAGCGCCCTGCCTCGGTGGCATAAAAACGATCGCCCAATATGGGGTGACCCATATGCGCCATATGCACACGCAACTGATGGCTGCGCCCCGTAAGGGGAAACAGCGCCACCCGTGTTTCCTTGGTATCATGCGATAAGACTTTCCAATCGGTTTGCGACGGTCTACCTTTTTCCCAATCAATATGTTGGCGCGGACGATTGGGCCAATCGACACAAAGCGGCGCATCAACGCGGCCCGTCATCGGCGCAAGGTGCCCCTCAAGCCGGGCCAAATAGGATTTGGTGGTTTTGCGCTTTTCAAACTGCTGGCTGATCGCGCCTTGCGCAGGCTTATTCATCGCAAAGACCATCACCCCTGACGTGTCCGTATCAAGCCGATGTACTAATAGGCACTCGGGCATGGCCGCTGTAAGACGTGCGATCAGACAATCGGCCTTTTCAGGCGTTTTCCCCGGAACCGACAAAAGCCCAGAGGGCTTATCAACCACCACAAGATCATCATCTCGATATAGAATAACCAAGGGCACATCGGGTGGCTGATAAAAATACTCTGCCATCTAAACTATCTCGTGGCCAGCGGCCCGTAAGCTTTGCGCCAAAGCCTGGATATGGGCGGGCCCAACTTCGCAGCAACCGCCAACGATAGTGGCGCCTTGCGCCACCCAATCCATTGCAAAGGCTGCATATTTTCTGGGAGTCAAATCATGACGATGGGTCAATTCGGCGACCGTAGCCCCCTGGGTTTTAAACCCGTCGGAAATATGGGTAAACCCATTTGCATAGGCTCCAAAGGGCAAACCAAATGTGGCCAGCGTGGCCAAGGCCGCCTGCATTACCTCGGGCAGGGAGCAATTGGCCAAGACTGCGGCGGGGTGGTAACGCGCGATCAGAGCTTTGGCGTCACTCAGCGCCTCACCCGAGCGCAGGCGGGTACCGTCTTGATCATCAACCGTAAAGGAAACCCAAACCGGCAAACCCGCCTGTGTAGCCCCCGCCAAAGCGCCTTCAGCTTGCAACAGGCCGGCCATCGTTTCGATCAGTATAAAGTCAACATTGGGAGCCAAAAGCATTGCAATTTCTGCATATTTGGGCGCAGCCTCTGCAACAGGCACAGCCACATCAGCACGGTAGCTCATGACCAATGGCCCAATCGAGCCTGCTATGCGCCCCGACCCGTGGGCGTCGCGTGCTGTGTTAGCTTGCTCGATTGCACGGGCATGCAAGAGCGCAAATAAATTATCCTGACCTTGGGGGATCAAACGATCATGATGCAACGCATAGGTGTTTGTCGTGGCCACAGTGGCACCCGATGAAAAATAATCGGCATGTATTTCGCGCACTAGATCAGGATGATCGAACATCACCTGGGTAGCCCAAAGCGGGCTTGGAGCATCATGCGACCGAGCCACCAGCTCTTGTCCCATGCCGCCGTCTAAAAGTGTAATTTGTGCCATGATTGCCCTATAAGAATACCAGCTGAAACGCCAAGCCAAATAAAAGCACAGCTGTCGCCTTATGGATCAGACCTAATCGCGGCGTCAAGCGCCGTGCCACGCGTCCCGCAAAGGCCCCATAGGCGGCCGTGATCAATGCCCCCGTAGTTGCGAAAATTACTCCCAAATATAAAATTTGAAAAGCCGCTGGTCCGGCGGTCGGGTCAATGAATTGCGGCAAAAATGCTAAAATAAACAAGATGGGTTTAGGGTTTAGTACATTCACCAAAGCCCCACGTAAAAACGCTTGGCCAATCGTTAAAACAGGAGCCTTGATTGCATAAATTTCTGTTATGGGGGTCGCCACCCAAGATCTAATTGCCAAATAAAGCAAATAAGCAGCCCCGATTAACCGCAAAGTCTGAAGTCCACCATCAAAGGTTGCAACGATGGCGCTGACACCTAACGCTGCAAGAACGATATGAAAAAACACGCCCAAACCCACACCCAAACCTGCGACAGCCCCCTTTTTAGTCCCGCCTGCAAGCCCACAGCTCATGGCAAAGGCCACATCTGCACCTGGAGCCAAATTCACCAAAACCCCCACTCCCATGAATGTGACAAGGTCACTCAGGTTCAAAATGCATATCCCTGCGCATCTTTAAAGACATGCAACAAAATAGCACTGAGCCCTTTAACATCGTATAAATTAAAAGCGTCAAGGGAGTTGCTGTCCAGATCAAACACCCCCAAAAGCTGATTTTTTCCATTAAAAACAGGCAAAACGAGTTCTGATTGTGTGGTTGAAGAACAGGCTATATGATTCTCAAAATGCGCGACATTAGGCACTATTAAGGGCTCACGGCTGCTGGCAACAGCCCCGCACACGCCCTTAGAAAAAGGAATGACCAAACAACCATGCCCCCCTTGATAGGGACCTATTTTCAACAACTCGGGTGCGACGACGCGGTAAAAGCCTGTCCAGTCAGACAGGGGGTGATGGCTATGAACTTCGGACGCCATCGTCGCCATCAGCGACACGCAGTCCGTCTCGCCCTGACAGAGCGCCATGACCTGGCGCGACAAAATAGTATAATCTGGCATGGTCGTCCTTAGGTAGATAAAAATTGCGTTTTTCAGTCTAAAATTACCAAGTAGTAAAATATTGCGTATATTTTCAGACAGCGAAAGGGGTACGGTCATACAAATAACTTTACAGGATATCGCCCAGAAGATGGATCCAAAGGTCAATTAAAGACAAAATTGATGCCGCAAGTGCAGCGCAGGTGCAGTCGGGTTTAAATAATCGGTTCACTTGGGGTGGTTTTTAAGGATCAGGGCTTTGAAAGGGCAAGCGCCCTGACGTCGCAGACATCAAAACTTTGGTCGAAGGGGACCATCGTTGGCTTATGATTACAATGAGAGGTGCTCATTTGAAATGCGAACGGTTAAATCCAAAAAATAGTCTCAAGCTGAAAGTATCCATGATTTCCTAAAGGGGGCAGATAGCACTTGGAAAACCATCTTATTTGCAATAACTTACAGCCTAAAAGGGGTCTAATTATGCGCGACTTTCATCTTCCAGGACGTTCAGAAGTTTTTGCAACAAACGGCATGTGCGCCACGTCACATCCGTTAGCGGCTAAAACGGCAATTGATATCTTACAAGCTGGCGGCAACGCCGTTGATGCAGCAATTGCCGGGGCCGCACTTTTGGGCGTTTGTGAGCCGCAGATGTGCGGCATCGGGGGTGATTGCTTTGTGCTGATAAAACCCGCTGGGCAAGAACAGGTGATGGCGCTGAATGGCTCAGGGCGCGCACCTGCAAATCTGAAGGCGCAAGACCTAAGAGATCAAGGCATGAATATTGTGCCTATTAATTCCGTTCACGCTGTGACCATTCCCGGTGCAATTGATGCTTTTTGCACACTTTCTGCTGATTGGGGCCACGCGGGCTTGGCCGTGTCACTTGCGCCCGCTATTCATTATGCCGAAGAAGGTGTGCCCGTCGCACCCCGTGTGGCTTATGACTGGGAAAATTCGGTCGATCTTTTGCAAGGCGATGCGCGCAAATTTTACCTACTCAATGACAAAGCCCCAAAATTAGGCCAAATGTTTCGTGCCCCTAAAATGGCAGAAGTGTTCGAAAAAATCGCGCTCCAAGGACGCGCTGGTTTTTATGAGGGCGAAGTGGCAGAGGATATGCTGGCATCATTACAAGCTTTGGGTGGCCACCATCAGATGGATGATTTCGCGGCGACAAAATGCACCTACGATGCACCAGTCTCGGGAGCCTATCAGGGGATTGAGTTGATCGAGCATCCGCCAAACGGCCAGGGTACAACGGCTGTGCTTTTACTTAATATCCTTTCGCATTTCGACATCGCATCGATGGACCCATTCGGCACACAACGGGCCCATATTGAGGCTGAGGCCACAAAACTAGCCTATGATGCGCGAAACCGCTTTATTGCAGACCCTGATCATATGATGCGACTTAACCATATGCTCTCGCCAGAAACGGCGAAAAAGCTTTCAAGTTTGATCGATGTAAGAAAAGCCATGCAATCGCCAAAAGAGCTGAGCGAAAGCGTACACCGCGACACGATTTATATCACCGTTGTGGATAGAAATCAGATGATGGTCTCGCTGATCTATTCGGTTTTTCATTCTTTTGGCTCCGGCTTGGCCTCGGCGAAATTTGGGATAAACTTCCAAAATCGCGGCGCGGGCTTCACGCTTGAACAAGGCCACGCCAATGAGCTTGGCCCAAAGAAACGTCCCATGCACACGATTATTCCCGGTATGTTGCGCGAAAATGGCAAAGTGACTACCAGCTTTGGGGTGATGGGTGGGGCGTATCAGGCAACGGGCCATAGTCGTTTTGTCTCAAATCTGGTTGATTTCGGTATGGACGCACAGGCAGCCATCGATGGCCCACGTTCTTTTGCCGACCATGAAGGGCTACAGCTTGAACGCGGCTATAGCACCAATGTCGCGGATGAACTGGCAGATATGGGACATCACGTCGTCAAAGCCTCAAAGGCAATTGGTGGGGCGCAGTCGATCCAAATGACGCAAGATGGCGTCTTGCGCGGCGCCTCAGATGCGCGCAAAGACGGCTGTGCGTTGGGCTATTAATCAGTCATACTTCAACAAATACCCCGCGCCCCGCACCGTTTGTAAATAACGCGGTTCGCGCGGGTCTTGTTCGATCTTACGACGTAAACGGTTAATTTGGACGTCAACAGTGCGTTCTTGGCCCTCGTGGTTGTTGTTCAAACTACCAACCAAAGCTTCACGTGACACCGCCTGGCCGGGACTTTGCGCCAAAATGCGCATCAGCTGTGCCTCGGTCAGCGTCAGACGAATGGGCTTATCGCCCTGCCAAAGTTCGGCCCGCTCAATATCATAATGTACCGCGCCTAAATTCAGTGACTTTTGGACCAAGGGCGCCACCACCGTGGGCTGGCGGCGCAAAATTACATTTATCCGAAGCAACAGCTCTTTTGGCTCAAATGGTTTGACCAAGTAATCGTCAGCCCCCGCCTCTAAGCCTTCGATTCGGTTGCCAATTTCACCGCGCGCGGTCAAAAGAAAGATCGGCACCGACAGCTTGCCACGCAAATCTTGGGTCAACGAGATACCGTCTTCGCCCGGCATCATCACATCCAAAATAATCAAATCAAATTCAAAGCTTGCCAAAAGATTGCGAGCTTGGCGCGCATCACGGGCGATGGTCACCAGAAATCCATGTCGCATCAGAAACTTCTGCAACAGACCACGGATACGCTCGTCATCATCCACGACCAAAAGATGCGATACATTTGGCGTCATTTTTTGATTTCCTTAAGCGAAAGGAATTGGCGCCGTGAATCTGGGTCCATAATGGCCTCTAGCACTTGACGAAAGCCCTGCACGGCCACGGGACCGGCTTGGCGGTAGGCCGAGCGCATGCGAGCGCGCTGCGCGTCTGATAGGCTGCGTTCAAGTTCATTTCCTTTGGCTGTTAAAAACAAATGTCTTTCTCGCCGATCCGAGCGCCCAACTCGACTTTCAACCATACCATCAGCAATCAAACTGCGCAGCACACGGTTCAAAGACTGTTTGGTCACGCCCAATGTAATTAATAAATTAGTCACCGTAGTGCCCGAGTTTCGGTTGATAAAGTGGATCGCCCGATGATGGGCGCGCCCATAATCAAGATCTTGCAAGATACGATCAGGGTCAGCGGTAAATCCTCGATAGGCGAAAAACATCGCCTCAATTCCCTTGCGCAGTTGCTCATCCGTTAGAAACAGTAGGCTTTCGCCCGTCGCTAGCCTTTGCACCATAACTTGCTCCTTTCGTTGATCCCATTTTACGTCAGCGTTATTGACTTTCCAAGTACAGACTGATAGCCAATATATCATTTGACGCAATATTATGTCCAGTTCGGACTTATTTTGCGCAACATTCGCAAAACGTGAGGAATAATGGCTGGCTCTTATAGTGATCGCGATGGCAAAATTTGGATGGATGGGGCTTTGGTCGACTGGCGTGATGCCAATGTACATATACTAACCCATGCTATGCACTACGCGTCATCCGTATTTGAAGGCGAACGTTGCTACAATGGCAAGATTTTTAAATCGCGCGCACATTCTGCACGCCTGCTACAATCTGGCGTTTATTTGGATATGGACATTCCCTATTCGGTTGACCAAATTGAAGCTGCCAAAGAGCAAACGCTTAAAGCAAATGGCCTAACCGATGCCTATGTGCGTGCCGTTGCATGGCGCGGTGCGGGCGATGATATGGGTGTTGCAGCCAAACGCAATCCGGTGCGCATGGCCGTGGCGGTTTGGGAATGGGGTGCATATTACGGCGACGCCAAAATGAAGGGTGCCAAGCTCGACATTTCAAAATGGAAACGCCCGAGCCCTGAAACCATTCCCCATGCGGCAAAAGCGGCTGGTCTCTACATGATTTGCACCATGTCAAAACATGCCGCCGAAGCCAAAGGCTGCTCTGACGCGATGATGTTTGACTATCGTGGCTATGTGGCAGAAGCGACGGGTGCTAATATTTTCTTTATTAAAAATGGCGAAGTCCACACACCTTTGGCTGATTCCTTTTTGAACGGTATCACTCGTCAAACCGTTATTGGCATGCTAAGAGCCAAAGGCTTAACTGTGCATGAACGCCACATAGAGGCGCAAGAGCTTGAAGGGTTTGAACAGTGCTGGCTTACAGGCACAGCCGCCGAAGTTACCCCCGTGGGGCAAATTGGCGCCTATAGTTTCGAAGTGGGTGCTTTGACGCGTGAGATTTCGACGGATTACGAAAAACTGGTTCGCGCCTAAAGAAAGGCTCAGCCTCTTGGGGCGGGCCCTATGCTTTATATAACCGCCCCATTGCCCAGCGGGCAGCATCGACTATGGTTGGGTCTGGATCCTTAAAATGGGCCGGCAAGGCTGATTGCAGATTTTTTTCGCCCGAATTTCCAATTGCATAAAGCACGTTACGCAAGAAACGGTCGCGGCCAATTCGCTTGATGGGGCTTCCCGAAAATCGGCTACGAAACGCCACATCATCTAGCAAAGCCAGCTCCCGCAAAGGTGGTGCGCCCACGCGCACATCATAGCCAATATCATGCGCAGATTGCGCATATTTATTCCAAGGACAAACGGCCAAACAATCATCACAACCATAAATCCGATTGCCCATTTTCTCGCGCAATTCAATCGCGATAGGGCCGCGATGCTCGATCGTTAGATAAGAGATGCAGCGGCGCGCATCCAACTGATAGGGCGCAGGAAAAGCATGAGTAGGGCAAATATCTAAACAGGCCGTGCAAGAGCCGCAGTGACTGACCTCAGGCGGGTCTTTTGGCAGATCAAGCGTGGTGAAAATCGCGCCCAAAAAGAACCAATTGCCCAAATCGCGCGCCAAAAGATTGGTGTGCTTGCCCTGCCAGCCCAAACCAGCTGCCTCGGCCAAGGGTTTTTCCATCACAGGAGCCGTATCGACAAAAACCTTGATCTCGGCCGCTGTTTGCCCGACGATCCAACCGCCCAGCCGCTTAAGCCGCCGCTTGACCAAATCGTGATAATCGCGCCCCTGCGCATAGGCGGAAATGGCCGCCAAATCGCGGTTTTTTAGCACATCAAGCGGATTGTAATTAGGCGTATAGGGCTCGGCTAACATAATGACCGACCGTGCCTCGGGCCAAAGCGCCTGTGCCGAGCCACGCCATGCCACGCGCTCGTCCATCCAGGCCATTTGCCCGTGTCGACCATCGTCCAAAAAAGCCTTAAGCCGCGGGGCCGCTTTTGGTGTGGAGTCGGGTGCGCAGATACCTAGCTTTGAAAAGCCCTCTAATTTGGCGCGGGCAATCAAAAGGTCTTTGAACACGGACGTCACGAAGGCCTATCCTTTAGGTCAAAAATCAAGGTTTGAATAATGGTCAGGCGGCGGAAAGCCTGACAGGTGATCAACCAAAAGTGGGCGAAAACTGGGTCTTGATTTAATTGTGGCGTACCAGTCTTTCACCACCGAATGGCGGTTCCAATCCACGTCAGAGATATAATCCAAACAAGATAAATGCGAAGCCGCTGCAAAATCGGCCAAAGTCATTACATCGCCCGCCAGCCAGCGGCGTTGATCAAGCAAATAGGCCATATAGTCCAAATGATATTTGATTGCCTGCGCGCCCGCTTTGATATTACGTGATTCAGGATAGCCCGCCCCCATGACCTTTTTGGTTACGCGCTCATAAAGCAGGTTTGCCGTCACCTCATGGTGAAATTTATCATCAAACCATCCGCACAGACGGCGCACTTCGGCCCGTGCTTGTGGTGATTTGGGCATCAAAGGGGGTTCGGGCACCATTTCGTCAAGATATTCGCATATAGCCTGACTTTCCGAGATGGTAATACTCTCCATCCGCAGCACAGGCACTTTGCCAGCGGGATTGCGCTTCATAAATTCAGGGGCGCGATCCCAGTAGCGCTCGTCGACCAGCTCTACTTCAACGCGTTTTTCCGCCAAAGTCAGGCGCACTTTGCGGCAAAAAGGTGAAAGAGTGGCGTGATAAAGGCGGTTCATTTGAGTGTTTCAACTTTCTGGGCTTTTATATTGATTGCCTGTTCGCCACGAAAAATTCAATCCCATCAATGGTTAATTTTGAAAACACGCGGCACGGCCGTCTTGGTTGATAGTCTCGGCACCTTGAATAATTTGGGCGGTACGTTTTCGCAAAAAATTTGTGGGCTTGGCAGCGTTACGCTCTTTCGGATTGGGCAGAACTGCAGCCAATCGGGCTGCTTGCAAAGCGCTTAGCCTGCCCGCAGAGATGCCAAAATAATGCTGGGAGGCCGCCTCGACGCCAAAGACGCCCGTATCAAATTCGGCAATATTCATGTAAAGTTCAAGGATGCGGCGCTTTGACCAAAAAAGCTCAATCGCGGGGGTTAATGTAGCTTCAAAGGCTTTGCGCAACCAGGATCGATCTGGCCATAACAACACATTCTTGACCACCTGCTGCGACACGGTCGAAGCTCCACGCATGCCGCCCTTGGCCAAAGCTTGACGAATAGCCTTCATGTCAAACCCCCAATGCAAACAGTAATTGGCGTCTTCTGCCGCAACTATCGCCCGTGCCATGACAGGGGCAATAGTGTCAAACGGAGCCCAAGTCTGCGAAATGCCCCCTAAACGCCAATTTTCCTGCGTCATGTAAATATTTCCGGGTGGATTTAGGAAGATAAACAGCAATATAAAACTGCCAAAAAACCCAACCTTGATGGCAAAAATACGCGCCCCCCAAACCAGCGCTTGATGCCAAATTGGCAGGTGGCGCAGAGACGGTGGCTTAAGATAGCGCAAAAAGGCCCTTGCAACGGGCAAAGAGAGATTTGGCTTTTTCTTTAATTTGCGGGCCGTCATGGGTTATTACAAACGCCTTGTGATGCGCTTGATTGCTAACGACATTCCCACCAAAGGGCAAGCGGCCGAACGTTCGGCCGCCGCCTAGGCTATTCCGCGGGCACAGCTTGGGCTTTTTGCGACAAGGGATGTGGCAAATGGGCCAGCATTTCTTTAGGGCAAATTTGTACGAAGGCAGCCCTTTCTTTGGCCCAATTGCTCAAGATCGCAGCGGCCTTTTGGCTGCCCGTCTCAAGACTGTGGCGTTTAATCAGACCCAAAAGTTCTGCTTCCCAATGGGGATGATCAACCGGATGCATAACCAATGTTTCAGAATTGACCATTTTGTCGGCCTCATTGCTCGGATCATAAAGATAGGCCATCCCACCCGTCATGCCTGCACCAAAATTGGCCCCGATCGAGCCCAAGATCACCGCAACCCCACCCGTCATATATTCACAACCGTTGGTGCCGCAGCCCTCAATCACCACCATCGCGCCCGAGTTGCGCACCGCGAACCGCTCACCCGCGCGACCGGCCGCGAACAGATGACCTTTGGTTGCACCGTAAAGCACCGTATTGCCGATGATGGTATTTTCAGCCGCCACAAGCGGCGATGTCATCGGCGGCCGTACCACGATCAAACCGCCAGACAGACCTTTCCCCACATAGTCATTGGCATCGCCCATCACCTCTAGCTTGATGCCGCGTGCCATAAAGGCCCCTAAACTTTGACCGCAAGAGCCGGCAAGTTTTACAGTCAGATGGTCTTCTTGCAAATGGTTGTTCATGCCAAATTTCCGCACAATATGGCTGCTGGAACGCGTCCCTATTGTACGGTCAGTATTCCGCACGGCATAAGATAGTTGCATCTTTTCGCCATCATCAAAGAACCGTGCAGCGTCTTTGATGATTTCTGCATCAAGCGTATCGGGCACCGCGTTGCGCGGGCGCGTACGATCATAGGTGATGCGATCTGCCCCATCAACGGTTATTAAAAGTGGGTTTAAGTCTAAGTCATCCAGATGCGCCGCACCGCGCGACACTTGGCTTAACAAATCAGCGCGCCCAATGATCTCATCAAGCGAGCGCACTCCGATGCTTGCCAAAATCTCGCGGACTTCTTGGGCATAAAAGGTAATCAGATTAACAACCTTATCAGCAGTACCCGTGAATTTGGCGCGCAAAGCTTCATTTTGAGTACAGACGCCAACGGGGCAGGTGTTTGATTGGCACTGACGAACCATAATGCAACCCATCGCAATCAATGCAGCGGTGCCGATGCCGAACTCTTCTGCACCCATCATCGCAGCCATGACAATGTCACGCCCCGTGCGCAAGCCGCCGTCGGTGCGTATTGTAACACGTTCGCGCAGATTGTTCATAGACAGAACCTGATGCGCTTCGGTCAGGCCCATTTCCCATGGCAGACCCGCATATTTGATCGATGTTCCGGGCGAGGCCCCCGTCCCGCCATTATGGCCCGATATCAAAATAATATCGGCCTTGGCTTTGGCCACGCCCGCCGCAATAGTCCCCACACCTGATGAGGACACAAGTTTGACCGTCACTTTAGCGCGCGGGTTGATTTGTTTTAGGTCATAGATCAGCTGCGCCAAGTCTTCGATCGAATAGATATCATGATGTGGCGGTGGCGAAATAAGCGTCACCCCTTTGGTCGAATGGCGCAACCTTGCGATCAATTCCGTCACTTTAAGGCCCGGCAACTGCCCGCCCTCGCCCGGCTTGGCCCCTTGCGCGACTTTGATCTCTAGCTCTTCGCAGGCGTTTAAATATTCCGCCGTGACACCAAACCGACCCGAGGCCACCTGTTTGATTTTCGCTGACGGATTGTCACCATTGGCATCGGGCAAGAAATGCGCAGGATCTTCGCCGCCTTCACCGCTGTCAGATTTGGCGCCAATGCGGTTCATCGCTATATTAAGGGTTTTATGCGCTTCTGGCCCCAAGGCGCCAAGCGACATGCCGGGCGTCACAAACCGTTTTCGGATAGAGGTGATGCTTTCCACCTCTTCAATCGCGACGGCTTGCCCCAAAGGTTTGATATCCAGAAGGTCACGAATATGAATAGGCGGATTGGCACGTAAAGCGGCGGTATATTGTTTCCAAATATCAAAGCTGCCCTGATCGCAAGCCGCTTGCAACATATGCATCGTTTGCGCTTCCCAAGCATGTTTCTCGCCGGAACGACGGACCTTATAAAAGCCACCAATAGGCAAAACATCTTGCCCCAAGGTAAAGGCGCGGGCGTGAACATCTTCGACCTTCAGCTGAATACCGGAGACGCCGATCCCCGAAATACGGCTTTGCATGCCGGGGAAGTATTCCGCAACCATCGCCCGCGACAGGCCCACGGCCTCAAAGTTCAAACCCCCACGATAAGAGGAAATCACCGAAATACCCATTTTCGACATGATTTTGAGCAAGCCCGCATCGATCGCATCGCGGTAGCGGCGCATCGCGTCCGTCAAGTTGCCTTCGATCAAGCCACGCTCGATACGGTCGGCGACACTGTCTTGCGCCAAATAGGCGTTTACCGTTGTCGCCCCAGAACCGATCAGAACTGCGAAATAGTGCGGATCAACACATTCCGCAGACCGAGTATTGATCGAGCAAAAAGTCCGAAGCCCTTTGCGCGTCAGCCATGAATGCACGGCACTTGTGGCCAAGATCATGGGCATGCCTACATCGCCTTGCGAAAGGTTTTGATCGGTTAAAACCAAATGCGACGCCCCCGAGCGCACGGCGTCTTCGGCTTCGGTGCGAATACGCTCTAACCCCTGACGGAGCGCATCCGGCCCTTTGTCTTTGGGAAAGGTGCAATTGATCGTCGCGACCTGGTCGTCAAAATGACCGACCATCACATCAAATTCCGAGTTGGCCAAAAAGGGGCTTTCAAGCACCACAATTTCCGTTTGCGCCGAGCTTTCGTCCAGCACATTTTTCAAATTTCCAAACCGCGTTTTGAGCGACATCACACGGCTTTCGCGCAAACTATCGATGGGCGGATTGGTCACTTGGCTGAAGTTTTGCCGAAAGAAATGCGACAGGGGCCGATAGGCTTTTGACAAGACCGCCGAGGGGGTGTCATCGCCCATCGAGGCAATCATTTCCTTGCCATCTTCGGCCATAGGGGCCAAAACCTGCTCTAACTCTTCTAACGAATAACCCGCCGCAATCTGACGTTTTCGCAGATCAGCCCCTTGATAAAGGGGTTTTTCTGGCACGTCGCGCAACAGCACATTCAGGTCAACCACTTTTTCGATCCACTCGCCAAAAGGTTGGGCGGCGGCCAATTTATCTTTTAACTCGGTATCGTGATAAAGACGCCCTTCGGCCATATCGACCGCAATCATTTGCCCGGGCCCCAAGGCGCCTTTTTCACGAATAGTAGCTTCGTCAACAGGGACCATACCCGCCTCGGATCCTGCAATCAAAAAACCGTCGCCAGTTACAACATAGCGCATGGGGCGCAAGCCGTTGCGGTCAAGACCGCCGCACACCCAACGGCCATCGGTCATCGCAAGGGCGGCAGGGCCGTCCCATGGTTCCATAACCGAGTTGCAATAGCCGTACATATCTTGCCAAGCAGAAGGCAGATCAATGGTCGCTTTGCTCCACGCTTCGGGTACCAGCATGGTTTTAGTCATCGGCGCATTTCGACCCGAGCGCACCAACACTTCAAACACCGCATCCAGCGCCCCCGAGTCCGAGGTGCCCGCAGGTATGATGGGTTTGATATCTTCGGCCGCATCACCAAAATTGTTTGAGGCCATTCGAATCTCATGGCTTTTCATCCAATTCACATTGCCTTTAAGCGTATTAATCTCACCGTTATGGGCTAACATGCGGAAAGGCTGCGCCAACCACCATTGCGGGAAAGTGTTGGTGGAATAGCGCTGGTGATAAATCGCAAAAGCAGATTCGAACCGCTCATTCATCAAGTCAGGATAGAAAACTGCAACTTGTTCAGCTAACATCATGCCCTTATAGATCAACGAGCGGCAAGATAGGCTGCACAGGTAAAGTCCTTGGATTTGCGCAGCAAGCGCCGCTTTTTCAATTCGGCGGCGAATTATGTATAGTTCGCGCTCAAACTCATCTTCGTCGATGTGTTTTTCGCAGCGGATCAGGATTTGTTCGATCTCGGGCCGGGTGGCATTGGCTTTATCCCCCAAAACCGATATATTAACAGGCACATGGCGCCAGCCATAGATATAATGGCCCATGCGCAGCACTTCAGTTTCCACGATTGTGCGGCACAGCTCTTGTGCGCCAAAGTCCGTACGCGGTAAAAATACCTGCCCCACGGCAAGACGTTTTTTCAGATCAGGCTCGTGGCCCGTGCGGCGGACTTGGTCATGAAAAAAGTGTTGGGGAATTTGAACGTGAATGCCCGCCCCATCGCCTGTTTTGCCATCGGCATCAACCGCACCGCGGTGCCAAACGGCTTTGAGCGCCGCGATGCCATTCTCTACAACTTTACGCGACGCTTTCCCCGACAAAGACACCACAAGCCCAACACCGCAAGAGGCATGCTCATCTTCAGCCTTATAAAGACCATTGGCATCAAGCCAAGCACGCTTGGCTTCGTGGTCGCGGACCCAAGCTTCATCATAAATTGTCATGGCTTTGTGCCTCCGTAGTGTCAGTCGGAATTAAAAATTGTGCCTTGACGGCATTGCAGCCAAAAAGCGGCTTATTGGATAAAAAGCCATTATCTGATGGTTCCAAAAATTTGATGGGACGATCTTCGACTGCAATCCATTCGTCGTCCCCAAAATTCCATTTCGAGGGTCCCGAAAAAAACATGCGCCATTTAGGGCTTATGAACTCTGTCCCCACGGCTTGACGCAAAAGCTTGCCCGAACGGTCAGTTTCATAGAAGGAAAAGTTGGTTTCCTTTAACGACACCCCATCAATCGCCAGGTCCGCGCCTGTTAGCTGATCAAAGCCCGTGACGCGGGTCTCTTCGCCATTGTCTTTGGTCAGGTTGAAGTCAAAACTGTCAACACCGCTCAAAAGCTCTGTGAATGAGGCAGGGTCGACGGGATTTGCGTCAAGCAATTGCACGCTGGGCGGAAAGAAATCTTGGCTTTCCAGCCATTGGCCCTCGGTATCGATCCGCGAAAGGTAAAAAATCCCCTCCGCGTCGAAATCAGCGCGCCATTGATCGCCTTTTGCGTCGCCCATGCAAGTATAGTGATGCGAGACGTGGCACTCAAGCGTCTGAACAGTGAGAAAGGCTTTGCAGCCCAAAGGCGGCGTGAAATTGCCCGCCAATGCCGCGCCTGTCCCTGCAAGGCCCACACAAAATCCTAAAATGATTGTTTTATCGGTCATGGCTATTCTGCCGCAACTTGCGCCGAGGCGCTTATATAAGCCAGCATAGCATCCGCAGCTTCGCGCCCGTCGCGAATGGCCCAAACCACAAGGCTTGCACCGCGAACGATATCACCCGCAGCAAAGACGCCGTCCATATTGGTGGCATGGGTTTGGAAATGCGCTTTGATGGTGCCCCAGCGGGTCACTCCAAGGTCGGGTGTTTGCCATTGCTCTGGCAGAGCTTCGGGCTCAAATCCAAGTGCGGTGATCACCAGATCGGCAGGCTCTAGATAGTCGGCATTGTCTATAACTTCGGGCATTTGACGCCCCGAAGCGTCGGGCGCGCCCAACCGCATACGTTGTACCACCACAGCTGCGACACGGTCTTTGCCCGCAAAAGCACTCGGAGTGGTAAGCCAGACAAATTCAACACCCTCTTCTTCGGCATTTTGCACTTCACGTTGGCTTCCTGGCATATTGGCGCGGTCGCGGCGGTAAAGACATTTGACCGAAGTTGCGCCTTGGCGCACTGCAGTGCGCACACAGTCCATCGCTGTATCGCCGCCACCGATGACAACCACACGTTTACCCTTGGCGTTAAAAGTGCCGTCTTCATAGGCGGCCACATTGTCACCAAAGCTGATGCGATTAGAGACGGTCAGATAGTCAAGTGCAGGCACCAAGCCAGACAGGTCGACGCCGGGAGCCACAATATCGCGGGCTTTATAAACGCCCGTTGCAATCAAAATCGCATGGTGTTTTTCACGCAAAGCGGCAAAGCTGACATCCACGCCAACATTACAATTTTGTACAAATTCAACGCCCGCTTCCTGCAGCTGCGCGATCCGTTTCATTACAACGGGTTTTTCAAGTTTGAAGCCCGGGATCCCATAGGTCAAAAGGCCGCCCGCACGGTCATAGCGGTCATAGACTGTGACCTTTATCCCCGCGCGGGTTAAAACGTCGGCGGCCGACAGACCCGCAGGGCCCGCGCCGATGATGCCCACCGTTTCGGACTGGGTGGATGTCGCGGTGATGGGTTTCACCCAGCCATTTTCCCAAGCCAGATCGGTTAGATATTTTTCAACGGCCCCAATAGTCACAGTACCGTGACCTGATTGCTCGATAACGCAATTGCCTTCGCACAGACGATCTTGTGGGCAGATGCGGCCACAGATTTCGGGAAATGTATTGGTAGCTTGCGACAGCTCATACGCCTCTTGTAGGCGACCCTCGGCGGTCATGCGTAGCCAGTCGGGGATATTATTGTGCAACGGACAGTGGCTTTGACAATAAGGCACGCCACATTGGCTGCAACGACCTGACTGCTCTGCCGCCTTTGAGGCGGCAAAGTCGCGATAAATCTCATCGAAATCCGAGGTGCGCAAATTGGGCGCACGCTTTTCAGGCGTTTGCTTTTCAACGGTTACAAATTTCAGCATAGATTGCTTTGCCATTTAGGTGCCCCTTAATTCTAGGTTCTGCAACTTCTACTGAGGTCGCAAAAAGAATAAAAGGCAGTACACGTTACCTATTTTGTTATTTTTTAACCAAAGAGGGTGCCTTTGACAATTATTTTTTTATTTTTAGGTCAGTAATGCATACATAATCGTCTAAAACCCCAACAAAAGCGTAACCAAGGCCAAAGAACCAATACCGATTCGCCACCAACCAAAAAGTGAAAACCCGTGATTCGAGACGAAATTAAGCAACCATTTGACAACCAAGACCCCCGCCACAAAGGCCATCACAAAACCCACCGCAATATCGCTTAGGGCACTGGCATCCAAAAGAGTACGATTTTTATAAAGGTCATAGGCAAAGGCCCCAGCCATCGTAGGCATCGACAAAAAAAACGAGAACTCAGCTGCCGCACGCCGACTGGCCCCTAACATCAACGCACCCACGATCGTCGCTCCCGACCGTGACACGCCGGGCACCATCGCCAAACATTGGATCACCCCGATTTTAAAAGCCATCATTGGCGAAAAGCGCATAGCCTGATCATGCACTGGCCGTGCGGCCAAACGATCTGCGAACAGCAACACGATACCCCCCAAAATCAGAGTGCTCGCAATCAATATCGGCGTTTCAAACAAAACGGATTTGATGAAATCATGCGCCGCCACACCAATCACCACAGCTGGCAAAAAGGCAATTAAAACTGCCCCAATAAAGCGGCGAGCTTGAGGATCATTGGGGGCAGCCGTCACTATGCCCCAAAGCTTGGCCGCGTAAACGGTTAAAACTGCCAAAACGGCCCCCAGTTGGATCACCACCTCAAAGGTCTTTCCAGCGCTTTCAAAGTCTAGAAAATGCCCAGCCAACAGCAAATGCCCCGTGGAGGAAACAGGGATAAACTCAGTCAACCCCTCCAAAAGCCCTAATAGGGCCGCAACAATGGTTGATGTTTCGGCCATTATTTTCCCTGACTTTAACGTAGATTTTTAGCTGAACCTTTAATCGCCGCATATTGCCCAGAGGGGCGGTATTGCCACATATATTCAGGCAAAACCGCACTGATTGTGGCCGGCGAAATCCCCAAGTCGCCAAACCCTTTGGCCGTGGGCGACACAACATTATCTTTGGACAGATTGATTAATTGATCTTGGGTCACGGCGGGGTTCATGATCAAACCACCCGACAAAAGCTGGAGCGCATCAAAACCAAAGGCCATTAGACGGGCGATGAAATGAGGGATGTTTAGAATAAGGCGTTTACGCTCAATCACCACCAGCATTTGCTGCATCAGGGTGCGGAAACTTGCAACCTCGGGGCCACCAAGCTCATAGATACCGCCAGCAGCTGTGCCCAAAATGCCCAGACCGGCGGCTTTGGCAACATCACCAACATAGGCGGGTTGAAACAGCGTTTCTGCACCAACCAAAGGTAAAATCGGACCCATGCGTGACATGGCGGCAAAACGGTTAAAGAATTGATCTTCATTGCCAAACAAAACCGACGGTCGCAAAATCATAGCTTGCGGAAAGGACGCTAGAACTAAGGCCTCCCCCTGTGCCTTTGATCGGGCATATTTGCTTTTGGACTGTGCGTCCGCTCCAATGGCCGACAGATGCACCATGCGCGCCACACCCTCTTCTTGGGCGATGCGCGCAATGCGCCCAGCCCCTTCGGCTTGCACCACGTCAAATCGGTTCTTGCCACTTTGCACCAAAAGGCCAACGCAGTTCACAACCACATCTGCCCCCTTCGCCGCAGCCCGCACCGAGGCATCATTGCGGATATTGCACAAGACAGGCTCAACCTGCCCAACGGCCCCGTAAGGCTTTACAAAAAGCGCTTCATTGGGGTGACGCACAGCTACACGCACGCGCCATCCTTCTTTCGCCATACGTTGAGCGATGTAACGCCCCACAAAACCAGAGCCACCGTAGATAGTTACCAAATTGTTCATCTGTGCGCCTTTAGGGTGTTGCCTTTGCACTTTCATAACTTTGTCACGCGAGGCAAACAAGCCGCAAACCGCCTTCAATTTGTATCTTGCCGTTGACAGCGCTATTTGACACGATTAGACGCACTAAATCACCTGGCCCAGGTGGCGGAATTGGTAGACGCGCACGGTTCAGGTCCGTGTGCCGCAAGGCGTGGAGGTTCGATTCCTCTTCTGGGCACCATCTTTTCAAGATAACTTATTGATTTTCCTTTGAGGTTTGCTTCAGGAGGATCACTTGTTGTCACACATTCCGTACACAATATGTCGCCACGGCATGATCTATTATAACCGCCGTGTGCCAAAACACGCAGTTTCTGCCTATAGTTCTTACATCAGGATTGCCCTCTCCAAGGACTACGACCAGGCTGCCGATTATGAGAAACGTCTAAGTAATGTATTGGCGTCTTCATGGACATCACCACATGTGAACCATGCAGTTGACTTAGAGAAGGTCATTGCCAGCTTTCAACCACGCAGTTTTATCTTAAGCGAAGTGACTGGCGAATATCTTGAGCTAAAGAATATTGAGGCCAAGCCTGTGTGGATCGCAGTGAATACCCTGATCGCCCTAGCTGGTGATAAAGATGTGTCTTCTTATGATCGTCAGGATGCAAAGCTGTTCCTGCGTCATTTGGAATTGAAGGGGAATAAGTCGGGGACTATCCGAAGGCGAATCGTCAGCATCGCTGCGGTGTTCAACTACGCTTTTGCTGAGTTGGATTTGGAAAAGCGTAATCCCTTCTCTCGACTGATCATCCGCAATGAGGGACATGATCGTCACAAGCGGGGTGTCTTTACTAATGAGCAGCTTAGGGTTGGCTATGACAAGGCCATAAGCTCAGGCAGTGACATCAAGCTTATCTTCCCCATCCTTGGAGAGACAGGATGCAGGCTGGCTGAGGTCGTAGGTCTACGGGTGGAAGACATTGATCTTGATAACAAGCTGATCCACATCAGGCCCAACACTGCGAGGCGGCTGAAGACCAGGCAGAGCATCAGGACCTTACCGTTAGTTGGGTACGCCCTAAAGGCCGTTGAGATGGCCTTGGCCAAGGCTGACGGTGAGTGGCTCTTTCCGAGATACATCAAGAACGGGAAGTGCAAGGCTAATCACGCATCAGCTGCATTAAACAAGTGGGTTAAGAAAGACTTTGGGGGCCTCACTGCCCACTCGCTTAGGCACACCATGCGAGACAGGCTCAGGGCCATTGAGTGCCCAGCCGAGATGATTGATCAGATCGGAGGCTGGGCTAGAGTTGGCATAGGGGCAGGCTATGGGGAGGGGTATTCTGAAGACGTGTTGTTCAAGATTTTAAGAAAAATATCGATTTAACTTCTTGCAGTTCTAAAATCCATATTCGGCCATACAAAACTGAAACGTCAAGTCGTACGCTTTTCGTTTTACGATGCCTGATGAAACGCCCTGATAAATTCCACCCCATGCCCCACCTGTTGGGGTCATATCTCGCACATCGCAATCAAAACCACCCATAAAGTTTATAGAGAAATCGCCATCATATATTTTATTTCGACGGATTTTTTCATTACCAGACGCCTGTGATTTAGCTAATTCGGCACAGTGACATAACTTAACAGGTGAGGCGTTCAGTTACTTCAGGTCGAAAACCTGTCCATTTGGTCAAGATATACTGCAAAAACAAATTTATTAAATACATAAACCTTAAAATGCATTCACTTTAAGGAAACATTCCTGCCTGAATTGTAATAACTCTGGCCTAAGTGAAGTGAGTCCTATTCTCCTCCCAGGGCCACACTTTTAGCGGCAATACATAGCTTATCTAATGTATTGCCGCACCTATCCCTAACCGCAAATCTCTGGAGTATTCTGGGCTAAAGCCTGGTGTAAACTACCTTGGTATTAGTCCTTAGCGCCGGGGAAAAGGTCAGCAAAGCCTATGTTGTTTGTGTCTGAGTAGTTGGGTAATGCGGCGTTAATGTCATACTGGGCCAGCGTCCCAATACTCATTTCTTTGTAAGGCTTCAGGCCCTCTAATCTTTTTATGTTCAGAGACCCGTCGGTGTCGGCATCTTCAAAAAATTTAAATTCATTTGCAAGGTCGGCAGTAAATACGGTTTTACCATTTGCCTTATTGAGAAAACTTTCATCGGCTTGTTCCATTAATGCCATTACTGATCGACCTACATACTCTGGGCTTTCACCATCGGGAAAAGCTGTTATCTCAGTTTGACCGGCGCCAGGGTGCAAAGTTATTGCTCGCACATTGTGGTCCCTCAATTCAGTCGCCATGTCGAAGCTCAAACGATCCATAGCGGCATGAGAAACACCATAACCAACGTCAAATAAATAAACAAAGCCGCCATAGCTGGAGATTTGAACAATCAAGCCATTCTTTTCTTGTACCATATATGGGGCAACCAACTTACTCATAACATAAGAACTCCTGACCCCCACCTCCATGGATCCGTCGAATACCGATATGGGCCTTTCCCAAAATGGTTTTCCAAAATGCGGGGTCATGGCAATCAATCCACCGTAAGCGCTATTGACGAGTAAATCTATTTTACTTTCTGAAGACGTAACCTGGTTTACAAAATCTGTGACTGCAGTGTCGTCAGTCTGATCTAACACGATTGGGATTATTTGGCCCCGACCACCATTGGCGTCGACCGCTTTTTTCAGTTCATCTAATGCGGATTTATTTCTGGCTGTAGCATATACTTTGTAACCTGCTTCCGTCGCAAGAACCTGAGCGATACCACGGCCAAATCCACGTGATGCACCTGTTACGATTGCTATCTTTGTCATTTAAGTATTTTCCCTACATTTATGAAATTAAAAAAACGTTACCACTTAATCTATAATAAGGCCAGAAAAGGCTTCGGTCCTACTATCGTTTTCATATTTATCTAGAAGATGATCCACACTGTCTAACCAGGTCAACCCATCAATTTGCCCTTCAACTATTGCGTCTATAGTCTTGTGCTGTATTATTTGTACATATTCACCACTATCAATTTTTATAACTCGGGTTGAGCTGTCATGGTGATTATCTGCAATAAGCTTCGCCAGCCTCCTAAGACCTTCACGAAATTCATCATCACAGCCTTCCTTGGGTTTATATTTTATTACAGCCCAGACTTCTTCACCCATATGGATACCCTTTTTTATATAGCATAGCGTGAAAAATAGTGGTTGAAAGACAAAATTGATCAGTATTTATTATTATTAATCAAAATATTAAAATAGATGTGGCGATAATAAAAGAAACAATTCCATCTGAAAGTATCAACAGTGCAAGATGAACCCATAAGCCTTGAAGAGCAATTTGCGTTGCTAAAAAAAGAGAACGCTAAGCTTAAAATGGAGTCTAGTTTACGCAAATCGTTGGCCAATGAATTGGAGAAACAGAAGGTAATCTCCGAAGAAGCAAGACGGGCAGCGCTCAGTACGGCGGAAGAGTTGAAGAGTTTATCTTTAAATCTGTCACGATATGTATCGCCTCAAATCTATAAAAAAGTATTCGACGACCAAGGCGACGTTCAACTAAACAGCTCAAGAAAAAAACTAACCATATTTTTTTCAGATATCGTTGGCTTCACACAAATAACCGAAGAACTTGAGTCTGAAGATCTAACCGACCTACTCAATGAGTACCTCAATGCAATGGCCACTATAGCGATACGGCATGGTGCAACCATCGATAAATATATCGGTGATGCTATCATGATATTTTTTGGAGACCCAGAAAGCAGCGGGACATCTCAAGATGCAAAAAAATGTATCGAAATGGCTATAGAAATGCAGGAGTTCATTTCTAAAAATGCAAGTGATTGGGTCGAAAGACATGCCCTAAATCGTGACCTTGAAGTTAGAATGGGTATTAGCACTGGGTATTGCACTGTTGGAAATTTTGGCAGCGATGACAGGTTGGATTATACTGTGCTTGGAAATACCGTAAACTTGGCGTCACGGCTTGAAAGCAACGCCAGGCCCGGTGCCATCCTAATTTCTAGCGAAACTTACAAAGTTACTAAGGGTGAGTTTCATTTTGATGATGGTAGATCTTACAACTTAAAGGGGCTTCAGGCTCCAGTTAAAGCTTATGAAGTGCTTCACAATGGGGAAGGTAAATCGTCGGTAGCGTTTACTGGACGAAATATTGAACTAAAAATTAAGAAAGAAGGCCTTAACCAGCAAGAAGTAGACGATGCGATTGAGTTTTTAAAAGATTTAAGTAACTAATTAATAGCATAGCCAGGTTCATAAATGTTAAAAAAATAAAACGCCCCATGTGATTCCAACGGCACATGGGGCGGTAACACTATCAATAGGCCTTCAAACGTTAACAAGATAATACTAGATCTGAGAAGACCGTTTAGACAATTTCAAAACTACCTGTCCTCAAGAGCGGCCAACAAACCCATCAATCTTTCTGATACGCCGCTGTCTTCAACCCTCTCCACAAAGCAGCCATTATCTTTCAGAAACTTGAGCTTTTCACTTGTCCATATTTCCAGCTTTAATCCTTCAATATCCTTGGCGTTATCAAACGCACCTAATGGCATGCCGACAACACCCTCAAGTATTTCCGGCCGAGCTGACATTCTCCCGTGGCAATTAGGACAAAAACCCATTTTCATCTTGCCGCCACTACCACCTTCATATTCATAGAAGACCTGCTCCCCATGAAATGTAACCTCATCCTCTTGGTAATACATGCCCATGTTTACTGAACCAGTAAGACGTCTACACGAGGCGCAATTACATTGCATTGAAAGCATTGGTTCCAAGTTTGTTTCAAACGTTACTTGGCCACAATGGCACGCACCAGTATGTTTCATTTCGACATCCCTCTTTTAAAGTTTTTCAAAAAGTTTTATTCGGCGCTTACAGAAGCGCCAAACTATAAAGCATAATAATGCTATTGACTGATATAACAAGAAAGACTGCTTTTAATATCAAATCAGTATATAAAATTATCTGAGCCGGAATAAGTATGATGCCGCTCAACAATAATTAAATCTGACCGCTACTTACCCCTCTGAGATAACCATTGGGTATTGCGATCATACCATTGTCCATGCTCCCTATCGTCCCTGATAACTTCATCAGTCCGTGGCTCGCCTTGCTCATCAAATATGGCTATCCGCTCAATGACAACCTCACTCTTAATGGGAATGTCTGCTTTGAACTCGCCATAAAATGCACGCCGCATTGCCTCTTCCAGCTCTCCTGCATGCCCAACTCGCATGATGAAGCTATCGTGGATAGGAAGGGCTGCCTGGTTCTGATCCGCAAATTGCAGCAATACACTTTCCGCTATGCAGCTGTCTTTGAACTGCAGCTTGTTGCCAACTCCCGTAAAGAACAGATGCTGAATAGGTTTGTGACTATCGAGGATCCTTTGCCTTAAATCTGGCCACCCCATATCTAGCCCATCTAAATTGATTTTGTCAGGCTTACGATTAAGAGGTGTTTTAGATTGCACCATGGCATTGAAGGCTTGCTTCACTATATCTCTATGCTGACCATCTAGAACACGATCGTACGCATCTTCATTGCCCATCTGGTAGTTATAAGCAAAGTAAAGCATGTGCGGACTGAGTTGAGAAAAGTCGTATTCAGTGGTTACTGACTCATCGATGGTAATATACTTGCGGTATTCACTTGGAACATTCTGCCACCAACCTCGATAAAATCTTCCACCTTCTTCAAAGGAACCGTTGGCGAATATACGCACAAGGGTTCTGCGGGAAAAGTCGATAGGCTCTTTGTTGTCGTGTTGGTTGATACGTTCAGCAAGCTCGTCTACCTGCTTGTCTTTAATCCTAAGATCAGCCCAGTGCTTTAAAAAGCATTGATTTATTTTTTTTAAATTCGATTTGAACCTATCGGTCTTATCCGTATCTTCGTAATCGATATCGATGTTCGCACCATCAATCCTATTTCGTAAAATAATAGTTTCCGCATCGAGATCAGGACGTAACAGAATTGCTGGGTGGCCCTCTAAGCCTTCAAACCGTTCTAACAGCCTATCAGTCGGAACAAACCTAGTAAGTTCGCCTCTCCTTTCATCACGCAAAAAGTAACCACCAGTGGTCACTTCAATCATACGACAATGAAGCAAGCCATCGAATGCAGCTCTCACTTGCCTGTAGGTTAAATTAGCATCTTTGTATCTTCGTAGCTCAGAGTAATAACCAGCACGCAGATTGATCGAAGATTCAGTTGGAGGAATTGATCGGGAATTTCTCCAAAGCTCTTTGAGTATAAATCCCACTGCATATTCAAAGTTACTTTGAGCAACATCAGCTCTACCTCGAGCCCTGGTTTCGTTCACCTCAAGATCTCTGGTTATTTCTTTGATCAGTTCATTAAACATAATTGATAAATAAGTGTCCTAGGGGGTCAAAGCGCTTCTTTAAGTATCTTTAAATTCATTTATTTATTAAAAATAATTATGCCCTCAAGTTAACCCTGAGGATTTATATTTTATTTGTTTTGAAATGGATCAAGCAACCTTAAATTATTTTTAGGCTTGGTTAATTTATTAAATATTTTCAACTCAATCGTTTAAGTGGCTGACGTAATTCACTCTATTAGGATCTTGTGTTATACTTAACCTATACTAGTAACGATAAGAAAACATAAGCATGAGGAATCTGCAAACTTAAAGATTTGTCTTCTCGGTAAGTATTCTGAGGTGCTCACCATTAACTATATCCGCTATATATTTGAGGCTTAATAAATACGGCGTATCAGTGACTATAAAAAAAATCCCTTTTTTCTTATTAAAATGACCTAGTGTAGCGCTAACATTTTTAACTTAGAAAGCTAAACCTCATGCAATTAAAAAAGGATTTTATCAATATTGCATGGATCTCGGCAGGATACATCTTAGCCGGCTTCTTTGTCACTCAATTGGTCGTTCCGCTGCAAAATGAATTTTTGCCGAATATAACAGGTTTCGCAGCACTCATTTACCCAATTCACGGGATCAGGGTCATTGCAGCTTGGATGTTTGGCTGGCGGTCGGTCCCATATTTACTAACGGCTAATATAGTAATGGTGGCATTTTATCACTATGTTTGGCCAGATACCCCACCAATGGGCGCTTCACTTGAAAGAATTATGTCTTGGATGCTCACGTCAGTGGTGGCGGTTACGGCCATTGATTTATTCAAAGCGAGCGGCATGAAGATAGGTACAGGTATTGCCGAAATAAATGCAGACACTTGGAAGCAACTACTTTTTGTTGGCTTTATAAGTTCGGTGTTGAACTCTGTCGGACAATCGTTGATTTTCTCAGGTCAAATTATGCCTGATGAAGGGCGAAACGTGATGATTAGTTTCTTGGTAGGCGATACTTCAGGTACGTTATTGTGTTTTTTAAGCCTTTTGTTTTTATTCCGTGGGTATCGCTGGTTAACGCTTAAAGTGTGAGCAAGCACAACCACGCTCATTTAAATCATCACATAACGATAAGTTAATATATTAAATTGACTTGACTAACTATCTTAATTAATAGTGTTGCTAAACCTTGAAAAAAAAATCTGCCGAACTAGGAGCAATTAATTGTCAGAACTTTCAAATGCAGCCATGCTACGTCAAGTACTAATTAAAATGGAAGCCGCCCTTGGCTTAAAAGATTTGTCCCCTTCAGAGCGTGATGTTTATTACGCCGCCGTAACACTTTCAGAAAACTCTGGTAAGGTGATTAAGAGTGAAGACATTCGCACACACGAAAGTCTGTCGCACATGCCACTTCCAACATTTTATCGCTCTTTGAGTGAGCTCGTTAAGAAAAGCTACTTGTGCCACCCCGAGGGCACAAAACGAGGTCTATTCTCAATCGCCTGATAAAGGCTTGAGCAATATCCTTTGTATCAAGTTTGGCACATGAACGCTTAACTCTTTTTGACTGGCTTATCTTTAGGAGATGGAGCCGGTCAAAAATTATTATAGCTGGCCTACATAAAAATAGTTCCCAAAAGCTAGGTTTGAGCCCCAAAAAAGAATTGGCGGCTCTACAAAATGTCCAATCTTCAAATAGTATCTCTTGGCTTTTGGACATTTTAGGGGGCGGCTGCAGGCGGACCTTAAGCTGGAGCCTAAGTATTCAAATTTTTCTAATTTAAAAAATGAAAAATTCTTAGGGTGCCATCAGACAACATAAACCCTTTATTGTTTGTCGTATGATTGCCGAAGGCCATTGAAAGATCATCTGGGGTAGAGCCGCAAAAGTATTTTAAGGATGCCATGCCATAGCTCAGTAGGTGTGTCTCAATGTGGTTAACAAGATATGACCCACCCAGCGCTGGCAGAGCATATATATTAGTACGGGGTGGCCCCCTGTGGCCCATGCGGGGGTGGCGAACAGATCTTTTGTGAACCCCAAAGATTGTATTATAGAAGTTTGTCGGGCCTTTGGTCGTAATCTGCAAAAGGTGCGGCATCTCGGTTACACTCGTTGTCACACATTCCGTACACAATATGCTAAATTGGGGTAAAACCGTGTGGTTGACACGCAGAATATCCTGATGATACTTGCGCAAGGAAACTAAATAAGTACTTGAAGAATAATGCGAATGGCAGCTTAGGTTCAGGTCCGTGTGCCGCAAGGCGTGGAGGTTCGATTCCTCTTCTGGGCACCATCTCTTTCGCGCCAATTCGAAGGAGCAATAAATGGCAATCACCCTATATCAAAATGATTTACCAAACGCGATTGATTTGGGGGCGGTAGTGGCCATTGATTGTGAAACGATGGGCCTAAATCCCAAGCGGGATCGGCTTTGTTTGGTTCAGCTTTCCTCGGGTGACGGTGATGCCCATTTGGTGCAAATCGCCCCTGGCCAAACTCATGCGCCGAACCTCGAACGCCTTTTGGCTGACCCTAAGGTGGTTAAAGTTTTTCACTATGGCCGCTTTGATATTGCCGCACTAAAACAGACCTTTGGGGTGCGGTCGGCGCCGGTTTATTGTACCAAAATTGCTGCAAAACTGATCAGAACCTTTACCGACCGCCACGGATTAAAAGTTCTCCTGTCTGAATTACTTGGCGTTGATATTTCTAAACAACAGCAAAACTCAGATTGGGGCGCGGCCGAGTTGACGCAGGCTCAAAAAGAATATGCGGCACTGGATGTGCTTCATTTGCACGCTTTGAAAGATGTGTTAAATAAGCTTTTAGTGCGCGAAGACCGCATGGATTTAGCTCAAAACTGCTTTGATTTCCTGCCAGCGCGTGCTGAATTAGACCTCTTGGGATGGGAAGAACCACATGACATCTTCAGCCATTAATCCCAATGATATTTTATCCATTGGCAAGCGCGTAGTTGCCCGCGAAGCCCAAGCGCTTTCGGCGTTGCATTTAGCCTTGGGGGCGGAGTTCACCCAAACGGTGCAAACTATCTTGGCTGCAAAGGGCCGTGTGATAGTGTCTGGCATGGGGAAATCAGGCCATATTGCTCGCAAAATTGCAGCAACGTTTGCCAGCACTGGCACTTTGGCCCACTATGTCCACCCGGCAGAGGCCAGCCACGGTGATTTGGGCATGATCGGGTCGGATGATGTTGTGATGGTCTTGTCAAACTCGGGCGAAACAGCCGAGCTTTCAGACCTACTTGCCCATGTCGCGCGATTTTCTATTCCGATGATTGGCATTGCGTCGCGTGCCGGTTCAACCCTACTGGAGCGCGCCGACGTCGCCTTTTTGATGCCACAAATACCAGAGGCCTGCGACCTAGGCCTAGTTCCCACAACGTCAACCACCATGATGTTGGCCTTGGGCGATGCAATAGCCATTGCTTTGATGGAAAACCGCCACTTTACACCCGAAAATTTTGGCATTTTTCATCCGGGCGGCAAGCTAGGGGCCAAATTGATCAAGGTCAAAGCTTTGATGCATTCAGACCTGCCCTTGGTCGGCCCAACCACCCCAATGTCCCAAGCCTTGCTTGATATGACCCGTTTTGGCTTTGGGGTTTTGGGCGTGCAAGAGCCAGGCGGACCACTACTAGGTGTGATTACAGACGGCGATTTACGCCGCCATATGCAGAGGCTTTTATCTTTGACCGCCCAAGAGGTCATGACCAAAAACCCTGCCACGATTTCGCCCAACGATTTGGCGGCCAAGGCCTTATGCCTTATGCAGGCGAAAAAAATAACTGCACTTTTCGTTCGTACAGTCAATCATGAAGAAATCATCGGGCTTTTGCATATTCACGATTGTTTGCGTGCAGGCGTGGCATAGGACGGTTCACTCAATGCGGATAAAGATTATTAATGGTTTGAAGATCGGCTTGCCGCTTTTGGGCCTAGGCATTTTGGCCACCCTTTTCATGAACCCGAGCCCAATCAATACCGATAACGCTATTCCTTTGGCGCAGGTTGATGCGGTTGATCTAGCCGCAAAACCGCGCATGATAATCTTGAATTACAATTCCGTCACGGCCAACGGCTCATTAATCAATATCTTGGCCGAAGAGTTAGAGCAAAAGGCCGACGCCTCGGGCGATGTGATAGCGCAGGTGGTGAGGGGCACGGTCGTCACGCCAGCAGGGCTGACGCTGAAATTCAAAAGTGATACTTCGGACCTTAATCAAGCCGAGAGCATTCTAACCCTAACAGGCAACGCGCATATTGACACTTCGACGCAGTATCACCTGACCTCTGACCAATTTATCAGCTATTTCAAAGAATCGTTCCTGATTTCGCAAACGCCGGTTGTGGCTTGGGGGCCTTTGGGGCGCGTCACAGGCGATATAATGGAGCTAAGGCAGGAATCCGCCAATGACGAAAATCGCCCACAAGGCTATATCCTTAAATTCAAGAATAATGTTAAGGTATTATACACGCCCGATGGGCTGGCAGAAAGCGGCGCTCTTGAAGATGCCGCCCAATTAAGGAACGTCGAGGATTTAGATGAGCGATAGTTTTGGATTGCGGCATTTCGCGCTGGTCGCCGCCCTGTATTTGGCGCATCTCCTTTCGCCATTTGCAGCCCAGGCGCAAACGGGCATCAGCTTTGGCGGGGCGAAACAAGACAGAAAGCAGCCTGTAACCATCGACGCTGACCAATTAGATGTTGAACAGTCCAGCAATAAGGCTGTTTTTATAGGTAATGTCATCGCAATTCAGGGCGTCTTACGATTAGAAGCCCCGTTTTTGCAAGTCGACTATGACGAAACCAGTAAAGCAATCGCCCTGATCACGGCTACGGGCGGGGTTAAGCTGGAAAATGGCGTTGAAACCGCAACGAGCGATCACGCCGTTTATGACCTCAAAACAGGTCTGATTGAAATGACGGGCGACGTGCTTTTAAATCAAGACACAACCACCATCGCGGGCCCAATGTTGATTATAGATGTCGAAAAAGGCACCGGCCTGATGCAAGGTCGGGTGAAATCTGTTTTTTCAACGGTCACAAAATGAGCAGAAGCAAACCTGCTCTTAGCGTGACCGCTGGCTCAGCGGGTCTTCAAGTCAGAAACTTGCGCATCAGCTATAAAGGCCGCCCGGTTATTCGGGATTTCTCACTTGATCTGCACCATGGCGAGGTTGTGGGCCTGCTTGGTCCAAATGGCTCAGGAAAGACCACTTGTTTTTACTCCATCGCGGGGCTGGTCACAGCCCAATCAGGTCAGGTCTTCATTAACGGCACAGATATAATGGGCCTTCCAATGTATCTCCGGGCGCGCATGGGCATTGGCTATTTACCACAAGAAGTTTCAATTTTTCGCGGCCTATCGGTAGAAGACAATATATTAACGGCTTTAGAAGTGGCCCAACCTGACCGTCATAGAAGATACGAACGCTTAGATGAATTGCTAACTGAATTTTCGATCAACCATTTGCGCAAAGCCCCTTCCATCGCACTTTCAGGCGGTGAGCGGCGGCGCGTTGAGATTGCGCGTTGTTTGGCGGCCAATCCTAAATTTCTATTGCTAGACGAACCCTTTGCAGGGATTGACCCAATTGCAGTTGGCGAAATTCGCCACTTGGTTACTGATCTAAAGAGTCGCGGGATCGGTGTTTTAATCACCGATCACAATGTGCACGAAACCTTAAAGATCGTAGATCGCGCTTATATTTTGCATGACGGCGTTGTACTTAAAAATGGCACCGCGCAAGAGGTGATTGGCGATGAAACCGTGCGGCGGGTTTATCTTGGACAAAACTTTAAAACTTTGTAATCTCCTAATCCAAATTTAAGAGCCTGTTGACACGGCCCCTTAAGATTGCGACGGTGAGATATGATAGAATGGCACATCGTTCAAAAACCACATAGCACTTGCAAGCTTTGCACCTATTTTAAGGCCTTTGTTTCAAAATATTTTTCAAAAACCTATTTTTTATGAAACCTTAAGGTACTTAAGGTTTCGCAAAGCTATGGGCATAAAGGAGGTTACATGCGTTATCAAATCAGCGGAAGACAGATCGACATTGGCGACGCCCTACAAACACACGTTCAGTCCGAAATTAGTGAACTAGTTGAAAAATACGCTCAGCGCCCAACCGAAGCACTGATTATATTTTCGAAAGTTGCGCATGAATTTGTGTGTGAAACCGTCATTCACCTTTCGACGGGCTTAACCACCCAAGCACGTGGCCATTCAACTGAAATTTACTCAGCCTTTGAGGCCTGTCGCGAAAAAATTGATAAACAAATGCGCCGCTATAAACGCCGCTTACGCGATCATAACCGCGCTCGCGTTCAGCCGGTTGAGTTTGGTGGGGGTTCGTCGTATATCCTAGCCTCAAATGAAGAAATATCACAAATCGAACCCGACACGTTGCAACCGATGATCATTGCGGAAATGGAGACTAAGGTCCCCAATGTCACGGTGGGCGAGGCGGTCATGCAGCTGGAATTAAGCGGCGATAAGATTTTGGTGTTTCGGAACGAAGGTCATGGGGGAGTGAATGTTGTTTATCGTCGTGATGACGGTAATATAGGCTGGATCGACCCACGAAACACAAATTAAGCCCCAAAAGGCTAGGGATTATATAGATGGAGCTTTCTCAGCTTTTAAAGCCTGAAGCAGTTAAGCTGATTGGAAATGCCGCCAGCAAGAAACGTTTGTTCCAAGAATTGGGCGAATGTGCTGGTTCGACTTATGGGTTCAGCCCCGCTTTGGCCGTTGACGCGCTGCAAGAGCGCGAAAGCCTTGGACATACAGGTGTCGGCCATGGCGTTGCCCTGCCCCATGCAAGGCTGCATGGGATTGACAAGATCATTGGCGTATTCTTTCGGCTCGAAAAGCCGCTTAATTACGATAGCGTTGATCGCCAACCCGTTGATCTGGTCTTTGCCCTGTTTGCTCCCAAAAGTTCCGGGGTTGACCATCTTAAAGCTTTGGCCTTGGTATCGCGCTCGATGCGTGATGATACTTTACTGATTAAATTGCGCGCCAACAATGATCCGGCCAAAATTTTTACGATCTTGACCGAAACGACCAACGCTCATGCTGGCTAACTAATAATCTAGGGGCTGTCCTAGATAACGCCAAAAAGGGGTTATCATGGGAAGCATGCAGAAGAGTCGTTTAAGTCAATATAAGCAAGCTCGTTTGGTCGAGCATTTTGTTGCGGGAACTACGGCGCGAACTGCGGCCAGTCTGTGCGGCGTTCACCGCAACACCGCAGCCTATTATTTTCTGCGTCTGCGCGAAATCATCGCCTATGAATTGGAGGCCGACAGCGAGGCTATGTTCGGGGGTGAGATTGAAGTTGACGAGAGCTATTTCGGCGGCAAGCGCAAAGGCAAACGTGGGCGAGGTGCTGCA
>Ga0115567_10000295_pt1 | contig 49426 bp, 52 predicted proteins | sample COGITO_mtgs_1204_2_FD_88679 | JGI IMG/M metagenome (GOLD analysis project Ga0115567, IMG submission 88679) | Pelagic marine microbial communities from North Sea - COGITO_mtgs_120412 | ecosystem: Environmental > Aquatic > Marine > Epipelagic | place: Germany:Helgoland, sampling site Kabeltonne...
CTTATTATCAGCTAATAATTCAATAAGTATTGGGTCAATACTATCAGCAGCGTCTTTTATGGCTGTGTAATTAATTTCTTTTGTCTCAGAATCGATAAACTTCGATTCTTTTTTAAGTACCCTTTCTAAAGTATTTCTTAACTTGTTCATAAACAGCAGTATATAAGATAATTCACAACATACAAAGAACCCGAAAAAATATTTATTTAAGTTTCAGCTTCATCACGAGATATAGTAATGTTTGACATTAATTAATTATATAACATAATATACTTATGAAAACCTCTGACAATAACATGCGCAAAACCACTGGTCTTTTGGTGATGCTATACAATCTCAATAAACAAGATCCGACTAAAAAGCTGGAAGAGGAAAAAGCATTAGTGCATATTGATAAGACACACCTACATGAAGCAAACTTAGACACCCCCACCCTCATTAACAACCTACAAATTTTAGATAACAAAGGGTATACATTCACAGCCAGTTTTCAAGATACAAACAAACGCTTGGGTGTTTTAAAACTTAATCGAGAACACACACTCGAACAGATACAAAAAGAGATGGGCAAGAGACCAAAACAAACAAAAGAACTCTCACTCACGATTCAAAAAATTATTGGTGATGGTATTGGAAAGGTAACCCCTAAAACACACGTGTTTGACACAGATGGATATTATAAAGAAGAACCTGATCTCATGGAAATTGTTTCGTTTGGACTGAGAATGATCAGTGATGTCACTCTCGATACACGAGCAAAAGTTCATATTTTACCTATGCGTGATATATATCGTTTACATAAATTACTTAGCCAAGATACTCCTTTTGAAGAAATACAAGATCCAGGTATTTGGTATGACTCAAATCGATATGAGTTTCATGTGGATGAAGAAATAGTGAGGACTGAATATCAAGGTAAACCTAGCGCAGAACATTTTGTTTTAAAAAAACTGTTTATAAATATTAAGGATTCATTTATTTGTGATTACGATTCTCTTTCTGAATTTGATTCACTCACAAAAGAAGAACGTAAAAAACGATACAGACGATACAAAGATGCTCTCCTGCGATTCATAAAAAAGCACGAAAAACTGCCAAGGATATTCAATGTTCATACTGACCATCTCGAATTTAACAAAGAATATATCGACCAAACTCACTAAATCACTCACTCATACTCATGGGTGAGTTTTTTAATATTCAATTCATGACGTACTCGAAAGAAACAGTTATGAGATATCAAAACTACATGCACCGCAGGTGCGGAGTTTTGATCACGAGCGAACAAGCTCACGCAGAACTTTCATCTCTTGTACGTCTATTTACTGCTTGTTCCATAGCAGAGCAAAACACAAAGTAAAACGTAACATGCAAGTGCCAAGCGCGGCTTGGTACTTGCATGGTCGTTGCTTTGTGTACAATCGCCTGCGCGAACAAGGAGCATTATCAACTCCGAAAAAAGTCGGGGCTAGTATTACCCCGACTTTGGGACAACATTAAAAAATTATATGAGTAAGCAATTACCAAAAAGTAGAAGATACGTCTTCACTATTAACAACTATACAAAAAAAGAATTAAAACAATTTCACATTCTAGCGGAGTCTTTAGAAAAGCATAGATATATATCATATGGACTTGAGACCGCTCCAACAACTGGGACAAAACATATTCAAGGATATATTGAAATGAACTCTGCCGTGAGATATTCAGCAGTACAAAAGTATGTAAATATTATTAGAAAAAAAGCACTACTCAAATTCCATGTCGAAATTGCAAAAGGGACAGCTGACGAATGTAAAAAATACAATTCAAAAGATGGAGAACACTTTGAATTTGGAGAACCTAAGAAACAAGGTGCTAGAACTGATCTTGTGGAGGTACGCGAGCATCTAAAGAAAAATCCCCGTGATTTAAAGAGAATGGTATTAGAAGATATTGCCGGCTACCAAGCAATGAAATATGCTGAAAATTTACAAAAGTATATATTCACTGACCGTGACCTCAACAACCCACCAAAAGTATTTTGGATATACGGGAGTTCTGGAAGCGGAAAGACTCGCTTGGCATATGACACATTCGAAGATATTTGTTCTGTTTCTGACTTTGGGTGGCTAGGAACTGGATATACTCAAAACGAGTGTTTCTTGTTGGATGACTTTCGTCCAGGTCTTCTAAACTTCGATTACATGCTCCGAGTAACTGACAGATACCCTCTCAGTCTTCCTGTAAAAGGTGGCCAAGTCCAACTCAATTCCCCTTTCATTATCATCACTTCCCCGTACTCAATTGATAGAACATTCCTACACTCAGGAGAAGATCTAACACAATTGAAACGTAGAGCTACTGAGATAGACTTAGATGAAGCTCGCGAAAAAGGAACTTTACAAAGTATTGATTTGAGAGATTACACAGAAGAAGACCCAGACTTGTTAGACCTTGACGGAATTGATTTTTAGATGTGGTGTGTATAATGCAAAATATGAAGCACATAATCTATTTAAGAAAATCAACGGACACAGAAGACAAACAAGTCCACTCTCTTGCTGACCAAAAATCTGTCTTACTTGAACTGGCTGGAAAACTAGAACTTAATGTTGTTGGAATCTATGAAGAATCTATGTCTGCTAAATCATCCGGACGACCTGTTTTCAATCAAGTGATGAGTACGATACAGAGTGGTGAAGCTGACGCTCTTTTGGTATGGAAACTAGATAGGCTTGCTCGAAACATGATTGATGGCGGACTCATTATGGATTTACTTCAACGAGGAATTATTCAATCTATTCAGACGCATGATAAACAGTACCTCCCTACTGACAATGTCTTGATGATGGCTGTTGAACTAGGAATGGCAAATCAATATGTTCGTGACCTATCTACAAACGTGAAGCGTGGAAATAGGGAAAAATTGAAACGTGGTGAATGGCCAGGACAAGCTCCTTTTGGATATCTCAATGACCGGTTGAATAAGACAATTAAGATTAATCCAAAGACTGCTCCTTACGTAGTTCAAATGTTTGAACTCTATGCTACTGGGATATATTCGTACGCTGATATACAAGATGTTCTGTACAAGCAAGGGCTGAGAACAAAGAAAGGAAACAAAGTATATAAATCAATTATTCAAAGAGTAATCCATAAAAGTTTTTACTATGGAATTATGGAACGTGGTGGAGAAACCTATGTTGGAAATCATGAACCACTTGTAACCAAGGAACTATTTGAAAAGTGCCAACGTGTAGCAGGAGTCTCAACTAGACCAAGAAAGAAAACAAAAGGATTTACTCTCTCCGGTTTCATGACCTGTACAGATTGTGGATGTGCAATTACAGCTGAGATTAAAAAAGAAAAATATATTTACTATCACTGTACTAATGGGAAAGGTGGATGTGAACAAAAAAGAATTAATACACGCGAAGAACTACTTCAGGAACAGATCCTCGGAAAGTTTTCAGATATTCATATTGATGAAGAATTACTTGAAATTGTATATCAAGCAAAACTCGAAGAATTGAATCAAAATACTTCACTCTCTCAACATATTGAAGATACGACCGCACAAGAGCTAGAATTACTTTCTAAGCGTCGTTCACGTCTTGTTGATACATTTACTGCCGGTGATATACCTGACGCGTTATATAAGGAAAAACTAGCTGAAATCTCACGTCTTGAAACAGAACTTGAAAATCAGATACAAAACACACCGAAAATCATAGACCCCTATACCACTATCGAACTAACTAAAAAGGCCTTTTTAGACGCTAGTTCCCTAGCTTCACGCTATTTTAAAGCTGGAAATTCAGGGAAAAGAATTATTCTCTCAGAAGCACTATCGAACTCTCAATTGAAAAACCAACATTTGGCTAACTTTAGCTATCAAATGCCGTATAGACGACTAGCTGAGTTACCTCAAAATGCTGGTTTTTCACAAATGCTACCGGACCAGGACTCGAACTTTTGTGATATTAAGAGGATAAATAAACCCAAAGAGTGATTGATTTATTCTTTACTATCTAAAATCACGCGAAATAAGTCTTTGTAGTGATCGGGAATGTCCTGAGAGGAATATAACTCTTGCAGAAATCGTCCAGATATTATTGAGTCCACCATATCTTGTATTTCTTGCTTTAATTCATCGATTTGAACATCAGTCACGTGGACTGTATAAGGCTCGTACTCTTTTGACTCTGCTCTCTCAACATAATCAAAGACGACTGTTCTACTGCGATATTTTCCAGCCCTGTATGTATCCAGTAGCAAAGCATAGAAAACAGCTTGTCTAATTGTTTTCTCTTGTCTTTTTTTCTTGTCAGATCCAGTCATGTCGGACAATGACCTCCCTGTTTTGTAGTCAATAATAACAATGTCGCCTTTCTCATTTTGTTCAATCTTATCTATCTTACCGGTTAATAATAAATTAATATCATTTTCCAATGCAAGCTTAAATCCATACACCGGGTATTCTGTTTCAAGCGGAACTCTCATGTGTTCTTTTCGCTCTTCATAATAGTCAGTAAGGAGTATTGATCCATCTTTCTTGTAACGTTCCCATTTTGGATGCTCTTGAATAACTTGATTTATTACCCTTTCCATATCATCAATAGCACCTATTTCTTTAGTCTTCTGAGACTCTTTAAAGAAATATTCCAAGACTTCGTGAATAAAACTTCCATACTCTAAAGTGTCTGATTTTGCCTCTGGTAAACGAACTAAATTTCTAAAATAATATAATATCGGTGATTCAATATAATTATTAAGCGCAGAAACAGAGAGTGAACTTTTTAAGAACTTCTCTCGTACATATGTTGGATCAATCAGTGACAATGAAAAATCCTGAGGTTCAGCCATAAACTCAACGACCGGAAACGTAATTTCTTTTTCGAAATCAGTTACGTCAATTTCTGTTATTAGCTCTTGTTCTTTAATAAAAGATAACAACGACTTCTCTTTTTCCTGATAATCAACCCCTGGAGTAGAAAGATACAAATTTTTCTTTGCTCTCGTGAGTGCAACAAAAAATAATCTTCTTTCATCTTCAATAGAGTCTTTAAATACATCAAGAGCAAGTGTTAACTTACCCCCGGGGGAACGAGATTCTACGGCCTTGTAGATGTACACGTCTTCAAACTCCAAACCTTTTGATCCATGGAATGTCATAAGTGATACTCCGTCTCTATGTTCTGTCGGTATTTCAATTGATAATTGATGTTCTTTCATTGCTCGAATGTATGAGATGAAGTCAGTCAGTTTATAAGAATCACGGACAAACCCTTCTCTTTTTCCTTCATCGTATAGTTTTTCAATGGCTTGTAATACTGTTGCTGAATCAGACAACGTAATCACATACGACAAGAATCCACTATCCCGGATAACGTACGGGAATATTTGTACAAATTCTTCTTGTTTCGATCTGGCATGAGCTTGTGCTAAAAATTCTGAGAATATTACACATATCTCTATTTCATCCTTAGGAATTTCAATTTCAGCCAAAACTTTTCTATCAGAAATAATTGAGTAAATATTTTTGCGCGTTTCTTTTCTGTTATTGTTTCGTTTTTGTAATATTTTTGAAACTGAGTATGGATGGATTTTTATAAAGTCCGAATATAGTAATTGTGCTAATTGTTCATCTGCATGCAAAGACTCAATACTTTGCATCAAAAGTAATAATTTCATGATGTATGAATTATCCAGCAGATTCTTTTTAGAATAGTCTTTATATGGAATTCCAAATACGTCCAAGATTCTTCTGACGTCTGCCCCATATGTATTGTTTCTGTATAAAACAGCCATTTCATTTGGATCTTCTCCTTTTTCAATCTTATTTTGAATCTGTTTTGCGATAAACAACAGTTCATACTTGTAATTTGAGAAATTACGTAGTTCGATAACCCCATCATGCTTAAAGAATGAATTCAGAGCAACCTCCTGCGCATGGTGTTCTGACTCTGCAATTGTTTTGTACGCCTGATCAAGCACGTGTTGTCCCGAACGATAATTAGTTTTCAATTCAATAATTTTAGTTTCAGGTAATGCAGAATTTAATATTTCAAAAGAAGCTTCTGTTGCTCCGGCAAATCTAAAAATAGATTGTTTACCGTCACCAACAGTAAAGATATTCGGCTTTCCTTCCCATACAGGATTATCTATTAGATGGAATAATAATCGATTCTGTCCATCATTTGTGTCCTGATGTTCATCAACTAAAATATATTGATATTCTTCCTGTAGTTGTTGTTTGAATTCTGAATTAGTATCCAATTCTCGCAGCACAATGAGCAACAGGTCTGAATAATCAAATAGCTTGTTCTTTTTAAGTGTTTCTTGGTATGTTCTGTAAATATCGACTAACGCAATATTTTTCTCCTTTCGCTTTTCTAATTTCACCAATTCTTTTGGTTTGATGTCTCCCGCTTCGTATCCTCGATACTTCTTTTTATATCTAATTTCATCACTCGCCAATGCTTGTTCATGTCTTTTGTGTATCTGTTCTAAATATTGATCAGGATCTAAACCTTCATTTTTAATTTTATCTATTCCAAACATAATATCTTTGAGATACATATAGTTATTGTATTTTGGTTTGAGTGCGCCAAAGTCAGCCTCGTCAATGATTTTTTCTAACAACTCTATTCTTTCAATATCTGATGAAATCCTGAAATCATGTTCTACTTGGAAATATTCTGGATATGCCTGGATCACGTGCTGAGCAAAGGAATGAAAGGTAAAAATAGGTACTCGATATGCTGTTTCATAATCAGTAAAAAAAGCTAAACGCTCTTTCATTCCTCGAACAGCAGAGTTAGTGAAAGTCAATGCCAATATAGAATCAGCCATATCAGCACCCAACTCACTAATAATATGTGCAATACGTAATGTTAAAATTTGTGTCTTTCCAGTTCCTGGGCCTGCTTTCACAGCAACCGGTCCATCAATATGAGTTACCGCCTCTTTTTGTTCAGGATTAAGTTGTTCAAGAGATTTTTTATAAGTAGATTCGTTCATATATTCATTATACTATGCTAGTCAATTTCAATGACTCCTTGTTATTAACAAAATGTTACAAGTTGAATACGTTAAGAGCCAAGAGTGATTCCTTCTTGTCGTAATATCTTTATCACAGAAGAAACGGCTTTATCCAAGGAACCGTTGCTATTAGTAATGGTGTAATCATAAAATGGAGCCTCTATTTCAATTTCATGTCTCGCAATATCTAGCCTTGACTGAATTTCTGATTCTGGAAGGTTACTTCGTGAACGTATTCGCCTTTCTAATTCATCAAAAGAATCAGGTTTAATAAAAATAGTGACTGCATCAAAATGCTCTTTCAGATACCGGGCACCAATAATTTGAAGCTCGCCCAAGAGTAAACCTCCAGCCGACAATTGCTCTTGTAGTTTAGGTAAATATACACCGTAATAAACATCTCTGTCTTTCCTGTATTGATACTCAGGAATCAAACCATCAGCAATACCTTTATTGAATTCATTATTTGATATAAAAATATGATCAAAGCCATCAACTTCTTGTTCTCTCTTTTTGCGTGTTGCTGCTGTCACCAATTTTTGTGACCCGGAAAACGTATCAAGCAGTTCATTAATAATTGAGTTCTTTCCGCTGCCAGATGGGCCAGCAATTACTACTACTTGTTTTTTCATGTCATATATTCTAACAAATCAAGGTTGTTCTCAAGTTATCTAGTGTGATTAACTTGACTCTTTCCATACTGAAAACTTTTTGATACTATTGCCCGTATGGATATTATCTCAATTGCACAAGTTATCGTATCAATTATTTTGATTACACTTATATTATTACAAAACTCAACAGCCGGAGTTGGTGGAGCATTCGGTGGAGCAGATACAGCAGGAGCTGCAAGTACACGCCGAGGGGCTGAAAAACAACTACTGAATTTGACAGTAATATTTGCGATCCTGTTTGCAGGACTTTCTCTTGCTGCTCTATTCTTCTAATCGCTACAAACACAACATCTCAATTGAGGGATGTTTGTTGTTAGGAGAATTTATGTATATTTTATGAAAAAAAAAATAACTCTATTTATAGTTCGGTTACAAAAATATTTTACAAAAAGTACTATTATCATCATTCTCGTTGGTCTAGCTCTTTTATTAGCATTCAACATTCTTCAAAACTTCTATCTTGTTGAAATTCCACAAGCAGGAGGTACTTTTAGTGAAGCTCTTGTAGGAAATCCACGTTTTATAAATCCTGTATTAGCTGTATCACAAGTCGACAAAGACATTGTTGAACTAGTGTATGGATCACTGGTTACTAAAAACAGTGTGGGAGAAATTCAAAATGAATTAGCTCAAAGTATTACCGTCTCCGAAGATGGAAAAAAATACACCGTAAAATTACGTCCAGATATCTTTTTTCACGACGGAATAGCCATTACCGCAGATGATGTGGTATATACCATTGAAAAAATAAAGGACCCTATCGTGCAAAGCCCTCTGCGTGCAAACTGGATTGGGGTAGAAATCGAGAAAGTCTCAGAAGATGAAGTACTCTTTACATTAGATAAAGCGTACCCCCTTTTCATAACTAATCTTGATATTGGTATCATGCCAACACATATATGGAGTAAGATTGCATCAGAAGAATTTCCCTTTTCGACTCAAAACATACAGCCTGTTGGATCTGGTCCATTTGAAATTAATAGTGTTGTAAGAAACGAAAAAGGAGTTATCACTGAATACAATTTAATTAGATTCAGTGATTCGCTATACAAACCTTTTTTACAACGTATTGTTCTTGATATTGTTAAAACACCACAAGAACAAATCACGCTGTATACAAAAAACACTGTAGACGCAATTTCAGGTGTTACTCCTGCACAGATTAAGAATCTACAACTCAAAAAAACAACTATTAAGAATTATGTACTTCCACGAGTATTTTCACTCTTTTATAAACAAGAAAAAGACTCTGCTCTTCAGCAAAAAGAAGTAAGGCAGGTTCTTGATATATTAATACACAAAGAAGACATCATTGATGAGGTATTTGCTGGCTATGCTAAAAAAATAGACGGGCCTTTGCCACCAACATCACCTTATGCCGTTTTAAATGAAAAAGAAGAACTATCACAAGAAGAACGAATCACTAAAGCTACTGCTTTGTTAAAAAAGAATTCTTGGAAATTTGATGAAAACAAAAACTTGTGGTCAAAAACCATTAACGACGAGGTTGTTGACCTGGCGTTTACTTTATACACTCCTAATACAAACGATTTGATCGTCACAGCAAACCGAATTAGATCTGACTTTGCGACACTGCAAATTCCTGTGACCATCCAACACCAAGATATAGAGAGACTAACTCAGGACGTTATTCGTCCACGAGCATTCGAACTATTATTGTTTGGATACGTGACAGACATACCAGCCGACCTATATCCTTTTTGGCATTCATCTGGTCGAATTGATCCTGGATTAAATATCGCCGAGTATGTTAATATAACTACTGATAAAGAACTCGAATCTATTAGGACCGAAACAGATACGGATAAGATGAGAAAATCTTATGAAGTAGTTCAAAAAGAAATTGCCAGTGATGTACCTGCTACCTTCTTATTTTCACCAGAGTTTATCTATATTCATCGAGAGAACTTTTTGCAGACAAAACCTGTTGTTGCTGTGGCATTTCCAGAAGACAGATTTAGAAATATAGAGTATTGGTATACGGATACAGAAAAAATATTACCTTTTTTCATTCGTTAAATAATTGTTCATAAATATAGTTGATGTTTACATCACTTATCTTTTGTAAATAATTACACACAAAAAAATATGAATACAAACAACAAAGGGACACCGAGTCCCGCAACCCACAAGGTGGGAAATAAAAAAAATAGGCCGTACAAGCAGTATGAAGGATCTAGAAATACAAGCACTAGAAGCACATCTGAAAAATCAACAGTTCCGGCACCTGAAAAGTTGGCAGAAAAACCTAAAACAACTTCTACGAAACGACCTCATCCTCAAAAACAACGAGGTAACTACCCGCACATGAAGAGTAAAAAACATCTTCATCCGGCAGCAGGAGGAAAAGTTCAAAAACGTCGTCCTTATCATGGAAAGAAAAAATTTGTAGACAAACGACCAATTCCTAAAATCGAAGGAGAAACTGTTCGAGTTATCACTCTCGGTGGAGTTGAGGAAGTAGGACGAAACATGTTCGCAGTTGAATACAAAGATTCTATCTGGGTATTTGATGCTGGGTTCCAATTTGTATCAGAAGCTGATGCACCAGGGGTTGACTACACTCTTCCTAATATCTCTTATCTAGAAGAGCACAAAGATAAAATTAAAGGACTTATTATTACTCATGGTCATCTTGACCACATTGGTGGTATTCCTTTCTTAATAGAGAGAATGGGTAATCCAACTATTTATACACGGAACCTTACCGCCATTATGATTAAAAAACGGATGCATGAGTTTCCTAATGCACCAAAACTCGACATTCACATTGTTGAGCCAAACGACACAATGATGATTGGTGATTTGGAATTCTACTTCTTTGCGGTGACTCACTCTATTCCAGACTGTATCGCAACATCAATCCGTACACCACATGGAAATATTGTAGTAACTGGAGATATCAAATTAGAACACGAAGACGGAGTTCCAGTACCAGGAGAAGTGGAACACTGGTCACAAGTGACGACTGAAGACAATATTATGCTTCTTTCTGACTCAACCAACTGTGAAAACCCGGGATGGTCAATTCCTGAACCTCGAATTCATGAAAACGTGGACGAAATTATCCGCAATGCACAAGGACGAATTATGATTGCAACATTTGCATCACAGTTCCGACGTATGATTGCATTTATGAAATCTGCTGAATCTCAAGGTAAAAAGATTATTCTTGAGGGTCGTTCTATTAAAACTAACTTAGAAATTGCAAAATTGGCTGGTAAATATACACCTGCTGATGGAGTAATTATTCAAGCTGGAGATATTGATAAATATCCAAGTGATAAAATTTTGATTCTTTGTACTGGAGGTCAAGGTGAACAGTTTGCTGCATTACCGCGTATGGCACGAGGTGATCACAAATATGTAAAATTAAATAATCGAGATACAGTTATTCTTTCTTCATCTGTTATTCCAGGAAATGAAATTTCTGTACGTAACTTGATGGACATGTTGTATAGAAATGATGTACGACTGATTAGTTATAAAACATCTGATGTTCACTCTACCGGTCACGGAAACCAAGAAGAACTAAAGTGGATTATCAACACAGTACATCCAACTTTTATGGTTCCAGCATATGGATACCATTCAATGCTTAAAACTCACAAACGTCTTGCACTAGAAACAGGAATGGACGATGAACACGTTATTGTTCCTGACAACGGTTCAATTATTGAAATTACTGATAGAAATACAGCCACATTACTGCCTATGAAAGCTCCATCATCCCCTATTATGGTTGATGGGTTCTCAATTTCTGATATGCAACACACAGTGATTGCAGACAGACAACTACTGTCATCTGATGGAATTTTTGTAACAGTTGTGTCAATCAACGTATCCAAAAAAGCTATGCAAAAGTCTCCGGATATTATTTCTCGAGGGTTCGTGTATCTACGTGAGTCACAAGACTTGTTATCTCAAGCACGTGGAATTATTAAACGAGTCACAGAGGAAGAGATTAAAAAATCTACTGGTAACAGAATTGATGTGGAAACTTTGAAAAAACAAATCCATAAACACCTAGAGAGATTCTTGTTACGAAAAACAAACAAGCAACCAATTATTATTCCAGTGATTCTAGTTGTTTAATTAAACTCCCAACTTAAAAACAAACGATGGCTACGCCATCGTTTGTTTTTACTCTCATTATTATATATAATAATTTCATCAACAATCCTTTATTATAATGCATAAAACAACAAAAGGTTTCACACTCATAGAATTATTAGTAGTAATAACGATAATTGGAATTCTTAGTGTTACTGTGACTGTTCTTTTTGATAGCCCTCGATCAAAAGCAAAAGATGCTGTTATCATTAGTGATATGAAGTGGTTTACGTTAGGAATGGAAGTTGATAAAAGTAAAATATCTAATAGATATGCCTCTTCAGCAACACTTCCTGCAAGCATTAATGGGTCAGAAGTACCTGCTAATAATAGCGAAAACTCCGGTGTATATTACTGGGCAGACAATACATCAAATGCTGATAGTTTTTGTGTATGGGGAGTACTTAATACTGGTACATATTTAGTAAGTAGTAATGGCATAACAGGTACTGCATCTAGTGCTCCCACCAGTATTACTGATTGTGAAATAACAGGTGTGTTGGCTGAAGGTGGAGGTGAAAGTGAGTCTGGACCAGAGGTAATTCTTATTGCAGAAAACATTATCTCGGGAGCTTCTCGTGGTGAACTACAAGCATATTATGACAATACTCCGGGAGACCCTGCACCTACACCTCCTCCTGCCGAGATTCCGTATATTTCTGGTGGATATAACGTCTATGTTGCTGAAGGTACTGCCTATTACAGAAATTCTTCCAATGGTAATTGGATACAATTCTATAATACATTTGGCGCAACCATCAGAGCTCTGCAAACCTTTAAATAAATATTTAACATAAAAACAAACGATGGCGTAGCCATCGTTTGTTTTTTAATTTAATTTTTTTAACTTCCTATCCACTTCTTCCAATAAATCTTGTGGATTATTTATCTGCATCAGTTCGGTACGAATATCTTTGGCACCAGGGAAATTATTGATATATACCTTTAAAAACTTTTTCATTAAATAAAATGACTTAATACTCTTTCCAAACTCTTTCATATTACGCTTAGTAGGTCCAAAATTGGCCTCAAATAGCGTTATATGCTCTTTAAGCAACATGTATCGCTCGCGGATGGTTGGCTCTCTGTCAGCGTCAAATATCAGCGGATTTTTAAATATTCCGCGTCCAATCATGACTCCATCTATTCCATGTTCTTGTACTTTGGAACGAGCCTCGGACAATGTATTTATATCACCATTTCCCAGCAGTATAGTATCAGGGGCAATCTTGTCCCGCATTTCACGAATTTCTGTCATTAATTCCCAATGGGCTGATACTTTAGACATTTCCTTTCTAGTACGTAAATGTACTGTCAAAACATCAATATTCTGTTGCAATAAAAATTCAATCCACGACATGTCGATATCACTCCAGCCCAACCGAGTCTTCACCGCAACATCAAGTTTTGGAGCGCCCTCCTTAACCGCCTGAATCAATTGACCGGCCAATTCCCTATTCTCTCTCTTAATCAACTCAGATCCACACAACTGTTTGGTTATGTTCCGAGAAGGACATCCTGTATTAATATCGATCCCGTCAAAACCCAAACTCTGGACTAGTTTTGCTGCTTGCCTAATATTATCTGGATTACCTGAAAATATCTGTGCAATGATTGGTGCTGACTTTTGTTGTTTTTTTGTAAAATCTAAATCTCGTAATAGTCTTTTTTTTCCTTGTGGATGAGCCAATCCATCTGCTGAAACAAATTCAGTATATAAAACATCAGGAGCAGCGTGTCGCGCTACAATCTCTCGGAATGCATTATCTGTTACATCCGCCATAGGAGCCAACACAAAAAGACCCTCTCCATCCCTAGATAGTAGTTTGCGCTTCCATATTCCTTTCTTATTTCTAATTATTTGTAACATTTACTTGTAATTATCTACACATGCTTCTCCTTTCAAACAGGAAAATATTTTATTCTTAAACTGTAAATTAATATATGCGTAATTCTTTTCGAACTCACCTTTTCCTTTATTTACTGAGAAATCTTTGACCTGCAATAACTTAACTATTGTTGAGTATATTTCATCAAAATTATCAGATTTCTCTACTAACAATACAGTTCCTCCCTTGGTAACCAAGCCAATAGTGAATGGTGAAAGTTCTTTGACCTGGACAATATTCAATTCTTTTATTTCAAGAGACTGTATTAATACATCCAATTCTTGCAGATCAACAAATTCTAATAACGTATCATCAATAGCATATTGTTTATATGAAGTGAAAAAATAATTACTATCGCTTGTGTTGCGACCTGATTTTTTAAAAATATAGTTTGAGCCATCCACTGAAAAACAGTCTTCTTTCTGACAAAATAAATACGTGTCATCTCGCTCAACAACATGTATTTCCAGAACCTGTAAATCCTTTTTCTTTATATCTGTTGAGGATATTTCAGAATGACTGTTCGTAATTATTTTAGATATTTTTTCTGTGTTTAACAAAAGAATATTAGTCTTAGGAATAATTCCAGCATACGATCCTCTGGTATGAGTATTGACTTCATTTACTATTGTAGACCGAGACACATCATTATTTCCAAATACCAAAACAGTCTCTATTTGTATCCACGACATACGCATAACAAATACGGTAAGGACGAGTAAAAAAAATAAAGAAAACAACACAAAAAGAATCTTTCGCTTTCTCATTTCTCTTTTCTTGACTGTTCTTTTTTTACTTGTGTATGGCATAGTATTTAACCAATGTGATCTGCTCCACCCATAAATGGTCGTAATACTTCAGGAATCACAATCGTTCCATCTGCCTGTTGGAAATTTTCAACCAGTGAAACTAAAATACGAGGAGTAGGGATGGCTGTACAGTTTAACGAATGAGCATAATTGATTTCTCCTTTCGTGTCTTTATATCTAATGTTAAATCTACGAGTTTGAAAATCATGAAAGTATGATGCTGATGAAATTTCTCTATATTTCTTCTCACCAGGAACCCACAGTTCAATATCATATTTTTTGACCTGTCCTTGTCCTAGATCTCCCCCACAATTTAATACTGTTTGATATGGAATTTTCAAAGACTCAATAAATTCTTCTGTATTTCTGTTTAACCATTCATGCCATTTTACAGATTCTGCATGTGAAGCCTCACACAACATTATCTGTTCTAGTTTATAAAATTCGTGTACACGAATCAATCCTTTGGTGTCTTTTCCGTATGACCCCGCTTCACGGCGATAACACGGTGAGAAGCCTAAGTATTTTAGTGGTAATTCTTCTCCTGTAAGGACCTCATCACGATGATATCCCATCATGGGTACTTCTGACGTTCCAGCCAAATAATCTTCATCTTGCGTCATATATACGTCCTCAGCTTCGTTGGGAAGATGTCCTGTCCCATACAAGTTCTCTTTTCTAACAATAACTGGTGGAATCACTGGGATAAATCCTTTTTCTTGAAAAAACTGGTTGGCATAATTCCAAATTGCCCACGACAAACGTGCTCCATCCCCTTGCAAATAGTATCCTCTAAATCCGTGGACTTTTGCTCCACGCTCAAAATCAACCATCTTGTGTTTGGTCATTAAGTCAACATGTGACTGAGGTTCAAAATCAAATCCTGTTTCTTCACCCCATGTCTTTATTTGAATATTATCCTGATCATCATTTCCGTCCGGCACTGATGGGTCTGGAACATTTGGAACCTGTAGCATAATAGCTTTCCATTCTGACATGACTGGTTTTAATTGTTCTTCCTGTGTTTGTATTTGTTCTTTAACAACAGACACTTCATCAATCAATTTTTGTCGCGCATCTGATTCAGATTGAGCAATTTGTTTCGAAGCTTCGTTTTGAATAGTCCTTAGCTCATCAATTTTTTGGCCTATCAATTTTCTTTGATCATCCAAAACAATAAGTCTATCTAAATCAATAACTGTATTTTTCTTAACAGCTCCTGCCTTTACTATGTCAAGGTTTTCTCGAATAAATTTTATATCTAACATATGAATTAATTATCGTGTTTATATACGTGAACGTCTCTTTGTGGAAATGGGAATGAAATACTTTCTGCATCAAATTTTTTCTTAACAGCTTCTGTCATATCCGCATAAACTGCCCAATAATCCTGAGAAGTAGCCACAAACGAACGAGTTCTTATAATCACGGCATTATCTCCTAGTTCGTTCATTATAATCATAGGCTTTGGATCTTTAAGAATCCTCTTATCAGCATCCATAATTTCTTTAATTAGCCTTTTTGCCTTATCAAAGTCATCTCCATAATCTATTCCAAAATCAATTTCTACACCAACGTATTCGTTAGCAAAATAATTTTTAATTGAATTGTTTGAAAGCTCACCATTTGGAATAATAATCCGTTGATTATTAGCATTGCGTAAAACGGTATACAAAATTTGTATACGCTCAACAGTTCCTGTGTGCCCAGAAGTTTCTATCCTATCTCCCACCGTAAAAGGTTTAAAGAATAATAGCAATGCTCCACCCGCAAAGTTAGCGAGACTTCCTTGTAGTGCAAGACCCACAGCTAATCCAGCAGCACCCAATAGCGCCACAAATGAAGTTGTTTGAACACCTAACATTGATATAACAATAACAACGAGTACAACTTTCAGAGCAAACCCTAAAAAGCTTTGTAAAAAAGTTTCTAATGCTGGGTCAAAGTCAGATGTATCAAACGTTACCTTAGTGATTTTAAGAATTCTTTTTATAACAAAAAGTCCAATAAACCAAACAGCTATCGCACCGAGCACCTTAAAGCCATATGTAGTAAGTGTTTCAACTAAGACTGTCTGTAATTTTTCAATTGTTTCGGGAGTTATTATGTCTTTCATTCCAACATTATAACAAATCTATAATCGCTATATTGAATATGACAAAGTCTATTACTTTTTTTTAATGTATTGTTCTTTTATGAAAAAGATTTCAAAGAAAAACTTCACAAATACGATCTTTGAACCATTACTAGAAATTCCAGATTTGCCGGATACATTGTACGTTTTAGGTGACTACACAAACATCCAAGACAAAAAACTCATCACTATTATTGGATCCAGAATATGTAGTGGTTACGCAAAGAAAGCAACTCAAGACCTAATCAAAGGCCTTGCTGGGTATCCTGTTTGCATAGTTTCTGGACTTGCTTTGGGAATTGATGGTGTTGCTCATACACAGGCAATAGAGTCTGGTATACAAACTATTGCATTTCCCGGGTCCGGACTTAATAAGAAAAATTTATATCCAGCTACTCATATTCCTCTTGCTAAAAATATTATCACTAGTAATGGTCTGTTAGTCTCTGAATACGAACCTGACACTAGAGGTGCGAAATGGACATTTCCTAAACGCAATAGGTTAATGGCTGGGATTGCAGATCTCATTATTATTATTATTGAAGCTAGAGAGAAATCAGGAACACTCATTACAGCGAGGTTAGGGCTAGATTACAACAAAACCATTGCTGTTGTTCCTCATAACATTGATAATCAATATGCTATTGGATCAAATAAATTATTGCGTGATGGTGCATATCCATTATTGGAAGTAACAGATATTCTACACCTCGTTGGTATCAAACCCGTTGAAACACAAGAAATTACCATTGAATTAACCACCGTCGAAAAATCATTGTATGATTTACTTAAACAACCCGTCTCAAAAAATGATTTATATATACAATTAGGAATAAACTACACAACTTTTATTGAGACTTTTTCAATGATGGAAATTAAAGGAATAATTAAAGAACAATATGGCTTGGTACAAAAATGTTAATTAAAATATTCTGTGATTCCGTCAGCTTTGAGTCCTTGAAACATACGTGTCATAGTCCTAGAAACCCCCAACCTATTTCCGGCTGGTCCGTTTTCGCCCATTACCACAAAGGCATACTTAGGATTATCGTATGGCCAATAACCAATCGCCCATGAGTTCCATTTTGAACGATTAACTCCACGTTCTGCTGTACCTGTCTTAGCAGCAACCGTTACATAGGGTAAATTCAAAGATTGAGCAGTACCTTTTGGTTCAGTCACAACCATCCTCATCCCCTCTTGAATAACTTGAAAATCTTCTTCTGATATATCTATCTGTCTTTTTACCTGAGGTTTCACGCCTTTATTTGTGTCTAGAACCAATTGTGGCACCAACAGTGTTCCGTCAGTTGCAATTGCTCCTGTAGCAACAACCAACTGCAAGGGAGTCGCAAGAAAATTATATTGTCCAATCGCTGTAAAATATGTATCACCTAAAAGCCATTGTTCTCCAAATGTGTCTTGTTTCCATTCAGGGGTTGGTACAAAACCAGAAAGTTCATTAAACTCCTTAATCCCTGTCTTTTCAGTAAACCCAAATAAATCAAGGTATTCCTTCATACCGTAAATTCCCAATCCGCTGTGTGTTCCAAAACCTCCTCCAAATGTAAAGAAGTAGATATTTGAAGACTTTGCAAGAGCTTCACGCATATTAACAATCCCATTATTCCTAGCATCTCTAAAATATGCAGGAGCTCCTCCATAACGATTAGGTACAATGAGTGTTCCATTGGTAAATAATTTATAATTCGGATCAACAAGATTTTTGTCTAATATCCCGGCTGCAATAAAAGGTTTAATGGATGAACCTGGCGCATAGGTACCTCCAAGTGCCCTATTCAAGAATGGTTTTTTTTCGTCTACATTATATGCAGCAATTGTTGCTCTGTCTTCTCCATCGGCTAAAATATTTGAATCGTATTCAGGAACATTAGTCATCGCTAAAATCTCTCCCGTTCTTACGTCCATAATAACTCCAGAAGCTCCATCAAATCCTTGTTCCTCAACATACCTTGCCAGTTCTTTGTTTAAACGAGCTTGCAATACCGAATCAATAGTAAGATTTATATTCAAACCGTCAATAGATTCTTGAATGATTGAATCAGACTTTACGTTGCCTAGATTATTTACTTTCATCTCTCGGTATCCAATTTGACCATTCAACACATCACTATAGGCATATTCTATTCCTGATATACCTTTGTATTCTGGTTGAAAATATTTTCCATTACTATCAGCTTGTGGATATGTCACATAACCAAGTAAGTGAGAAAAACCAGGTGTCTCAATATATCTTCTTTTTGCAAAATCTAATGTATCAGTAAAATCATTCCACACCAATTCAACGCCGTTTCTGTCGTAAATAACACCTCGACGATTAAATAATATTTGATAATTATGAGCATTCCCCTCAGATTGCGTATACAATTCTTGTCCTTGCACAATTTGTATCTGATATAGCTTGAAAGAAAATAATACCGAAAACAATGCAAACACTATTGCAATAGCCACTAGTGTGAATTTTGAGATAGGACGCTCAATAACGCCTTCCATTTGTTGAGTATTCATACCTGCAACATTTTTTGAATCAAAAAGAACATTCTCAAAATCAAGTCCATCTACCCTTGTTCTTTTTTTAAAGTATTTAGTCATAATATCTTATTATTTTTTTACCATAACCCGCAGCAAGAAGAACAATCAAAACAGCAATGAGATAATAATGTCCCCACAAACCAACATCTACTGGTCCAACCATAATTTCAATTATCACGAGCCACAATACAGATTCATAAAACTTTTTAAAGAAAAATATCCCCGCAATTAAAAGCGCTGTATATAGAGGCCATGTCACTAATGATATAGCTAGAAATATTATTAGATTATAAATAACGCGCATCTTCATAATCATGAGATTATAACATCCTCATCAAACAACAAAAAAAACGGCATAGCCGTTTTTTTTATTTTATCTTATTTGTTCTACCCAAGTCGTTTTTTGATGATTTCATCAGCAACATTTTTTGGGACAATTCCGTAATGTGAGAACTCCATGTTTGGAGTCGCTCGACCTTGTGTCATAGAACGAATAATCGTTGTATATCCGAATAGTTCAGATAAAGGTACTTTCGCTCGCACAACCTTGTCCATACCTCTATCATCCATACCCTCAACAGATCCACGTTTTGATGAAATGTTTCCTGTAATGTCACCCATAAACTCCTCTGGAGTAACAATCTCAATTTTCATGATTGGTTCAAGAATAACTGGGTTTGCTTGCCTGGCTGCTGCCTGCATTGCTTTTGATGATGCAATTTTGAAAGCAATTTCTGATGAATCAACATCATGATAAGAACCATCATATAGTTCAACTGAAATATTTACCGCAGGATATCCAGCAAGGATACCTCGGTCCATACCGTCCTTAAATCCTTTTCGACATGGTGTGATGTATTCTTGTGGAATAACACCTCCCTTGATTGAGTTAATAAACTCATACCCTTCTTCTCGGTATACATTTTTAGGTAAATTCTCTTCATCAACATCCATATCCATTGGTTTGATTCGAATCTTAACGTGTCCATATTGCCCTTTACCTCCTGACTGTTTAACGTATTTCTCTTCACCCTGTGCCTCTCCGTTAATTGTCTCTCGGTATGCAACTTGTGGAGCTCCAATGTTTGCTTCGACTCCAAATTCACGTCGCATTCGATCAACAAGAATATCTAGATGAAGCTCACCCATTCCTGAAATAATAGTTTCTCCTGTTTCCTCATCGGTAAACACTTTAAATGTTGGATCTTCGTCAGAAAGTTTTTTAATAGCAACTCCCATTTTTTCTTGATCAGCTTTTGAATTTGGTTCAATTCGTACAGAAATAACTGGTTCTGGGAATTCAATTCTGTGAAGTTCAATAGGTGCCTCAAGTGCACAGATAGTGTCTGAGGTTTTAGTATCTTTCAAACCAACAGCTGCAACAATTTCTCCAGCGTATCCCACTTGCACTTCCTCTCGGTCGTTTGAGTGCATACGCAATAGTCGTCCTACTCGTTCTTTATTCCCTGTTGTAGAGTTAAGTACATATGATCCAGCTTCTAATTTACCTGAGTAAATTCGAATATAAGAAAGTTGTCCTACAAACGGGTCAGTTTGTAGTTTAAATACAAGGGCAGATAGTGGTTCATCATCACCTGCTGCTCGTTCAATAACATCTTCTGTCCCTGGTGTAACTCCTGTTACTGGTGGAATATCTGTTGGTGCTGGTAAATATTCAACAACGGCATCCAACACGTGTTGTACTCCAATATTTTTGAATGCTGAACCTCCAAAGACTGGAACAATTTCGTTAGCAATGGTAGCTCGACGTAATTCCGCTTTTAGATCGGCAACATCAATATCTTCTCCGCCCAAGAATTTATCCATAAGGCCTTCGTGATTCTCAACAATTTTTTCAACCAAGAGTGATCGTTTTTCCTTTACCTTATCCATCATATCTTCTGGAATATCAGTTTCATTGATTTCCATACCCATCTCACCCTCAAACTTGTACGCCTTCATAGTAAGTAGGTCAATTACTCCAGAAAGTGTATTTTCAAATCCGATTGGTAGTTGGGCCATAACTGCGTCTTTTGTAAGACGATCAATAATAGATTGGAATGCAGTATCAAAGTTAGCACCTGTTTTATCAAGTTTATTAATGAAACACATTCGAGGAACACCATACTTGTTTGCTTGTTTCCAAACAGTTTCTGATTGTGGTTCTACTCCAGCATTACCATCAAATACCACCACAGCACCATCAAGTACTTTAAGTGACCGTTCAACCTCAGCAGTGAAGTCTACGTGACCTGGTGTATCGATAATATTAAATCGATGTTCTAGATCTTTGTTTTCTTTATCATATGTAGGTGTCCAGAAACAAGTTGTAGCAGCTGAAGTAATAGTAATACCTCGCTCTTGTTCTTGTTCCATCCAGTCCATGGTTGCTGCTCCATCATGAACCTCTCCCATTTTGTGAGAACGTCCTGTGTAATACAAGATACGTTCTGTGGTAGTTGTTTTACCAGCATCAACGTGTGCAACGATTCCAAAGTTTCGCACTCTGCTTAGTGGGTAATCTCTCGACATAAAATAATAATTAATTGCTAACTTGTAATAATATGTACCGATGTAAAACGGTATAAAATTGTGGCCATTATAACGTATATTGGCTTTTAAGCAATAAAAAATACCTTCTTGCGAAGGTATTTTTTATAGTATTTTTTACTTCTACTATAGTTCCGTATTTTCTGCCTCTGGTTCTGCTGCTACTGTAAACTTAGATGAAAGTTCTGATGCATTGTATCCTTCTACTGCCACACATTGTGCGTATTGAGATCCTAAGAATTCATTAATTTGTGCTTCTGTTGCATCTTCTTCTCCTTCTGGTTTATTAGCAAGTGCTTCTTGTGTTGCTCGTTGTGCCACAAGAATACATGAATTATGTACTCGAGTCTCTGCTCGATCAAGTGCTTGTTTTTGCATAGTTATTTGTTGTGCTGGCACATATACCAGTCCGTAAACAACCGCAAAGACTACTACCACCGCTGCTACTACTTTTATCACCTTCTCCACTTGCATGTTCTTTTTGTTTAATTTTTCCATATGATTGATTATTATATAGTTACTAGTGTACTGTGTTGAAATCAAAAATCAAGAAACAATGTAGAGAAAAAACCATGGTATAAAGAAAAAAACAGCCTCCGCAGAACCAAAGGTTCCAGGACTGGGTGTTTTTTATACATGGTTTTATGTAAATTGTTTGTCTGGAATATTGATATTACCAAGCAAAGCGGTTCGTCTTTATGGAAGCTGCCCTTCCTAAAAGACATGCTCCATTTTGCAATTGGTAGCAAAAAAGACGCTGACGCGTCTTTCCTACCTACCAAGCAAAGTGGGCAAACGCTTTGTTTGCATCAGCCATTTTGTGAGTATTGATCTTTTTAGTCACCGCTGCTCCCTCTCCTTTTGAAGCTAGATATAGTTCATTAGCTAATCGCTCTTCCATTGCTGATCCTTTTCCAGAACGAGCTGAGTTGATAATCCATCGCATAGCAAGTGATAATTGACGTTCAACTTTAACTGGCACCGGAACTTGATAGTTTGCTCCACCAACACGTCTTGATTTTACTTCGAGCTCTGGACCTGCTTGTCGTAACGCTTCTTCAAATACAGCAAGTGGTTCTTTAACATCTTCTTTATTTTTGATGATATCTAAAGCCCCGTATACAATTTTTTCTGCAGTATTTTTTTTACCATCAAGCATAATGTAGTTGATGAATTGTGTAACTTTTACTGAGTTGTATACTCGATCTTCAGTTAATGTATTAATTTTTTTATGTGGTCGTCGCATGTTTATGTAATATTATTCTTTAGGTTTTTTAACTCCATACTTAGATCGTCCTCCTTTTCGTCCGTCTACTCCTGTTGCATCAAGTTTACCTCGCACCACTGTGTATCGTACGTTAATATCCTTCACTCGTCCTCCACGAACCATTACCACGGAGTGCTCTTGTAGGTTATGTCCTTCTCCTGGAATATATGCTGTTATCTCTTCTCCATTAGTTAAACGCACACGTGCAATTTTACGAACCGCTGAGTTAGGTTTACGTGGGTTTGCTGTTGTTACTTTTGTACATACACCTCGTTTAAATGGTGCTGGAAAATAAGAAGGCTTGTTTTTAAGTAAATCAAAACCTTTTGCAAGCGCAGGTGTTTTTGTTTTTGTTTTTTGAATTTTTCGTCCTTTTCGAACTAATTGGTTAACTGTTGCCATATATTTCTTTATTGATACGCGGTAGTATACCAATCGTTTTTTATTTTGCAAGTAAAAAAGCGCACCTCATAGTGCGCTTTTATTTTTTATCGGATAAGATCACTTGCTAAGTAATTATACCCATTTGGTTCGCGATACTTTCGTAAACATTTTGGAAACCACGCGAGAAATAATCCTCTCCAAGATTCTTGAAGAGTACAGCTCACATCAAAACAAAATGCATGATTTTGTTTTGCGGGAATTTTAAAAGGTTTAACTTCAGAATATATTTTCTTTGTTAAAAGAAAACACTCAGTAATTATTCCTTTCTCATTAAAGTACACCAATCTGACTGAGCCTCTGAGGATCCAAACGTCCTTACTGTGTAAGTGACATTCCGCACCTCTGACTTTCCCAGGATAGGTGTAAACCTCCTTCACTCGTTTTCCTTCATTGGTAAGGACAAACTCAGCGGTTCCCCGAGAGTCTATTTTAGGAAAAATCCCTGCGATATTTCTTCTTGGCCATAGTAGAGCACTACCAATCAGTGCGCATAAAGGCTGAAGAGCGCTGTGTGTGCGTAACGTTTTTGAAAGTTTTGTCTTAAACGACATCACCATACCTCCTTTTGTTTAAGGTGCTAAGTATATACTATACTTATTATATTGTGATTGTCAAATTATAGTAAGTCTTTAACGATCTGAGAAAGTAGTTGTGGGTTTGCCTTCCCTTGAGTTGCTTTCATTCCTTGCCCAATAAAAAACTGCATCATCTTTTCATCTCCTGCTTTAAACTTATTAACTACATCAGGATTTTCAGCCATAATCCTCTTCATCACAACTTCAAGTTCTCCGGTATCTGAAGACTGCAACAAGTCATGTTTTTGTGCTAAATCTTCAACTCCCCCTCCGTCTGTATATAAATGAAACAACAAATCTTTTGCTCCACGTGAAGAAAGTTTGTTTTCTTGAATCATGGTAATTAATGCAGCAATTTTTTCTGAGGTGAAATGTGCCATTTCACCCTCTTCATTTTTAAGGAGACCCGCAATATCAGAAGTGATGTAATTAACTGCAAGTTTTACAAATACACTATCTGTATTATCTCGAGTAACACCAACAAATAAATTGTCTAAAAAACTATCCGATAAGAATGTCTCTACCGCTTCTTCAGGAACATTCATATTAAGATACCGTTCCCTTTTATCCCATGGCAATTCAGGTAATGTTTTTTCTAAATCTTCTTTTGAAAATCCTTTTAATTCAGATAATTTAAACTTAGGGATATCTGGATCTGGAAAATATCTATAGTCATCAGCAGACTCTTTTGTTCTCTGTGAAAACGTTGATTGTTTTTGTTCATTCCATCCACGAGTCTCTTGAACAAGTTTTTCTCCAGACTCAAGAGCTTTAATTTGACGATTGATTTCGTAATCAATTGCTGCTCCTACAATTTTGAATGAGTTAAGGTTTTTAACCTCAGCTTTTGTTCCAAAGGTTTCCGTCTGTGATACAGAAATATTTGCTTCTATTCTCATCTCTCCCTTTTCAAGATTGGCATGTGATACACCTAATGTTCTCAGTAATAACTGTAATTCTTTTGCAAAATTCATAGCTGTTTCTGCGTCATGTACAACAGGTTCTGTTACCAACTCCATCAATGGTACTCCAGCACGGTTGAAATCAACCAAAGAATGATCTGATTGATGTGATGATGTTGCAGTGTCTTCTTCTAAGTGAATACGTGTTATCTCAACATCAGACAAAACACCTCCCGATATCAGCGGAAATTCGTATTGTGAAATTTGATAGGCCTTGGGAATATCTGGGTAAAAATAGTTTTTACGGTCGAACTCGGTAAAATCAGCAAGTGTACCACCGATAGCTGTTCCTACTCGCAACACATGTAATATTGCTTGTTTATTTACAGCTGGCAAGGTTCCTGGTTGCGCCGTACAAACAGGACAAATATGCGTATTTGCTGTTGCAACAAAAGGATCATTTTTACATGAACAAAACATTTTTGTTTCCGTGTGTAACTCTGCGTGAATCTCAAGACCTATTGTGGCTGTGTATCCATGTGGAAGTTCTTTCATAGTCTCAGTATTTTATCATACTGTTATTTCTTCATGACAATGTCTGTAAACCATAATTCTCCTAAAATCTTTTCTGACCATGTTTGTATGTTTGGAAATAATGAAAAATCATATTCACCATCTCGTGTTCTTTGTATTTGTCTGACGAATGGAATGATGGCAATGTCAGCAAGGGTCATGGCATCACCCACAAGCCACGTAGTTTTGTTTAATTGTTTCTCAATTTGACTCAGCATAATAGTGAGCTCTTGCGTATGAACAAGGTGTTTATCTTCATCAAAAACTCTATGTTCTCCATACTTAAATACATCTATTTGAGGTTTCAAAATATCAGCACACCATGTCCACCAAACAAGCATTTCTGCGTACTGAGGAGTGTCTTCTTGTGGTGTAAACTCTATTGCTCCAAAGTTTTTATCAAGCCACATATTAATGTCATTAGACTCCAATAAGATTTTTTCACCTTCAGTATTTTTAATATGTAATACCGGGACACGTGGTTTTTGCACATTTTGTTTCATCCAATCGGTCCACTCTCGCAAAGGTTCATGTATCCGTTCGTATGGTATATCTTTTAGATACAATAGTATCCGCACTCGAATACAAAAAGGACAACGTCTGTAGTCATGTAGTTCTAGTTTCATGATTTTATTGTAGCAAGATATTGGTGTATTAAAAAAGAAATGCTGCGCATTTCTTTTTTATCATCTTTTGTCACTTCCTATTCAACAATCAATGTTCCTACCATACCGTTTGCTCGGTGAGAACCAACACTACAGTAATACTCAAAAGTTCCTTTTTTATCAGCAATAAATGTTACTGATGTTTCTTCACCTGTTGAGACTTTAGATGTTGTTGCATCAAATTCATCCACTACCCAATCATGAAAACCATCAACTGAACGAAACGTAACGGTTACTGTATCTCCTTCTTGTACGCGCATTTCTGTAACATCATACATAAAATTTGATCCTAGTAGCGTGTACGAAGCTGTTCCAGGTGTCTCAACAATTACCACAGCATCTCCTCCAATAAGAGCTTGTCCGTCAGAATTTTCTGTTGGTGTTTCTTGTCCAGCAGGTTGTGTTCCAGCGGCATTATTTTCATTTTGTTCTTCCCCTTCCAGTACTTCTGTATTCTCTTGGTTTTCATTCTCCAAAGATGTTGATGTATCAATATCTTTATTAATCCCCATCCAAATTACTAATCCAGCGATAACTACTATTACAGCTATTGCTATATATTTTTTTGTATTCATATCTATATTTATTATTAATTAGCAGTAGTATACGTGAATTTACCATAAGAAAAAACCCTTGCGGGTTTTTTCTTATGGTAAATATAACTACTTACGGTGCCATTTCGATACCATTTTCATCGTATCGTACTTCACTGTCATCGTTTGTATTGTCGTTAGTCCCTTGAGGATCATCGTTATCAGAACCTAATTCAGCAGATGTTTCTGTTGAAGGTAGGTTTGGTTCATCATTTGGTGAATCCGATGTATCTCCCGTAGGCTCATTTGGTTGTTCTGTTGTAGTTTCCAGGTCAGTATCAGTATTTGTATCTTGACTGTTGTTATTGATAACAACAAAAACAATTACAGCTACTATTACTAATCCCAAAAGTACAAGCAACATTCCTTTATTTTTTTGCATATTTTTTGATTAAAAATTATGTTCTTTTATTACTAATAGTAATATTGTATCACTAGAACTTGATGAGGTTATCAACATATTATATTTCTTGTCGAATACTGTAATTGTCGTATTAGATGTCTTTAGTAAGAATCACGGGACCTTCTTTAGTGATTAAAACTGTCTCCTCAAATTGAGAGGTGTCTGACTTATCTTTGGTTTGAAATGTCCATCCATCATCAAGCATCTTGATGCGCCACCCTCCTGCCGAAACAATAGGTTCAATGGCTAGAATCATTCCTTCTTGTAGTGGAGTTGCATACCCAGAACCAGCAAACGACGGTACGAACGGCTCCATGTGAATCTCTTTTCCTACTCCGTGACCTCCTAATTCTTTTACTGTCTGAAATCCATGTGACTTTGCTACTTTCTGTGCTGCTGCACCAATATCATCAGTAGTATTTCCCACCACAGCAGCCTCAATAGCGGCTTGTGTGGAATCATAAGAGCAATTTAAAAGCTTTTGACGCTCTGGTGTACTATTTCCAATTAGATAAGATCGACAGTTATCTACAAACATACCTTTCCAGACAATAATTACATCTAAAGACACCAAGTCGCCGTCCTGAATAATCGTGTCATTATTAAAACCAATACCATGAGCGACATGGCTATTAACAGAAATACAAGTTGCTGCTGGAAACGGAGGGTCAGACTTTTTTGTTTGGTAACCAATAGTTCCAGATGTCGCTCCAACTTCTTGAATCAATCTACGTGACTCCATCTCTATATCATGATGTGTGATGCCGGGCTTTAAAAAATCTTTAAGTCCTGACATGACCTGGGACAACTTTACCCCGCCCTCTGTCATAATTTCTATTTCTTGTTGATTGTATATTGTAATCATTATAATTCTTATATTTGAGCCTTATTCATAATATCTGCATGAATTTCTTCAATAGTTTTGTTTGCATCTATTTCTATAAAATTGTAATAGTCGTCTGCTTGTAAGAAATCGAGTGTCCTAACAACTTCTGTTTCAAACCAGTCTAAACGTGTTTGAATTGCAATCATGTCATCATCTGTGCGCCCTCTCGCAAGCATCCTTTCTTTGGCTACTTCTGGTGAGATATTCAGGTACACAATAGTTGGTTTTTCGATACCATAAAAACGCAATGCTCCATCCAAAACTTTTGCTTCACGAATACGTCTAGGGACACCGTCAGCAATTAAATGCTTGTTTGAATCAAAAAAATCAATCAATGTATGTGACCAAATATGAATTGCTAAGAATTCTGGCTGCAGAGAACCTGATGTTGCCAGTTCGTTTGATTTCTCGGCTGTATACCCTGATTTCTGCCAAAACTCTCTAAATTTATCTCCTAACTCCAAACGTAAAATTTCCATATCTTGTGCTTCCATTTTCTCTCGCAATAAAGCAGCCTGAGTTCCCTTTCCACACCCTGAGTTTCCTATAAAAATAAATACTCGTTGTTCATTCATGCCGGCTATTATAGCAATCTGTATCATGATACCCAAGAACATTTAAAAAATATATCTTAGACAAGAAAAAAATGGCTATGCCATTTTTTTCGATTTAAATAGATTGAATATTTATTTAGTATTCTCGCATCGTAATTTGTGAGTCTAATCGTTTTACAAGATCAATAGTCACAGATACCGCAATCAACAATCCTGTACCTCCAATTGCTAATGATTGTAATCCCGTGATTCCCTGAATAACAACAGGCAGAACAGCTACTGTTGCTAAGAATATCGCTCCTACTAAAGTAATTTTAGTCATGACGTTTCCTAGGTACTCTTCTGTTTGCATCCCTGGACGAACTCCTGGTACAAATGAACCACCTTTCTGTAAGTTATCCGCAACTTGTTTTGGATCAAATGTCACTGCTGTATAGAAGTATGTGAACAAGAACGTCAAAATAAAGTACGCACTTCCGTAAATCCACAGGTTAGCAAGTCCACTTAAAATAGATTGACCAATTGACGCTAATTGTGGGTTTGCTGATACAGACAAAAATTGAGCGACCATTTGTGGGAAAATCAACACTGAAATTGCAAAAATAATTGGAATAACTCCAGCTTGATTTAACCGTAATGGTAAATAATTTTGTACACCTGTTTGCCTTCCTGATCCTCGTGATTGTTTTGCGTTTGAAATAGGAATAGGTCGTTCAGCTTCAGTAATGTATACAATTGCATAAATCACAGCAAACGCCATTGCTAGAAATAGTGCATACAATGGAATGTCGCTCGGGTTAACCAATAGGTTTTCGTATAATGTGAAAATCTGTCCTGGCAAGATGGCCACAATACCGGCAAATATCACCAATGAGACTCCGTTACCAATTCCAAATTCAGACACTAATTCACCAATCCACATAAGTAGCACAGAACCAGCAACTACAATAAGGATATTTACTATTAACTCTGGTGTAGAAAGATTTCCCAATACACCTTGTGACTGCAACAACTTAAGAAGTCCAAACCCTTGAATAGCAGCAAGCGGTACAGACATAAGTCGCGAGTACATAGAAATTTTCTTTCTTCCCGCTTCTGATTCTCGTTGCATTTCCTTAACCTTAGGAGACATCATTCCTACAAGTTGCATAATAATAGACGCAGTAATGTATGGACCAACTCCAAGTAATGCAATCGATAGATTGGCAAATCCACCTCCAGAGAATATATTCAAGAATCCAAGAAGGTCTCCTGTTTCTCCTGCAAGTAGATTAGCTAACGCACCTACATCAGCTCCTGGTATTGGAATATTAGCCAATACTCGAAATAACATAAAACCAAACAGAACAAAAAGAATTCTGTTTCGTAATACTTGATCGTTCCAAACTAGTTTTAATTTTTGTGTGAATATGTTCATGATATGTATATATTACACTATTGTTTAACTGAACCTCCAGCTTTTTCAATTTTTTCTAAAGCAGCCTTTGAAATAACACATCCCTTTACTGTTACTTTTTTAGTTAATTCCCCTGTTCCTAAAATTTTTACTGATGGGATTTGTGCTTTTTTGTAAGCAACAAGTCCTTTTTGAACCAAAGCTTTTGGTGAAACAACCGAACCATTCTCAAAATGTTTTTCAATATCAGAAATATTTACAGGAGCGTGATACGTAATAATCTCTTTATTCTTGTTTCCATTCTTTCCTTCTCCTCGCAGTTTTGGAAACTTTTTAATAAAGTCACGAATTTCTGGACGACTTGAGTTACCAGTTCTGGCATTTTGTCCTTTGTGACCTTTTCCCGAAGTTTTACCTCGCTTTCCTCCTCGTCCGATTCGTTTCTTGTCTGTAGAATTATTTTTTAGTGAATGTACTTGCATAAGCCTATTTTTTTACAGCAAAAGTGCGCAGTGCCTCGATAGTCACTCGTGCGTTATTAATGTTGTTTTTAGATCGTGATAGTAGTTTTCCTCCTACCTCATCTACTCCAGCAAGCTCAAGTACAACTCGTACCCCACCTCCGGCAGCCAAACCTTTACCTGTAACAGGTCGTAGTAATACTTCAGATGCTTTGTATTTAACTTGAACATCGTGAGGAATAGAATTATTCTCAGTCAGTTTCAAAGTAATCATATCTTTCTTAGCAATACGAATTGCTTTGTCGATTGCAGCTGCTGTATCGTTAGCTTTAGCTAGTCCAAATCCAACCCGACCTTTTTTGTCTCCAATAACAATTGCCGCAGAAAATGAAAATCTTCGTCCTCCAGCCATAACTCGAGTTACACGACGTAGTGAAACAATTTTTTGATCAAACTCTGGTTTTTCACGTCGGAAATTTTTCCTTCGTCCCCGCTGCGGTCCACCTCGTCCTCGTTGCCCACCTTGTCGGTTGTCTCGACGTTGTGTTGCTGCTGCTGGTTTAGCATCAGTTTTTGGTTCTTCTTTTTTAGTCTCTTCTGTTTTTGGTGCAGTTGCTTCTGGAGCTTTTTCTTCAACCTTTGCTTCTGTTTTTTCAGTCGCTGCCTCTGTTGGCTTTTTAGCTTCTGTGTCAGTTGCTTGGTCTACTGTTTTGTTTTCTTCTTCAGTCATATGCTAAATTTTAAAATGTTAGTCCGCCTTCGCGTGCTCCATCAGCAAATGCCGCTACACGTCCTGTGTATCGGAATCCACCTCGGTCAAATAATACTTCTGTAACTCCTGCTTTTGTTGCGAGATCAGCCATACGCTTTCCAGCATCAGATGCACGGTCAGTAAAAGTTTTACCTGTTGCTCCTTTTGAAGTAACTGCTGCTAATGTGTGTCCTTTAACATCATTAATCAATTGAGCGGTGATGTATCGGTTTGAACGATATACTGCCAAACGTGGACGAGTAGCTGTACCAGAAATGGTAGAACGTACTCGTGCATGTCGTCGTATTCGTTTTGCTGTTTTTGTGTTCATATATTTTGTTCTTTAAATCAATCCGTGTCTCACCAACATCATATGTTGGATGCCTGTTACAATCAGTGTCTGTCTATACGTTTTTCTTTCCTTCTTTTCGTCTAATAATTTCGTCTGAATACCGAATTCCTTTACCCTTGTACGGTTCAGGTTTTTTCTGTAATCGTATTTTTGAAGCATATAGCCCCACAAGTTCCTTAGAAATACCTGCAACGGTGATAGTTTGTTTTTCAACAGACACATCTAAGTCAGATGGGATTTCCATAACTACTGGATGTGAAAATCCTAGTTGCATTTCTAAATTTGAACCTTTTATTTCTGCTCTGTACCCTACTCCATCAACAACTAATTGTTTTTGAAATTTAGTATTAACACCATCAATCATATTTTTAATATGCGATGCTGTTGTTCCCCACAGTGCACGTGCACTTGCAGTTTCTTTTACAGGAAGCGTTGTTACGATACCGTTATCAAGTGAAATAGTAATTTCATCTTTAAAAGTCCGCGTTAGCTCTCCTAGTGGTCCTTTCACCGTTACGGTTGAACCATCGATCTTCACGTCTGTTCCTGCTGGAACTGACATCTCTTGTTTTCCAATTCTACTCATAATAGTTCTACCAAATAGTGAATAATAATTCTCCTCCGACCTTTTTTGCCCTCGCATCCTTCCCAGAAATAATTCCAAGAGGTGTTGAGAATACTGATAGTCCATATCCGTACTTTACAGATCTGATGTCTCGATATCCTACATACTTTCGCACTGACAACTTAGAAATTCTCTTCACATCTTTAATCTTCGGAGTTTTATTTTTGTTGTATGCAATAGTAACGTCAAACGATTTTGTTACTCCCTTTCCAACCTCTTCAAAGTCTGTAACATACCCTTCTTTTTTCAAAAGAAGTAGTACATTTTTTTTCAGTTTTGAAGCAGGTACTGATGCGGTTGTTTTACCAGCCATACCAGCATTTTTTAAACTAATGATTAGTTCTGAAATTTTGTCATTCATATTACGCAAGTGATATTACCCTAGTTACTAATCTCTCGATACACCAATTGGTGCTACCAAGATGATTTTTGAATACCAGGAATCAAGCCTTGATTAGCCATCTCGCGGAAACAAATACGACACAATTCAAAATCTCGCATGAATCCATGCTTTCGGCCACACTTAAAACACCGATTTACCTTCCGTGTTGAGTATTTAACCTTCTTTTGCGATCGTGCAATAACTGATGTTTTCGCCATATATATTTTTTAATAATTAATACTTATAGATATAAGTCCCGGTATAGTAACAAACACCACCTTAAAGTCAATTAAAAAGAGCTATAAATCCTTACCTCCAAGGGCATTATTCTTCGAAATATAGTTCTGGAGTCACAAATAATCTAGTTTTTTCTAATTTTTGTTGTGAAATATCATTTTGAATACGTGGCACTTGCATATACGTATTGTAAAAATCCTTAGCTTGTAACATACTTTTTGACTCAATAATTCGTATTATTTCAGGAACCCAACTAGTAATAAAATCTTGTATTTTTTGATATTTAATTACTACCTCGTCGTTTTCTACTTGTAAAACTTGTGATTCAGTCATCATATTAATCATAATAGTCCTTGCTTGTTGATGATATCCAAAATCTTTTGTGTCCAAACAACTTATTGCTCGAGTTCCTTTTGCCAACCACGCTGAACAGACTCCTTGTAAAAAATCCTCATCTTGAGTGCTCGCAAAGTAAATAGAAAATAAGTCTGCTTTAAATTCTTCTAATGCTGATTTGTACTCACCAAATAATTTCTCTTCAAATCTCCATGGTAGTCCATGAGATAGTTCATGCCCTACAACAAAATCATGATAATCAGATAATGTACAAGTGACCCCATACAAAGTACTGATTGGTAATACAGAGTACTCCAAGACTGCTTGGGATGTATTCATCATGAGAAAAACTTTTCTTGGACCAAGCCAGTTCGGAATTATTTTTGCAGAAACTGTTCTCCCTCCACCTAAACGGCCACCACAATACAAAACATCACCGACGTGAATTGGGCGCAGTACCTCTGAATTTACTGGACCATGTTTAGATAAGGTGTTTTGCACAAACTGTTTATATTTCTTTTTTACTTGTTCTGATTTAATTTTCCATTCCTTATTTTCAATCATTACCAGTGATTCAAACTCACGTTTAATTCCAAATCTTTGATCAAAATATGATTCATACGCACCAAAGATATCAATAAGATTGGGGTCTAGTTCTGGAACCCAGTATGCGTCAGCTTGTAAAAATTCTCCTCGTGCGACATGTTCTGCGCGCAGAACATACGGATGCTTCTTGTCGGTTATTTCCAACAGGTCAGCTAATTCTTTCATGAGAATTGAAATCTTCTTGAGTTTATTTTTGTGTGTAATTTTGTATTCTTTAATATTCAATGTGTCTTGTCTATTAATATTATCGACATACGTAAAAGGAGAAAATAAATCCTTATCAATATCTTTTGATTGTTCTAAGGCGTTTATTTGTTTTGCATTCAAATCTTGTGGCCACAAACTCTGTTCTTGTTGATCAATCCATATATCGTGTCCTATTTTTGCAATAGCAATTCTCTTTTGCAACACATTTTGATCAAGATGATGTGTTGCTGGTTTTGATATAAAAATCTTCTGTTCCATGTATACAATATAACAGAAGCCTGATTTTTATTATAGAAATTTATGTAAAGTATTCTTTACATGACAATTCTAACGTGTATAATTTAAAAATTATTAAATATAAATTCTATTATATATATGAGCACTAACAGTTATGATGTGATCGTGATAGGAGCTGGATCTGGAGGTTTAACGGCTGCTGTCGGATTTAAAAATATCGGAAAATCTGTATTGCTTATTGAACGCGAGCACATGGGAGGAGAATGTACCAACACTGGTTGTATCCCTTCAAAAGCACTGCTGCACCATGCAAAGAGGTATTATGAGGCAAAGCAGGCTGGCGGAGCCAGCCTGCAACTAGAAACATATCGTCTCTCTGTCTTACAAAAAGTCCGAGAAAAAATACAAGAAATTTTAGCGCATGAAACTCCAGAACAATTTACAGATATGGGTATTGATGTGGTTTTGGGAGAAGCTGTATTCACAGGTTCAAACACTATTTCTGTTGCAGATACAATATATACTTTTAAAAAATCAGTTATCGCAACAGGTTCTTCTCCTCGCACGATTGAGATTGATGGGATCGACACACAAGATATATTGACTAATCAAAACGTATTTGATCAAGAAACTATTCCAGAAAAATTACTAGTTATCGGTGCGGGCCCTATTGGAATGGAATTGGGACAAGCTTTTGCCATGTTGGGTTCATCCGTAACCATAGTAGAAAAAAATGAAAGATTTGCAGGATTAGAAGATCATCTTATTTCACCAATTATTGAAAAAGAATTTGTTGATATGGGAATTACTATATTGAAACAAGCTGAATGTAAAAAAGTATCAAACAAAACGGCTTTGGTTGATATAACAAAAAACGATAGTGCCATTGAAACAAAAGAAGTTTCTTTTAATAAAATTCTGATAGCTGTTGGGCGCGTGCCCAATATTCCTCAGGGACTTGATGCCGCAGGCATCAAGTCAGATGAGTATGGAATTACCACAAATAATCATCACCGGACTAGTAACAATGATGTATATGCGGTGGGTGACGTTTCCTTGCGTCTCAAGTTTACACATACAGCAGACGATGCAGCACGACATGTGGTGAAAAAAGAGCTGCTTAAGATAATTCCTTCAGAAAAAAATAAACAAGTTCCAAAAGTAACATACACAAAACCAGCAATCGCTGCTGTAGGAATATCATACGCAGACGCTATTGAAACATACGGAAAAAATAAAGTAATCAAAATCTCCGTCCCTTATTCCAAAAATGACCGTGCATTCACAGATAATGCTACTGAAGATGGACTAGCACTTGTCATTACAAAAAAAATCTCAGGAAAAATCCTAGGTGTAAATATTATTGGTCAATCATCAGGTGAAATACTGTCTTTTTTCACTCTAGCGATGGAAAATAATATTTCTCTTTGGAAGATCAATAAAATAATCTTCCCATACCCCACCATCTCGGGAATTATTAAAAAAATCTCAGACGAGTTTCTCTCATATCAATTAGGAAACCTAAAATCAGACATCATTAACTACTTTAAAAAATAAATATGGAAAAAAATAAGAAATATATCAAAATTATTGCGGCTTTCTTTTGGGCGAGTATCTTTGTTGCTTTTTTCTATTACAAAATCAGTAATGATTTATCATTCTTGGAAATTGCAAAACTTATAGGTGACGCAGAAAGTTCATCTCTTGGGCCTATTATCTTTATTTTGGTATATGCAATACGCCCCCTCATTTTCTTTCCTGCCACATTGTTAACTATTTTAGCTGGAGTTTTATTTGGTCCAATTTATGGAGTTATTTACACTATTTTTGGAGAAAACATGTCAGCAAACTTAGCATACTGGGTTGGACGATTTTTTGGAGGAGACATCAAATTGCCAGAAGGTATCGTAAAGCACTTACGAACAACAGCGCAAGAAAACTCGTTTACCACCGTTCTGATTGCTCGATTCATTTATCTTCCATTTGACCTGACCAACTTTGCATCTGGAATTTTGAAAATAAGATGGTTTTCATATGCGCTGGCGACACTTATTGGAATTATGCCAGGACTGACTACTTTTGTGTTGTTAGGGGCCTCATTTGATAACTTAGCTGACTTTAATCCATCCATGATTGAATTTAAGCCAGTAACTTTTGGAATATCCGCTATATTATTTATAGCGTCACTAATACTTGCTCGATACTTTAAAAACAGGAACAAACAAACAAAAAATGCCTAAGGCATTTTTTGTTTGTTTAAAATAGTTTGAGGATGAAATGGTCCCCCGTCAAAGGGGACCTTTTTTTACTATCGGTGTTCTCTAGAACAATGATTCACAATTATCCATCACAGAATTACTCGTGATATCTTTGGTTGAGTTTTCAGTAATAACCGGGACTTCTGTCTCCATATTCACGAAGAGATCCGGATTTGTAAATGTGGGTAATACATTGTCAGAATTGACAGGTGCGTTTTTCATGGAAACCTCCTTTTGCTAGTTCCTTTTTTATTATGTGCTTTTGATACATAAAATCAAACCTAATTATCAACAGCATGCTACAATGCTCGCTATGAATGAAGATATGTATGATCTTATTGTTATCGGAGGTGGCGCATCTGGGTTGATGGCTGCTGGAGTTGCTGCTGCACGTGGCGCAACTGTTTTGGTACTTGAAAAAAATGCCGAACTAGGTAAAAAACTAAAGATATCAGGGGGCGGTCGTTGTAATATTTATAACGCTGAATTTGATGTTAAAAAATTACTTGAACATTATGGTGATGCAAAAAAATACCTTCACTCCCCTTTTTCGCAATTTGCAGCAGAAGAATCAAAAGAATTTTTTCATACCATTGGTCTTCCGACCATCATCCAAGCTCGGAACCGTGCGTTTCCTTATACAGAAAAAGCATCAGACGTTTTCAAAGTTTTGTTTGATTATTGCAAGCGACATCATGTTGAATTTAAAACTAATACACCAGTGACAAAAATTAATTCTGATAATGGCCTTATTGACGTAGTTGTTTCTAAAAAAGAACGCTTCTACGCAAAGAATTACATATTAGCAACTGGTGGCCAGGCGGCTCCTGAAACAGGCTCTACTGGTGACGGATTCAAATACCTAGAAAAGTTAGGTCACTCTATTCACAAACCAAGCCCAAATATTGTACCGCTAACAACTAATGCTCCTTGGGTGTTTAGACTTTCTGGAACTTCTTTGTCATTTATGAAGATTCGTTTTATACAAGATGGTAAAACACACATACGCAAAACGGGGAAAATATTGTTGACTCACTTTGGAGTATCAGGACCACTTATTTTAAATTCATCTCAAGAAGTAAAAGACTTATTACAAGGAGGAGATGTAACAGCATCAATAGACTTGTTTCCAGACACAGAATTGAATGATGTAGACCGACGAATTTGGAGATTGTTCGAACAACATAAAAACAAAAAAGTGAAAAATATTATCTCTGAATTACTACCCAAAAAATTAGGTATGGAGATGTTGGCTATGATGGAACATGATATCGCTGAGACAGCCGTAAACGAAGTATCAAAAGAAGCACGTAAAGAACTGGCAAGGTTATGTAAAGACTTACAGTTTCCTATTACCGGTACTCTTGGTTGGGATAAGGCGGTTATTGCTGACGGTGGAGTATCACTTGATGAGGTAGATTTTAAGACGATGCAGTCTACAAAATTTCCAAACTTATATTTATTGGGAGATATTTTACACATCAACCGTCCGTCCGGAGGATTTTCTTTGCAATTATGTTGGACAACAGCATGGGTTGCTGCGAATTCAATTGACATCTCAAAAAAAAGGAAATAAAAAAATAATCGCGTCCCCGGAAGGACGCGATTTTGAATAATGAGAAAGATTACATCTCCTCAATATTAATACTGCAGATGAGCCTAAGGCGACCAAAAGGATCGCCGTTTTCATCACCGTGCACCACAACTTCACCGTTAGTGATACAACCAGCCTCGTACAAAGAGTATATGTCACCATCACGAGCTTCCCACATAAGGCGGACTTCGATTGAGTCTCCGTATTTTTCAAGGAGTTTCTTTCCAGATTTTTCGAGCTGATTGATATGCCAACCAAGCTCCTCGCTTTCTGAATGAAATTTGACTCCTTTCAACTTCACGTAACCACAACCCTTGTGTGTAATAAGGACATATTTTTCAACCACATGTGATTGAAACGAAACATCCATATTCAACCAGTAAGCTTTAATCTCAAACTCTTCACCAAGAATTAGAGGTAGTGGACCTCCTGCGATTGTTACTCGATCAATACTAGATAATTTACTATACTCTAACCGCAAACATGCATCACGCGCTGGGTTAAACAATCCATCCATACAAGAATTAACTGTCAATTCCCAATTATTTTTTTCATCTGCCATATTTTTACCCCATAAAGCGCAATCTTAAATCATTCTAAGACAATGCGATTATACTCTTCTAAAAACAAAAGACAATACTTCTGAGTATTGTCAATTATTCATATTGTTTTTTAAACTACCTCGAATGTAATCTCCTTTTCTCCTATATGCTCAAGCACCAAAACAACCTCTGGAGTTGCTTGATTTTTTTCTTCCAAGTAATTCAAAATTTTATCCTTCACTTCTTGTAGTTGTTCTTTCTGGAATGACACCTCAGCTTCTATTGAATCAAAGTTCTTGTGTCCTCCGTATGCTCCACAGTCTGTATGATGAAATACATATACTGTCTCTCCTGAATGTAGTCCAACAGCCACCTCAACTCCAAATAATAGTACTTCTCCATTACCATCCAGAATCCACTTCCCTGCTCCTGGTGCGATAAGTGGATCGTAATCACCATATCCTAATCTGTATTGTTCTTTTAAAAATGTACCTCGAGCTTGTTGGAATCGTGGGTCTTGGCAACCCAATATACACGCCTGCACGTTATGTATTGATGTGTGTTCAGCTTTAATTATTGTTTGTGTCATTTTTTTTGTAATTTTATTTATTATAATATTCTACTCTCACTCAGAGTAAAATTCTATTGTGTATATGTGTAAAATCTTCAAAAGAAAAAAGCGTTTACACTTTTTTCTTTTGAAGATTTTACATTCCCTTCATCATAGTTCCCAGAGCAAGAACAGTGAAGGCAGCTAGTTCAAGCCAAAACGCAGTTGTTCCACCGAACATAGGAACAATTCCAAGTGCTCCTAATAGACCCAGAAGCGCCAATACAACGGTAATTCCAAACACTATTCTTTTTGGTGCATTTAATCGCATATCATTTAAATTACTATTAGTAATATATTCATTATGCCACTAAATCTTCAAGCGCCATCACTATTTATCCACCAACGAATATAGTATGATATTTATATATGAATTTACCAAAACAAGTGCAGTTACTGCTCGGATTAAATATTTTGTCTCTTATTATCTTTACAATGATTGCGTTAACCAGTGGCAACATAGAATTTATCTTTTATATTGCTGTTATGTTATTTTTTCTTAGTGCATTATTTTTTAGCTACAAATACGTGCAATACCCTAATTACTTGTTATGGTTTCTGAGTCTTTGGGGACTGTTACATATGGCTGGCGGTTTACTTATAATACGAGGATCAGTGTTATACAACTTGATGCTGATTTCTCTCTCAGAAACATATTCTGTTTTAAAATATGACCAGTTTGTTCACATATTTGGTTTTTTTACGGCAACCTTGGTAATGTATGTCATCCTCAGACCTTTGCTTAAAAAACCTAAACACATCGGGTGGGCTTTGAGTATTATACTTGTGGCTGCAGGATCAGGAGCTGGAGCATGGAATGAAATTATCGAGTTCATTGCGTCAGAAGCAATCGAAGGAACAAATGTTGGTGGTTATCTCAATACCTCTCTTGATACTATTTCAAACTTACTAGGGGGTCTACTGGCAATAGCATTTCTAAAATATATTTGTAGAGATAAGAAGTAATAAAAGATAAGAAAAATAAAAAACTGATTCCTGTGGAATCAGTTTTTTTATTTATGAAAATTATTCACAAACCAATGGTTTTTCTATCAATCGTATTAATTGCCAAAGAGAGAAAAGCATAAGTAATACTCCTACATACAAGAACTCCGCACCACGAAATGGTAAAAACAAGACCAATCCTCCCAATCCTATAGTACTCAAAACTGCCGTAAGCGCTAACGTTCCACATGCAGAACATCCAATACCCAAAACACCTAATACAAGACCCACAGTACCTGTACCCGAGCTGGCAATCAACAGCGCACCTTTTGTTTTGTAATAGTAAACCAAGAGTGAAACAATCATCCCCAACAAAAATGCTAGTAGAAAAGTAGGAATAAACGTCGGCTCAAAGCTGTGTTGCAACATTGATACAACTGTTTTTTGAAAAATAGATCCTCCTGCTTGTAGGGATTGATCCAATCTATTGGCTTCTAATAATTCACTCACATGTGGCATTAAAGAAAATACTACAAACCCAACAAGAGCAACAAAAAAAGCCAACGCAGTATACGAGGGCTTTTTAAAAATAGAAGATAACGTTTTCATGTAGCGATTATAACATTTCGCCATACACAAGAAAATATTAGTTTACTGTTGTTGTAGCTGTAGAAGTTGCTGTTGTTGACGCACTAGAAATATTTTTTTGTGCTTCATCAATTGCGGTTTGGAAGTCTTCAAGTGATCTCAGTCCTGTAATCTTTTTATCCTGTAGGTAAAAACTTGGTGTAGAATCAACACCCGCAGCTACTCCACTTTGATAATCAAAATCAACCTTTTCTTTTACTACATCACTTTTTCTGTCTTGATTGTATTGGGTAATATCAAGTCCTAGTGTTGTTGCGTATCCTTCGAAGACACCGTCTACGTTATTAAGTGGACTCCACGTTGCTTGATTTTCAAACAACACATCTGACATTGCTTTGTATTGCCCTTGCATCGCTGCTGCCTCTGCTGCGTAGGCAGCTGAACGTGCATTTTGATGGAAAGACAATGGGAAGTTTCGAGTTACAACTGCAATATCTGGATTCTGTGCCCTCAATTGATTAATAATTGGATGGTACGCTGCACATGCTGGACATTGAAAGTCCAAGAATTCAGTAAGTACCACACCTGACTCAAGGTCTCCTGAAACGTGATCTGCTTCTTGTATTTGTAATGCTTCTGATGCGTCGATGCTTGCTGTTTTTTCTTTTGTACTATTTACATACAATCCCAAAACAATAATAATCGCGAAAAGAGCTATAGTAATTCCTAATATTTTATTCATAGTGCAATATTATAACAAAGTAAATGTTGCTGTCTTGTATTTTTCCCCATTAATTTGCAGCTCAATTTTGTGTTCTCCTGGATATAGCGTCTTGGTTGACATACTTTTCATGCGATGAATCTTATTAAATTCTAAGCATTTATCTGATTCCAATTCAGATCTTGTGATCTTAAATGTTTTAGTGGAAGAAGAACCGTCTTTTTTCAAAAAATACATAATATAATTGATTAATAATAGTTGTGACTTTTTTGCTTCTGAACAAACAGTGAAAGAAAAATCATAATTATCTCCTATGTTTATTTTTTTATTACCTGGATTAAAAGACTCTATAGAAATAGCAGGTTTTTTATAACCCAACAACTTCAAAGCTTCTTTATTTCCCTGCTTCACCAATGTCCGCAAAGAATGTTTTGCGATAAAATCTAATTCTTCTGTTTTTTGTTTATGTTCTTTTTTCCATCGCTTTAATGTTTGTATAACAAACATCGGATCAATCTTGGAAAGATCATTCATGTGATTAGCAACAGATCGAGTTACATACCTCGTTTTATCAGCATGTAGCGTATCCAATATTTTCATCGGTCTTTTGTAGTCCGTAGTAATATTTTGACACCACGGCAATGAAGCACGTGTTCCTTCACTTGCTAGTCTGCGCACATGATAGTTTTTGTCACGCATACATGTCTCCAAAAACGTAAAGGTTTCGTCTGGGTGTGCATTTATAAAATATCGTATAGCATCTTCAGCTGAAAATCGCTTAGTGATTTCCCGTAGGGCTTGTAATGAAAAAGCTAGATACTTTCTATTTTCATACTCAAGACCTTTTGTTGCAACATAATGTGCACAAGGAGCATTAATAAATTCACCAAAATCATCATCTGTTTGCTCTGAATCAAGTTCATCTGGCAATGAGGCAAGTAATATTTTTACAGTATTCTGGTAACTTTCCGGAATATAATGATCTAGATTGTGTGTAATCCACACAATTCTTTCTTTCAGTTCTAATTCTGGAAATTTTTTAACTACTCGATTAATAAATGCTCGTTTTTTAAATTTAGGATAAGCAATCTGAATTCTTGTGGCTAGATCAGTAACATTTTTTTTATGAAATAACTGGTCTTTAAGTAAAAATCTTGGTGTCGTCTCTTTGTATGACTTCATCTCTTCAGTGTACCTAACTTAGTAACAAATTTCACCGCCACGTTTTGCACATTCATGGTTATACCGATATAATTACAAGCATATGAACAATATTTTTATAGGATTTTTCTTGATTGTCCTGGGGTTATCATTTTTGTTGGACCAAATGGGTTTTTATAACTTATTTGGAGCATTAGAATTCTTATGGCCTGTTCTTATTATCCTTGTTGGATTTTTTATGGTTTTGCAATCCCAAGGAAAAATGGCTACAGCACACGCCGAAAAGAAAGCTCGCAAAGAGAAAAATAAACTCGAAGAAAAAATGAAAAAAGAACAAACGAGCGAAAGAGAAAAACTCGAAAAAGAATTACACAAAAAAGAAGAGGTGGTAGAAATTCAAGAAGAGATTATTGACGACATGGTAAATCCAAAACAATAATAGACATCAAAAAAGGAGAAGGCTGCGCCTTCTCCTTTTTTCTTTTAATCATACTTTCTATAATACAAACCTTAGTACCCAAATAATAGCTACTATTACAAACAGTACCCATGCAATATTACTTGCTGTTGCTGAAGCATTTCTGGCTCCTAATGCTCCCGCTACTAATGCGAACAACAGTAATCCAATTATCCAATTAATCATAATTATATATATTATTTAATAATGTTATCGTGATTCATCCTCACCACCTAGATTAAGATTCACTGATGGTGTGTTTGAATCGTTATCAGTATTCACTTCATTCTTAGTAAAAAAGTATACTGCTCCACCAACTAAAATGATTACAATAAAAATGAGTAATACATTTGTTGTTCCATTCTCTCCTTGTTGTTCAGCCATAATTTATTTTAATTTATTTACTAATCTTCTGTGTATTTATATTACACTAAATCAACAATATGTACAATACGTACGTATTCGTACAATACAATTACATAAACGACTTCCAGAGATACCCCAAAATAAAAGCAAGGAAAAAAGTACCCACGTACAAAACCACAGCAACTAACATAGAAAATTTTGTAACCTTATTATATTCAATCATGTAAATAGTATATCAGTTTGATATAATCTTTGACGTCGCTGAGAACAAACAGAAACAAACTGTATAAATAGCATTGCTGGATCGTCTAAAGGTAGGACTGCGGTTTCTGGTACCGCCAATCGGGGTTCGATTCCCTGTCCAGCAGCTATGATAATTCAAAATGTTCCGTATGGGGCATTTTTGATTATTATCATTTGTTGAACTGGAATCGAACAAGAGTGAACAATCGACGAACGAAGTGAGGAGGTGAACGACGGGACAGCGAGTTCTTATGAACGAAGTGAATTAGAACTGGCGTCGATTCCCTGTCCAGCAGCAAACATGTGCTCGTTCGAGAAATTTAACCGACTAGTGAATAGGATCTGTATTTAAATTTCTCGATATCCTCGATATCTATTTCCCGCATCCCACAACATCCAGCCTTGTTGCCCTGCATCATTTGTAGCTTGTATCTGAGCTTGTACTTCAGCTGCCCCATAAGGTTTTGATCCCTGACACCATGTACAGGTAAAGTCTTGTAGCCATGGACGCAGCGCACCTACTCGCACATCTTGTATGTTCGTATTTTTATGTTCTGTGTATGTACCTAAAATATCCTGAAGTGCAGCTGTAGTAGTTGCTTGCCGAGCGCCAAGGAGACGTGTCTGCAATACAATCATTCTCTCTTGTGCCGTTTGTTGTGCACGATTAACTACTTCATAAGGGTGTAAATCAGGATGTCCGGATAAATTTAAAAAACCCATTGGATAATGTGACGGATACACCATTGGTGAAATATAGTCATACGCCAAGAGCATTGGCTCCAATCTCTGTCCTATTGTTACATCATTACGAGCAGTAGAAACCATACCAAACACATCTCCAGACATAACAATGTCAGAATTTAGTTCTCGTAATTTTCGTGTTATGTATTGTGAGAAATCATTAACGGTCATACTTCGTCCTTTCTCTAAACCGTATTCACTTAATACGTCACCTGACTGTGGGTATAGAATATTAGCCACATTACCATCACTTGGATATCGAATATAATCAAAATTAATCTCATCGAAACCTAATTTGTGTGCATTATCAGCAATAGCAACTATGTAATCCCAATAGTCACGCGCTCCTGGATCAACAAATGTTTTACCATTAAAGTCCTCCCACGGGGTACCCGGATCAGATTTTTTCTGTACTGCATCACCTGGATTATCACGCACCCACTGACCATCTTTAAACACCACAATTCTTCCTATTACATAAATATTTTTATTGTGCAGTTGTTTGATGAAATCCTCAATGTCGAACATTAAATTTCTCTGATATGGGAACCGTGTTGTATCTGAAATAGCATAATTAACATACCCCTCAACCTCTTTAACATCGATCACTATTGTATTTAATTCAGACTGATCGACTAAATCAACGAGTTTTTTTCTAAATGACTTATTGGAAGCGACATAGCTCGACATATAAATAGCGCGCACTCCATCTTGCGGAGTTTTTACATAGTCTTGTTTTTGATACTCAAGACACATAGGTTTAGATAAACGACTTGCGGTCACGTCTTGCACACAGGTCTCAGCGTTTTCCCCTGTCTTACACACACTACCTTGCGTTGAATATTCTACTGCTATACACCTTTGACTAAATAAATTGTTAATATCTTCGGTCGATTTTTTTTGCATTGTACGTTGTTTTTGCATTGTAACCACCATCTGTTTCATACTCATAACACTAACCTCTGCACTTTCGTTGATCATCGCATAACTACTCTCTATTGTGTCCATCACATAAAAAAAACATGCACCAGTAAAGCATATAAATAGGGTCCACATAAAGAATTGTTTCATTCACCTATTATGCAATAAAAAAACGTACTCTGCAGGTGTGGGTAAATAAAAAGATTCAACATAAACTAAACGAGGATATTCGGATTGCATACCTTCCCTACCTAGTGTATTCTAGCTTTCACTATGTCAGGAAACTCAAACAACAACGGAGGAAAAGTAATAAATTTTGATGATGTCTCTTACGAACATAACCCACAAACAAAAATCTTAACTGATGCTAATTTTTCTGTACGTCGTGGAGCTAAAATGACTCTTATGGGACAAAATGGTGCTGGAAAATCAACTATCTTTAATCTCATTACGGGTAAGATAAAACCAGAAGAAGGGTCAATTAATATCACACAAGGAACAACCATGGCCGTCTCTCGTCAAGTTATTCCACAAGATGAAATGACACTAACCATGCGTGAATTTTTCGAAGCTGTATTTTCAGAAAAAATTTACAACATAGATCCAAAAATCGATGAAGTATTGCAGGTGGTAAATATGGCGACAGATGACAAAGAGGTAATGAAAAAATTGAAAGATCGTACCATGGGGGCGTTTTCAGGAGGCCAACAAGCCCGTTTGCTTCTTGCTTCAGCATTAATTCAAAATCCAGATATTTTGTTACTTGATGAGCCTACGAACAACCTGGATCACGAAGGTATCTTGCATTTAACAGATTTTTTAAAAGAGTACTCGAAAACAGTATTGGTTATTTCTCATGATGCAGATTTCTTAAATGCGTTTACTCACGGAGTTCTCTACTTGAACGTACAAACAAGAACAGTTGAACAATACGATGGTAACTACCGGACGGTGGTGAAAGAAATTCAGTCACGTGTTGCAAAAGAAGTTAGAAAGAATGCTCAATTAGAGAAAGAGATTCAAGCAAACAAAGATAAGGCGAATGCGTTTGCAAATAAAGGAGGAAACATGCGTGCAATTGCAAAAAAAATGCGAGAAAAAGTTGAAGAACACGAAGAGAACAAAATTGATGTACGTAAAGAAGATAAAACAATCAAGAAATTTACTATTCCTGTCCAAAAAGAAGTTCCCCTGAAAACTCTTGAACTGTCTTCGTATAAAGTAATTTTGAACCATGTAGCTAAAGATGTTTCTTGTGATATCACATACAGACGTGGTGATCATATTCAAATCGTAGGACAAAACGGAATTGGTAAAACAACATTACTTGAATCACTTGCTTCAGGAAAAGCGGATGGACAAACAGTGGCTGATGAAATACGTATTGGATATTATAGACAAGACTTTTCTAACTTAGATTTTAATAAAACAGTTATTGAAATATTACAAGAAGCAGCACAAAATAAATCGTATCAAGAAATACGAGCAATCGCAGCAGGATTTTTATTACTAGGAGATACCGTAAGCTCAAAAATTGGTGTACTCTCAGAAGGACAGAAAGGATTAGTAGCCTTTGCTCGTCTTGTACTCCTTGAGCCAGGACTACTGATTCTCGATGAGCCAACAAACCATATTAACTTCAGACATATTCCTATTATTGCCAAAGCGCTTGATGAATTTGAAGGAACGATGTTGTTGGTATCCCATGTTCCCGAGTTTGTGCAAGAAATTAGAATAGACGAAATGCTTGATTTAAGTAAAAAGAAATAACACCTATGGTGTTATTTTTTCTTAGCAATAAATCCCCTTCTTTGTGCGTCTTCTATGGCTTCTTGCGTGTTTACTATTTCAATAAGCGGCACAACGTCTTTCAATTGTTCTTTGGCTTGAATGACCAACTTGTCTTCGTGTTTTGTTACATCACGAATGTAAATAGCTAAAATTCTCTGAGGATATCTGCTCACTATTTTTGAATAAAGCTCTGCGTCGTGTTGACCACTATCTCCTATTAAAATAAAGGGTAGATCTGGATATGTTTCTAAGATTCGTTCAATCTTTTTTTGTTTATGAGTGTGGTCTGACATTCCTTTCACGAAACCTCGTATTCCAGAAAACTCCTTCAGCAAGAGTGGTCCTTCAGGAAGTTTGTTATGTTTCATAAAGCTATTTAAGAAAGAATATAAATTCCAGTGACTAGAAGACACATAAAAAATTGGATTACTGTTAGTGCCTTCTTTTCCCAGAACTAATGCTTTATAGAAATCAGATACCCCAACAAACATTGTCCGAGTATATGCATTTTTCATAATCATTAAAATAAGTAACTTTATTTTATGCGTCACTTCGGTCACCAAGACAGTATCATCAATGTCAGAAATAATCCCAAACGTATTATCTCGACCCTCAAGAAGAACCTGCGCTACTTCTGTGTCACCTGTTTTGACAAGAGAAACCGGTACATCTATCCACTCACTGTCTTGATCTAAATCAATAGCATCAACGTGGAATGACACAGTGAACATGCCTCGATTATTAGTCTTTGTTGTTACTTCTTTATTTCTATATAAAATATGTACCTCTTGAGAACTAAGAGGTTTTGCAAAATATGCACAAAATAGCTGCAAAACATTTTCCTTAATGGAGGTTTGTTCTCGATCTACCATTTTATATTTCTCACACACTTTTCCAGTAATCTCAAAACTCTCTAGAGAACCAAAGCTTTTATAAACAATAAGTTGTGGTTCTTGTGTAATTCCCAGGAGTCTTTTAAGCATATTATTAAATTGATTATACCAAAACAAAACTAATGTATAATTTATTACATGAACAGTAAAAAAATTAGTCTTTACATACTACTTAGTATCGGAGGTTTCTTTGGTGGATTTATTGCAAAATTATGTGGCGCAGTTCCTTTCGGCTTAATATCAGTGATTTTAACAGCTATTGGTTCTTTGGGTGGAATATACGTCTGGTACAAGATGGGAGAATAAAAAAACAGTCTTTGACTGTTTTTTATATACATAGCTGTGCAAAATATTATCGATGGTTTTGTGGAATGAAGGTTAATGCTTTACCTTTCTTATCTCCTCGTCCTGTTCGTCCAATACGATGTACGTAATCTTCAAATTGTTGAGGTAAATCATAGTTAATCACGTGTGACACATCATCCACGTGGATACCACGCGCTGCAACGTCTGTCGCAACTAATACTCGTGCTCTACCTTCTTTAAAAGATTTCAGAGCCCGTTGTCTTTGTGTATGTGCTTTATTTCCATGAATAGACTCTGAACTAATATTGTTCTTACGTAATTCATCAGATAGTTTTTGAACAGAATGTTTCATTGCTCCAAAGATAATCACTCGAGTAAAAGACTCATCTTTGAGTAATTCCAGTAATGTTTCAAACTTATCACTGTGTCCATGCACAACAACATCTTGCTCAATTGAATTAGTAACATCTTTCTTCTTAACAGAAATCTTTGCTGGATTCTCCAAGAACTCTCCTACTAATTTTTCTGATGCACTGTTCATGGTTGCTGAAAAGAATAATGTTTCTCTATCTGCTGGAGTTTTTTCAAGAATATATCGCATGTCATGGATAAATCCCATATCAAGCATCCGATCAGCTTCATCCAACACAACTCCTGTTAATTGATCTGGATGAATAACATTTCGTTTAATAAGATCCATTACTCGTCCGGGTGTTCCAATAATAAAGTGATTTCGACGCTTAAGACCTTGAATCTGTGGCCTAATGTTCATACCACCTACACATACAGTTGAATGCATCCGATACCGGCGAGCTAGTTTCTTAAACTCATCGTTAATTTGAATAGCAAGCTCGCGTGTTGGAGCAAGAATTAAAATCTGTCTATTCATGTCATGTATTGCTTTTTCAATCAGAGGCAATAAAAATGCTGCTGTTTTCCCTGTTCCAGTTTCAGCTAATCCTACGACATCTCGTCCATTCAAGATTTCTGGAATAGATTGATCTTGAATAGGTGAAGGTACAGTAATACCCATACGATCAAGCGTTTCTGTTAATTTTGCATCAA